>Ga0209340_1001086_pt1 | contig 21997 bp, 16 predicted proteins | sample EPASupsiteSAE323_FD_187266 | JGI IMG/M metagenome (GOLD analysis project Ga0209340, IMG submission 187266) | Bioremediated contaminated groundwater from EPA Superfund site, New Mexico - Sample SAE3-23 (SPAdes) (version 2) | ecosystem: Environmental > Aquatic > Deep subsurface > Groundwater >... | reverse complement strand
ATACAGTATATACCACTATACAACGAGCACCAAGAACGCCGTCACGAGGTCAAACCTGGTCTGTCGGGACTGGCACAGATCAGTGGTAGAAATGCCATCAGTTGGGAAGAGAAGTTTAATCTTGATGTTGAATATGTAGATACAATCAGTTTCATAGGTGATTGGAAGCTGATATTTAGAACACTGTGGAAGGCTGTTAAGCGTGAAAGCATTAATTCGGATACAGCGGCAACAATGGAGACGTTTAAGGGAACTATAGAAGAAAGAGTGGGCATATGAAAGGTGTGGAGAGCATGACAAGTAAAAATAAACTTCTCATAATTGGTGCCAGTGGACATGGTAAAGTTGTAGCTGACATTGCATCGAGAATGAATAGATGGCAGAGCATTGTTTTTCTAGATGATGATGAAAATATTAAAGCTTCAATGGGGATAGATGTTATCGGCAAATCAAATGATGCATTTAAATACATCAGTGATTACAACGTTTTTGTGGCAATCGGAAACAATAAAACAAGAGAGAAATTCCAGAGACAGCTTGAAACTGCGGGAGCAAATATTCCTACATTAATTCATCCAAGCGCAATTATGGGTAAAAAGGTTGAAGTGGGAGCTGGTACAGCTGTAATGGCTGGAGTTGTAATCAATTGCTGCAGTATGATAGGAAAGGGCTGCATAATTAACACTGGGGTAACGATAGACCATGATAATGTTATTGAGGATTATGTACATATATCACCGGGTGTACATCTCGCAGGTACAGTGGGGATTGGTAAAGGAACATGGTTAGGTATTGGCAGTATAGTGAGTAATAACGTAAACATCACCAGTGACTGCATGGTCGGTGCAGGCGCTGTAGTGGTTAAGGATATAAAAGAGGCTGGAACTTATGTTGGAGTTCCGGCGAGGAGAATAAGTAATGGGTAAAATCTTAATTCTTGCGAATTTTGATGTTGGTTTATATAAATTCAGAAAAGAATTAATACAAGAGTTGTTAGGTCAAGGCAACGAGGTGTATATATCATTACCGCAAGGAGATTTGGTACAACCTTTAATTGATATGGGCTGCAAATTTATTGATACTGATGTTGACAGGCGAGGAATTAATCCTATCGCTGATTTTAAGCTGTTAATACGCTATTTAAACATTTTAAAGCAACTAAAGCCAGATAAGGTTATTACCTATACTATCAAACCAAATGTTTATGGCGGAATTGTTTGCAGAATTAAAAAGATACCTTATGTTATCAATATTACTGGATTAGGAACTGCTTTTCAAAATGATGGTTTAATGAAGAGATTTATTACAGTGCTATACAAGTTATCCTGCAAAAAAGCAAAGATGGTATTTTTTGAAAATGAAAAAAACCAACAAATTTTTATAGATAGCAACATTGTAAAAAGAGAAAGCACCTGCAAACTAAATGGTGCAGGTGTAAATTTAGAGGAATATCAGTTTTGTGAGTACCCATCGGACGAGAATATTCACTTTGTTTTTATTGGTAGAGTTATGAAAGAAAAAGGCGTAGATGAGTTGTTCGAAGCTGCTAAACGAATCAAAAGTGAGTATGGAAATGTTGCTTTTGATATAGTAGGACTTTTTGAAGATAATTACGAGAAAACAATAATAGAATTAGAAGAGCAAGGCGTTATCAAATTTCACGGTTTTCAAAGCAATGTAAAACCATTTATTGAAAGAGCTCACTGTTTTGTGCTTCCATCATACCACGAAGGAATGGCAAATACCTTGTTGGAATGTGGTGCTATGGGTAGGCCGTTAATCACAAGTGGTATCTACGGCTGCAAAGAAGCTGTGATTGATGGTGGGAATGGGTATATTGTGAATGTGAAGGATAGCGAAGATTTGTATCAAAAGGTGAAGAGATTTATTGAGTTACCCTTTGAGGATAAGGTAAAGATGGGACAAACATCAAGGAAGTATATTGCGAGTGGGTTTGATAAAAGAAGGGTTGTTGAGATGACAATCAAGGAGTTGAAAAAATGAGTAACCCTAAAATAAGTATTATTGTTCCGGTCTATAATGTTGAAAAATACCTAAGTCAATGCATAGATAGCTTAATAAATCAAACATATACTAACATTGAAATTATCTTTATAAATGATGAAAGTCCTGATAATTCAAAAAGAATATTAGAAGAGTATGTACTAAAAGACTACAGGATTAAAATCATTAATCAAGAAAATACTGGATTATCTAAAGCAAGGAATAAAGGTATAGAAGCTGCCACAGGGGATTACATCATGTTCGTTGATTCGGATGATTGGTTAGAACTTAACAGCTGTGAGGTTGCTATTAGTTTTTTATTGAAGTATTGTGCTGATGTTGTTTTATGGTCTTATATCAGAGAGTTCCCGAACAATTCGCAACCAAAGAGAATATTTAATGAAGACATTATCATCTTTTCATATCCGGAAGTCAAACAAAAGCTACATAGACGTTTTTGTGGACTTTTAAATGAAGAGTTGAGGCATCCAGAAAACGCAGATGCTTTAGGAACTGTTTGGGGGAAATTATATAAAACAGAATTGATTAAAAGGCATAAAATACAATTTATTGATTTAAATTTGATTGGTACATCAGAAGATGCCCTGTTTAATTTTTGCTTATTTAATCATGTTTCCAAGGCAGTATATATCAATGAATATTTTAATCATTATCGAAAGGATAATGCCACATCATTAACTACTAAAATTAAGCCAAAACTATTTACACAATGGTTGAACCTATTTGAATTAATGAAAAAGAATATAGATGATAATGGGTTAGATGAAACCTATAAACAAGCACTTGATAATAGAGTAGCACTTTCTATCATAGGGTTGGGTTTGAATGAGCTGGCGGGAGAAGGTTCTTTTGAGACCAGGATTAAAGCAATAAAAAGGATAGTAACGAGTGAAAGATACATAGAAGCTTACAAAAAATTAACTTTAAAATATTTCCCGATATATTGGAAAGTATTCTTTATTTGTGCAAAATTCAGATTTTCAATTGGAATCTATATACTGCTAATAATAATCAAGAAGATGATTGGAAGGTGAAAGAATGCCTCTTGTTAGTGTTATTGTACCAATTTATAAAGTTGAAAAATATTTGAATAAATGTGTTGATAGTGTATTAAACCAATCATACCAAGATATTGAGGTCATTCTTGTAGATGATGGTTCACCAGATAATTGTCCAATCATTTGTGATGAATATGCTAAAAAAGATGAGCGTGTTAAAGTCATACATAAGGAAAACGGTGGGCTGGCGGATGCTCGAAATGCGGGATTGCAGTTGGCCTGTGGGAACTATATTCTTTTTGTTGACTCTGATGATTATATAGCAGAAGGCTCTCTTTCAGAAATTAATAAAGTTTTGGAAAGAAACGCTGATGTTGATGTTGTGTTTTTAAATGCTACCAAGGTGTATGAAGGCTGCTCAAGGGCTACGATAGGTAATGTATATCATAGAGAGTGCATATATGGGAAAAATCATGAAGAGGTTATGATGTATTTATCTAAGGTGCCCAAATTCCCTGGCAGTGCTTGTAATAAGTTGACTAAGAGAAGTCTCATCGTAGATAATAATCTTTATTTTACAAAAGGATTATTATCGGAGGATATCGATTGGGTTACGCAACTTTTACTTGTTGCAGAAAAATACGACTATTGTGAGCACCGATACTATTTTTACCGAAAAAACCGAAAAGGTTCGATAACTAACACTGTAAATATTAATAGTGTCAGTTCGCTGATATATATTATAAAAAAGTGGAGTAAGAAATCCTATGATGATTGTTCTGTAAAGAATACGTATCAAAATTATATCAATGATTTTATGGTATATGAATATGTTGTGACGTTAGGAAACTACGGCAACTTGCCAAAAGAAGATAAAAAAAAGGTGAAAGAAGATGTACATGCTTATTCTTGGTTACTATCTTGGGGCAAAAATCGAAGGACAAGAATAATAAAATTTGCATCTCGTATTCTTGGGTTGGAAACAGTATCTGGTATACTTGGCATGTATTTAAGGTATAAGGCTTAGAAGTATTTGAAACGAGATGCAACAAAAATATGAAAATAGCAATTATAACGTTGCATGCAATAAGAGAATCGTCCCCGCGGCGCACAATGAGTTTTTGAGACTAGCAGGTGTATATTAAGTGAGGAGTTCATATGAAGAAAAAAGTAGGGCTAATAACAATTCATTCCGCGCATAATTATGGTGCGATACTACAGGCTTATGCATTACAAAGAAAAATCTTCAATTTCGGCTATGATTGTGAGCTTATTGATTATGCTACTGCGGTGGATCTAAATAATAAAAAATTATTTAGATTTAGTATCTCGCTAAGAGCTATACTGAATAATCTCAGAGTTATTACGCACCTTGCTAGTAGAAAACAAAGGTATAAGCTGTTCGAGGACTTTATAAATGGGAATATGATTCTTACAAAAAAATATGATAGTGTTCAAAAGCTTAATAATGAAAAGCTTAATTTTGATATTTTTGTAACGGGAAGTGACCAAACTTTTAACCTCCAACTATCAGGGGAGCCTTCGCTTAGATATCCATTTTACTTATCTTTTGTCAAAGATAAACCTAAAATCGCATATGCCGCTAGCTTTGGAGAAAAAATATCTGAGTTTACAAAAGAAGATATAGTCTTTATAAAAAGCGCTTTGTCAGAGTATTCATATCTAGGGGTTAGAGAACTAAGCGGAGTGGATTTTATAAAGCATACATTAGATAGAGAAGCTAAATTAGTTCTTGATCCTACTTTGTTGCTTGATAAAAACGAGTGGGATGGTGTTGCTACGGACAGAATATTCGTAAAAGGCGATTATATACTTTTTTATTCTGTTCTATCGGATGGATGGGCAGTGAGGCAGGTAAATGAACTATCTAGACATACTGGGTTGCCAGTTGTTGCAGTCCATCTTAAGAACAGGTATGAGTTGGGGTCGGACTTTATTAGAGCTGTTGTTGCTGGACCGGCAGAGTTTATTGGTCTTATTAAGAATGCAAAGATTATATGTACTACTTCGTTCCACGCTACGGTATTCTCCATTATATTTAACAAACCGTTTTATTCGCTAAAATATGGTGCAGGAGCAAGAATAGGATCATTGCTAAATTCTCTGGAATTGACAGATAGATTGGTTGATTACAATACTAATATTTCTGTTGAGAATATATATAATATAAATTACGAGCGTTGCAATACTTTATTAATGGAGCACAGAGCCGATTCCCAGAAATTTTTAATGTTCGCACTAAAGAGTTAAATATTATCAAAAAAAGTAGATGTCAGCATTCACATTATGAAAACGGATTTGAACACTAAATCATAATTGGAGAAAAGTTATGTACATAATTTACATTATATTATTAATTGAAGGATTATTTTCATACTTGTTCGTTTCTAATGGCAATAATATTGCTTTATTAGAAAATTTCTCTTTTTTTTATCTGGCTATTAACAGCTTCATGATTATATTCGCTATCAATAAGGCGATAAAAGGGAATAAAAAGTATTTTAACATCCTATTGCTAGCATATTTTGTACGATTTTTGTTAATGATATTTGACTTATATGGGCGGTCGATTTGGACTCTTCCTGCTAGTGGAACTGACACAGAAATGTTTCATAAAACCGCAGAGTATTTTGCACTGTATGACTATGAACAAAATGGATATTCATTATTCGTTGGTTTGATATATAAATTATTTGGTGTTATGCGACCTATAGCACAGTATGTAAATTTATTGCTAAGTATATCAACAATCATTATCTCAAAAAAAATATTTGATCTTCTGGAATTAGACGAAAAGATTAAGACATATGGAGTACTAATTGTTGCTTTTATTCCTAATTATTTAATGGAGTCCGTAATTCTATTACGTGAAGCGATAATGATTTATTTGCTTGCATTATCATTGTTGTATTTTATTAGATGGTGGAAAAATAATAAAACTATTAATTTTATACTATCAATTTTATTGGTTTTAATATCTAGTACATTTCATTCTGGCGCCGTGGCAAATGCTATAGGGTATATACTATTTTTCATATTTCATAACAACAGTAAAAGAATTGCGATGATTAACTTTAAGACCGTAATTAGCGCTTTGGTAATAACGGTAGGCATTATATTTGTATTTAATAATTATTATGATTTGTTTTTTGGAAAGTTCGGCAATATTGATGATGTTACAGATATTACCACCAGAACTTATTATGCCGAAGCTGGTGGAGCTGGATATTATGTAGCTGGAGCTGAAGAAAGTTCCCTTTTAGGATTATTAACAAGCACACCAATAAGGGCGTTTATGTTTATTACTTCTCCATTACCCTGGCGATGGAGAGGTTTAAATGATCTTATTGCATTTATTTTTAGTGCGTTATTTTATATTGCTTCAATATATTATGCATTAAAAGTATTGAAAACAAAACATAACAATAAGGGAATTATAGTTTTATGTTTATTGTTAGCATTTTTTAGCTCTGTAATATTTGCTTGGGGTACGTCAAATGCAGGCACAGCTTTAAGGCATAGAGATAAATTTTTAATCGACTATGTTGTTATGTTTACCGTTGCTATAAATGCTTTTGAGAAAAAAAGTAGGGAAATACGATTGGAGTAGTAAATGAAGAAGATAGCATAGCAAATATTTTTTCTATTTATTACTAATACAATACCAGAAATGCAAAGGAGAATAATTTGAAAAATTCTATTCGAGTTTTACACATCTGTGGTTCTATTACCACGAGCGGCGGTGTAGGAACGTTTCTGATGAATTATTATAAAGATATTGATAGAAAAAAGATTCAATTTGACTTTGTATCTCATAATGAGACTGAACAATCGCTAGTGGAAGAGATTAATAGAATGGGCGGCAATGTTTATAAAGTAACACCCAAATCTGAAAGTTTTGTAAAAAATATCATTGAAATGTTCAAAATGATTAATAAGAAATCGGTGCACGATGTAATTCACATTCACACAGCCAGTACAACTAGTTTTTTGTATTTATTGGCAGCTAAATTAGCAGGTAAAAGGGTAAGAATTATACATTCTCATGGGACAGATTTAGAAAAACCTAAGGGCTCATTCCAACATAGAATACACAAGATGCTAAGGTCTTTGGTGTTGTTTCTTGCAACAGATTTATTTGCATGCTCTAAAGCAGCAGGAGAATGGATGTACGGTCAAAAAAATATTGATAAGGTTACGGTAATCAATAATGCTGTTGACGCAAAAAAATTCAAATATAATGAAGCAAACGTTCTTAAAATTAAAAAAAGAATGAGCTTGGAAGAAAAATTCGTAATTGGTAATATTGGCAGATTTTCTTACCCTAAGAATCATCACTTTATGATTGAAATATTCAATGAAATTATAAAGATTAAGCCTAGCATAGTACTGTTATTGATTGGTGATGGAGAGGCGTTTGATGAGATAAAACAAATAGTTAGAAATTTAGGGCTCGACAATTACGTCCAATTTCTTGGTATTAGAAAAGATATTCCAGAGTTACTTCAAGCAATGGATGTATTCTTATTACCATCCAGATTTGAAGGGCTTCCGGTAGTATTGATTGAAGCACAGGCATCTGGAATTAAAATTTTTGCTACAGATACGATTACAAAAGAAGTAGAGATTACAGATTTAGTCACTTGGCTACCAATTAATGAATCCCCAGAATATTGGGCTAAAAAGATAATCGAACAGAGTAATAATCTAGAGCGTAAGAATACCTATCAACAAATAGTTGACAGTGGATATGACATAAAAAGTAATGCAAAATGGCTTGAGAAATTCTATTTGAATAGAACAAACTAAACAAGCTCATGAGTTTTCCTTGAATTACAAAGCGATAGAACATAGAGTATTAAACTTTAGCTTGAAATAATCAAAGTTGATGACACTCTTATAATCAAGGGTTTTTGATTTTTTATAAAAATAAGGTGTATGAAATGTAAACATTTTACAAAACTAGCCAAGGATGTGATTTATTAGTGAGAAAAGACAAGGTCAGTATCATTATACCAGTATATAACGCTGCCAGACATTTGGAGAAGTGTCTAAATAGTGTTTTAAATCAGACATACGATAATATCGAAGTTGTCATTGTAAATGATGGTTCAACTGATAACAGCAAAGAAATTTGTGAACTATTTGCAGAGAAGAATAAACAGATAAAACTAATTAATCAAGAGAATAGTGGACCATCAGTAGCAAGAAATAGTGGTATAAAATCATCGACCGGAAAATACATTCAATTCGTAGATTCTGATGACACAATAGAAAAAGATATGACACAGAAATATGTTGATTCAATTAATGATGAAGTAGAACTTGTAATCTGTGGTTATAGAAGCATCCTAATAGAAACTGGGAACAAAAAGATAGCTGAAAAGATACCAAAACATTGCGGCATAATACATATAAATGATTTTCTAAATATCTTTGGTGTCTATTATGAAAACTGGTTGATAAACTCTCTCTGGAATAAATTTTATACTGCTGATGTAATAAAGAAAAACAATATTGGTTTTGACCCGGATATTCGGCTAGGAGAAGATTTGTTGTTCACTTTGAAATATATAATAAGGTGCAAAAGGATTAATGTTATACCAGATGTGCTCTATAACTACATAGCATTAGAATCCGGATCGTTGACGAGAAGCTACAGAAAAAATTTGTTCATAAATCAAAAGATGCTATTTCAAAAAGTAAAAGAGTTTTTAAAAGAAAACAATTCATACAATGAGCTAAATCAAATGATTAATAAAAAAATGTACTTCGATTCGATAATAGTGTGCTTTGAAAATACAATTAATCAAAAAAATAGTTTGAATTATATTAAAAAAATAAACGAAATAAAAAATATCATAGATGACGAAACGATAATAGGGATTATCTACAATAAAACCGATGACGAACTAACAATTCAACACAAATTTATAAGATTACTATTAGTTATGAAATCTTCATTCGGTATTTATGTATATTTTTCTATAAAAGATTTCATAAGAAGTAATTTCATATCTTTCTTTAGGGTTGTTAAGGGCAATAATTAAAGTATATGCAGGATACAAAGCAAAAGCAATGCCAAGTGGATAGAAAAGTCTTATATAGATAGCATTTATATCTAGGGGATTTTAATTTGCATTATAATATTTACAAAAAAATAAATGAGGTAAATATAAGGTTGGGTTATATGTCACGAACGAAAAACTCTATTAGAAATATAAAGTATGCAACTATAGGTCAAATATTAGGTCTAATGATTAGTTTCTTTGCACGTATGATCTTTGTGCGTACTCTCAGTGCTGAATATCTTGGAGTTAATGGTTTATTCACTAATATTTTATCAATGCTGTCGCTTGCGGAACTAGGAATAGGAACAGCCATTGTATATAGTATGTATAAACCATTGGCGGAAAAAGATGGTTCGAAATTAAAAGCATTAATGGAATTATATAAAAAAGCTTATATTACAATTGGTATTGCAATTGCATTTCTTGGTACAGTACTTACGCCGTTTTTAGGATATATTATTAAGGATATGCCAGACATACCCCATATCTATGTGATATACCTAATGTTTGTTGCAAACTCTTCAATATCGTACTTCTTCTCTTATAATAGGTCATTAATAATTGCAGATCAAAAAAAATATATTGAAACGTTTTATCGGTATAGTTTTTTCTTTGTATTAAATATTTTTCAGATATTAATTTTGATATTTACACAAAATTATATTTATTATTTAGGATTGCAATTAATAAATACTTTTGTTGGAAACATATTTATATCTAGAAAAGCAAATCAACTCTATCCATTCTTAAGGGAAAAAAGTATCGTAAATTTAAACAAAGAAGAGAAGAATACTATTGTTCGTAATGTGAAAGCTTTAATGTTCCACAGAATAGGTGGAATTGTAGTTTTGGGAACTGATAATCTTCTTATTGCAAAATTTGTTGGTATTGTTTCAGTAGGATTATATTCGAATTATCTCCTTATTACTAATGCATTAAATATGATTTTTGGATTAATATTTGAATCACTTACTGCAAGTATCGGAAATCTTGGAGTAACTGAAGCCAAGGAAAAACAACAGGTTACTTTTGAAACGATTAATTTTGCAGGGTTTTGGATATATAGCTTTGCGAGCATTTGTTTGATCAATTTGATAAATCCTTTTATTAATACATGGCTAGGGAAAGAATATCTATTTCCACTACACTTGGTATTGCTGATAGTTATGAGCTTTTATCTTACAGGTATGAGAGCAAGCGTATTAACGTTTAGAAATGCATTGGGGCTATACTGGTACGATAGATATAAACCAATATTCGAAGTAGGTATTAATCTTGTTGCTTCAATATTTTTAGCTAATCAAATAGGTATAGCAGGTATTTTCATTGGTACCATCATAAGCACGCTTACTACGTGCTTTTGGGTTGAACCTTATGTAGTATATAAATATGGATTTGGAATTTCTGCTTTAACTTATTTCATGAAATATCTATTTTATACGGTATTCATGATTATAGTGGGCGCTGGAACCTGGATAATATGTGGCGCTTTTTCAGGAGCTACTTTGATAGGATTTATGGGTAAAATGATGACATGTGTGATAGTACCCAATGTTATATGCGTAGTAGTTTTTTGGAAAACAAAAGAATTTCAATACTTATTAAAGGTATTTAAACCTACGTTTGCTAGATGTTTTGGGAAACAGGATTAAGAATAAGATGAAATATAGAGGTGATTTATATTATAAACATTTTAGTAATCGGCGGTGCAGGATATATAGGCTAACAAAGTAAATCGATAGAATCTGAAAGGTTAGAAGCAGAATAAATATGAATAAAAAAATTCTATTATGGACTATTGCTGTGTTGTGGATGATAGTGATATTTTCCCTTTCTTCCCAGCCGGCAGAAATATCTAACGCAAATAGTAAGAGTGGTACAAAAATATTGCTCAAAGCGACAGAGTCTATCTATAAAGTAGATATCGACAGCAACACTAAAGAGGCGACAAAGCTTATAAATAATGCGAATAACACACTGCGTGATTATGCTCATACTAGTGTTTTTTTTGTTTTGGCAATACTGGTATATTCTGCAATGAGAAATAAAGGCGGTTACAGCATAAAAGCACTGATTTTTTCATTTCTCATATGTTTCATTTTTTCTATACTAGATGAAATTCATCAGATTTTTACGCCTGGCAGAGGATTTCAGGTATCTGATTTAGGGATGGATTTTATTGGAATTATTTCAGGTATAATCATTTTCATATTAGCTTCCCGACACATAAAAAATTCAATTTATAAAAACAAAGCATAAATAAATAGATATCATATGCCAGTTTTATATTCCCCTTTGCTGAATTTAGACAGAGGGTTTTCTTGTATAAAAAGCTAGAAAAAAGGCGTATCCATGCGGGTTTGAGAACATTAAAATTTAACCCATTTTTTAGTTGACATATACAATTGTTCTATATTATTATTGCCTAGAATACAAATTATGGAAGAAATGTATAATAAAACAAATTTTGTATTTATAGGAGCGCACAAGATGCAAATAGTAGTGAGTAAACTGTTTTTTGTAATAATTGATTTTTTTATTATCAATTTCTCAATTTTAGCTGCCCAGTTTATTCGTTTCGGAGGGCAGGTCCCTAATAGACAAATATATATTTTTCTAAATACCTTTATATTAGTAAGCTTGATAAAAATCATAGTGTTTTATCTAGTGGGAATTTATAATAGTCTATGGAGATATGCAAGCATAGAGGAGCTTATGCAGATATTTTTTGCTACTATAATTTCAAGCATAGCATCCTATATTTATGGAAGCATGGTGAATATGGCAGAACCAAGATCTGTATATATGATTTCCGGGCTCATTACATTTTTTTTGTTAGGTGCCAGCAGGATAAGCTTTAGAATAGCCAGAAGAGCAAAAAACAAAACCTTTAGAAAGTTTAAAAAAGAAGGCTCAAATATAATGATAATAGGTGCAGGAATGGCAGGCTCAACAGTTATAAAAGAGCTTTTAACCCATGAGGGCCTCAATGCTACACCCGTATTAGTTATAGATGATGATAAAGCAAAACATAAATCAAGCATACATGGCGTTCCTGTTAAAGGAGATAGGACGAAAATTGTAGAGCTTGCAAAAAAATATGCAATAGATGAAATAATAGTGGCGATGCCCGCTTCAGATAAAAAAAATCTGGTAGAAATACTTAATATTTGCAAGGCCACAAAATGCAAACTTAGAAAACTTCCTGGTATTTATGAGATAATAAATGGGCAGGTAAGCATAAAGGACATAAGGGATGTAAGCATAGAAGACATACTTGGAAGAGATGAAGTAACCCTAAACACCGAAGAAATATCAGGCTATTTACAAAATGAAGTAGTATTAATTACAGGAGGAGGAGGCTCCATAGGCTCCGAGCTGTGCAGACAAATTGCAAGATACAATCCAAAGCAGATTATTATACTTGATATATATGAAAACAACGCTTATGATATACAAAATGAGCTTTTATATACATATAAAGGCAGATTAGACTTGAAGGTACTTATAGCATCAGTTAGAGATGTAAAAAGAATGGAACAGATATTTGATACCTACAAACCTGGAGTAGTATTCCACGCAGCAGCTCATAAGCATGTGGTACTGATGGAAGAAAACGCCTGCGAAGCAATAAAAAACAATGTGAGGGGTACCTTAAATATTGCTCAATGTGCGGACAAGTATGGAGTAAAAAAATTTGTTCTCATATCTACAGATAAAGCAGTAAACCCCACAAACATAATGGGTGCAACAAAGAGAATAACGGAGATGATAATACAATCAATAAACAAGACTAGCAAAACGGAATTTTCAGCCGTAAGATTTGGCAATGTACTAGGCAGTAATGGCAGCGTAATACCAATATTTAAAAAGCAGATTTCACAAGGAGGGCCAGTAACAGTAACACATCCGGATATAACAAGGTTCTTCATGACAATACCAGAAGCTTCCAGACTTGTGATACAAGCAGGTGCAATGGCAAAGGGTGGAGAAATCTTTATACTGGATATGGGAGAACCAGTGAAAATATCAGATTTGGCAAAAGACATCATAAGACTATCAGGCTTTGAGCCAGATGTGGATATAAAGATAGAATACACAGGTCTAAGAAAAGGAGAAAAACTTTATGAAGAGCTTCTCCTGGATGAAGAGGGAATACAAGCCACTAAGCATGAAAAGATATATGTAGCCAAACCACTAGACCTAAGTTTTAGCGAAGTGCTTTTCGTAGTAAAATCTCTGGAAAACTACATGCACGATGACGAGCTTTTAAGGCAATGGATCGCTAGTGTTGTACCTACGTATAAAGGTTCTGGTGTAGAGGTGACCGTGGCTAAGCAGGTACAGAAAAGCAACCTTAATTTAAAGACTATTCCTGTAGTTTTAAAAATGGATAGTGCTTATTAACCCCCCTACCCCCCCTAAAATGGGGCGAGTAGAGAAAAATATAGGGTAAAAACATGGAGGGCAAAGATGTCGTTATATCTTGTAACAGGTGGAGCCGGATTTATCGGTGCTAATCTATCTGAAGAACTGTTAAAACAGGGTTGTAGGGTGCGGGTATTTGATAATCTGTCTTCAGGTTGCAAGGAAAATCTGAAGGATTTTCTCAGCGATATAGAGTTCATAAATGGCGATATTAGAGACAAGGATACTCTTTGTAATGCTGTAAAAGGCGTCGATTTTATACTGCATCAGGCGGCAATAGCCTCAGTTCAGGCTTCGATAAATGACCCTCAGCAAAATAACGAGGTAAACCTTCAAGGAACACTTAATGTTCTTTGTGCGGCAAGGGATGCAGGAGTGAAACGAGTAGTGCTTGCATCTTCGGCAGCTGTTTATGGAAGTTCGGAAGTTCTGCCCAAAAAAGAAATTATGCCAGCTGAGCCGCTTTCTCCTTATGCACTATCCAAGCTTGCAGGTGAAATTTATGCCGGTATTTTTAGCAAATTATATGGCCTTGAGACAGTATGCCTCAGGTATTTTAATGTATTTGGCCCAAAACAGAATCCAAAATCGGAATACTCTGGGGTAATATCCATATTTGCTGAAGCAATTGCAAACGGGCAAATACCAGTAGTGTACGGAGACGGTGAGCAGACGAGAGATTTTGTTTATGTGGAAAATGTGGTGTCAGCAAATATACTAGCGTCTGAATCAGTAAGAGTGGGACATGGTGAAACGATAAATATAGCCGGAGAGGAAAGGGTATCGCTCAACAAGCTTGTGCAGATACTTGGAGAATTAGCGGGAAGAGATATAAAACCGGAATACAGGCCGAAGAGAAATGGTGATATAAGGCATTCACAGGCAGATATCAACCTTGCGAAGGAGTTTTTGGGATATGAGGTCAAGGTTGGTTTTACAGAAGGGCTAAAGAGGTTGTGGGAAATAAGAAATAAATGAAAGGAGCCGAGAGGTTCCTTTTTTGCTTCATCCTTGCAAATACTTTGAAAGGGTTTTCAAAGCCCATTGAAATTTTATCTTGACACTTTTCCAAAATATGGTAAAATTAAAAAACGTTAAAACAAGTGAACAAGGGACTTTAAATTAAAAGCTACATAATGTTTTTAATTATAAAGGAGAAAATAGCTATTATTTAGGAGGAATTGAAATGGTTTTAAATCAAAGTTTGAAAAAGATAGTATGCGTGATGGTTCTTACTATGCTTGTATTTGTGGCAGTTCCTGCTGCAAATTGCAATGCGTCTTATACAGGGGCACCTGTTATTGAATTTATTCAAAGTGTACAGGATATGAGTCAGAGTGAGAGGGAGTGGGTAAGGGATAATATTCTTAATCCACTTATGAGCGATTCATCTCTTGTAGCGACCAAGGCTCAGGAGCTAAAGAACCAATTCCCAAGCATTGATATTTCTACAGCAGATGTGGAATTAGCACTTAGCGCTTTTGCCGATACAGACAGCACAATTCAGAACAAGGTAATTAATCATCTTATTGAGGGCAAACAGTCTGTAGCATACACAGCAGGAAGTTTTGATTCAATAAAAAATAAGATTGTAGCAAATGTTAGCAGTTTAGACAATTTTATTTCAGGATTGCTTCTTCTACAGGACATAACAGGTTTGGATCCTTTGTTTGTTGATGAAAATGCAGATGAAGGTACCCTGGAGATTAAAGAATTAATTACTGGTGAAATGGTTGGTGGGGATGATATTCTTGAACAGCTGGATGAGATTATTCAATCCATTTCAGGTGTGCATTTTGCAAGCTTGAATCTTGTTCTTGTAGGTTACACAGGATTACTTAATTCAGTTGGAACAGCTACTGAAAGAATAAATTTTGAAAAGTTTCTTTTTGATTATGGTATGAGCAGTTCAAGACATTTATATGAGGGTAAAAATGCAAAAACTTCAAATAACGGGAGTTCAAACACACCTACACCTGGAACTCCAGCTTTAGAAGACAATGATGTTATTGAAAAAGTATCAAATGTAAGTGCTGACGCAAATGGAAACGTTAATATCTCGAGTGAACAGACAGCGCAGATTATTCAAAACATTGCTGCATTAGCTAATGCAGCTGCACAGAATGCTAATGCTAAAACAAAGCTGGTAATAAACGTTCAGACCCAGTCTGGATTAGTACAATCCGATGTAAGCATTCCTTCGGCTATTGTTAGCGAAGCGGTAGCAAAAAATATAGATTTTATTGAAGTGGCAACTCCTGTAGCAGAGATCACAGTTCCTTCTGTAGCATTACAGGCAGTAGGCGCTACTTCAGTAGATATAAAGGCTAAGCTTGTTGACAAAGCTACAGAGTTGACAGACCAGCAAAAAGCTATTGTTGGTGACAATCTGGTATATGATTTTAGTGTAACTGCAGTAACAAGCAGTGGAAACACCAGCATAAGAACTTTTGACCCAGGAATTCAAATCGTGATTCCATATACATTGAAAGCTGGAGAGAGTGCTGAAAATATTACTGTGTTCTATCTAGATGAGAATGGTGTGCCGAAAAATATGCAAGGGATTTATAATCCTGCAAATGGTACGGTAACCTTCGATACAACTCATTTAAGCAAGTATTATGTTAAAGCAAACAATGTTGTATTCAATGATTTGGCTAAGTACGAATGGGCAAGAACGTATATAGAGTCGATGGCTGCGAAAGGAATAATAAGCGGAAAAGATAAGGATTTGTATGGCCCTGGGGATAAAATAACCAGAGCTGAATTCGCTGCTCTTCTTGTAAAATTGTTTAAGATAAAGGACAGCGGAAAAGCTTTAACATTCAAAGATGTAAATGAGAAGGCGTGGTACTATAGTTCAGTTGCTTCAGCAGTTGAACAGGGAATAATAACAGGGAAAAATGCAGATACATTTGCTCCGAATGATAATTTATCCAGACAGGATATGGCTGTAATGATAGGCAGGGCTTTAAAGAAATACAAGAATACTGTTTCAGATAAGAATGTAAAGCTAAGTTTTGCAGACACGGGTAGTATTTCTGATTATGCTAAAGATGGAATTGCTGTGGCAGTAAAATATCAAATATTAAAAGGTAATGCTGATAATACATTTAAGCCGCTGAGTAATGCAACCAGGGCTGAAGCTGCGGTAGTAATATACAAAATATTTAATTTAAAATAATCTTTATAGCAAAAGTCCTCTGAATATTTATATTCAGAGGACTTTTTTTGTGCTGTCCTTGAATATAAATTAATATACATGAGAAGTGAAACAATCTCCCCCTCGTTTGAAAAGAGAGGGGGTGGGGGTGAGTTATGAAAGAAATAGGTTACTATATAATTTTTATAATAATTATTGCTATCTTAATTCCCATCTTGATTGTTAAAGGTTGTGGAGGGTTTAAGAAAGATTATCCTGAAGGATTAAAGGACAACCGTATTAAGGTTTATTTTCACTTGGCAAAAAAAGTTGAACAGGTTGATTTTGAAGAGTATGTGAAAGGAGTTGTGGCAGCAGAAATGCCGGCTTCTTATCATATTGAAGCCCTTAAGGCACAGGCTGTTGCTGCAAGGACTTATGCTTACAATAAAATTATTTCAGGAGGAAGGGATATACCTGAGCACAATGGTGCAGATATTTGTACTGATTCTGCACATTGTGAGGCTTGGATAAGCAAGGATGAGGCTCTTGCAAAATGGCCCGGTTCAAAGGCAAATTCCTATTGGGAGAGAGTTTCATGGGCGGTTAGAAGTACTGCTGGAGAGATGGTTTACTATGATAACGAAATTGCCAATCCGGTATTTCATGCAAACAGTGGAGGAGAAACAGAGAACTCGGAAGATGCCTGGAATGGGGTGGTTGTTCCTTATTTAAGAGCTGTACAGAGTCCGGGAGAAGAGAATTCCTCCAGTTATTCTTCGCAAGTTGAGATACTGATTGGTGATTTCATACAAAAGTTAAAAAAATTTAACGCAGATTTTAATGTCGATCCGAAAAAGGTATATCAAAGCATAAAGATTATTGATTATACAGGAGGTGGCAGGGTTAAAGATATAAGCATAGGAAATAAAACATTCAAGGGTACAGATATTAGAACTATATTCAATCTTAAATCTACCAATTTCACAGTTGAAACAAAAGAGGGGAAAATAATATTTAAGGTTAAGGGATTTGGTCACGGGGTAGGGCTTAGCCAGTGCGGGGCAGATGCGCTAGCCCAAAAAGGATATAGTTATAAGGATATACTTTCTTACTATTATAAAGGAGTTAAAGTTAAATGAACAAAGTAGTTCTAATTTTTTAAAACAAGCAATATATATAAATTAGCTTACAGTAATATATTTATAAACATTATTAGCGGGAGGGATTTTGAATATGGCGATGGAGTTAGTCAGAGAGCCTTTGAGGATAAAAAGGATAGTCGGAGAGGAATCCCTGCAGTTTTCAGTGCAGGGGGACCTGATAATTCCAGATGTTAAACCTGATTTATTGGGAGTTCTAAGTATTGACAGTAATATTGTAGTTAATGAGAGAGAAGTATCGGCAGACAAGGTTGTTGTTGGTGGGATAATTAACTTTAATGTTGTCTATTTAGCCAAAGATGAGGACCAGCCAATAAGGGCTCTTAATGCGAGTGTTCCGTTTAAGGAACCACTTGATATTGATGGAGCAAAACAGGGAATGTCGGTTGATGTTGAAGGAATGATTCTAAATTCCGAATATGAAATACTTAATGAAAGAAAAATAGTGGTTGAGGCTATTGCACAGTTAGGAGCGGTTATTTCTGAGAGAGTCGAAGCCGAGATTATTGTTGATACTCTGGAGGAAGATAATGTTCAAAAGCTAAAAGAAGAGGTTGAAGCATGTCAATTTATTGGTGAGTGTTCAGATAAGTTTTTTATCAAAGAAGAAGTTGATATTCCAGCTGATATGCCGACAGTGTTTGAGATTTTAAAAACAGAGGCTAATGTTTCAAAGGAAATAAAGCTTTCAGACAACAAGGTAATAGTAAGGGGAGAGGTAAATGTCAGAGCGATTTACTCTGGAGACAATGAGGATAAAACCCTGCAAACTGTTGAGTATACTTTTCCGTTTACTCAATTTATGGATATTCCAGGTATCGATGAAAATGCCTTTTGTGATGTGGATTCATCAGTTGGAGAATTAAGCGCAATTCAGGAAGAAAATACTGAAGGAGAGCTGAGGATTCTTAGATTCAAAGCGGCAGTTGAGTTAAATGCAAAAGCTTTCGCTAAAGAACAAAAGCGAATGATTATTGATATGTATAGTCCTGATTATAATATTGAATTAGGACGCCAGGAACTTTCGGCAAGCTATATGATTAACGAAGTTGAAAATGAACTGGTGTTAAAAGACGATATTCAGCTTCCTGAGAAATCGGATGTAAACAAGATTCATAGTATGACATGCAAGCCGATTGTTGTTGATGTAAAGGTTGTAGAGGGAAAAGCAACTATAAATGGTGCGGTCGAAGTAAGATTTATTTATTCCTCCGGAGAAGGCAATACACCTTCATCTTATAAGTATGAAGTACCTTTTATGAACACAATAGATATTAAGGAAGCCGAGCCTGGAATGATGTATAAGGTTAAGGTAGAACCTACCTCATGTTCATACTATCTTGGATCTGATGGAGAAGTGGATGTAAAGATTGTGCTAAAGACGGAATTTAAGCTATACAAAAATACCAAAATGAGAATAATAGACAAGGCTGAAGGAACAACGATTGACCAAGATGACAGGGTGAAAAAACCGAGCATAATAGTATATTTTGTACAGGCGGGAGATACACTTTGGAAAATAGGAAAGAAGTTTAATGTATCACTTGAGGAACTTATAAAGATTAATAATTTAACCAATCCAGACCTCCTTAATATAGGCCAACTGATAATAATACCAAAGAAACATTTGAAAAAAGTGTATATTTAGATAGCAAAACTAGAAAGAGCCGTAAGGCTTTTTTTAGTTTTGCTAATATTTTGATATTTAAATTAATATTGGAGTGAATAGGATACAAATTGAACTGGTTAAGACTACCAGAGATGGTAGCTTTATATAAATAGTAATGATATAATTAACAGTAAGAATAAATCCAAGGAGGAAGAACTATGAAAAAAGCATTTTTTCCTGTAATTCTTTTATTTTTTGCTCTTTTTGCGACAGGGTGTTCAACAAAGACAGGTGCTGACCTTACAAAAGCGGTTGCAAAAATGCAAGATTATAAAACTTATGTACAAAATACTGATGTAAATTTACAGGTGAAGCTAAATTATCCATTAGATGCAGCAAATAAAAATGTAGATGCAGATGATTCACAGTTTGTTCGTATGTATGTAGATATGTTTAATAATGTAAATTTAAAGTTGAAAAGACTGGTAGATACAAACATCCAGAAAGAAAAATATGAGGTTACTTGTAAGGCGAATGGTATAACAACTAATTTTGACGGGTATTCTGATGGGAATCTTGTATATTATAAACTCCCGATATTTTCAAAGTACATAAAAAAGGACATGCTAGCAAATTCCGAATTTTCTACAAAAGAAAAATATCTTGAGGCCAACAAAAAAATTAATACGTTGACTACTGTATTTTTCAAGAATTATATACTCAATTACCAATATGTTCTTTCTCAAGTTAAAGATAATGGGAATGTAAAATATAAAGCGGAAGATGGCTATAAGGAAGGTAGAGAAATTCAGGTTGCAATGGACAAAGAGCAATTTAAGGATTTTATTAAAGGATCAGTAGATAAGCTGGTTAGTGATGAAGAATATAAAAATCTGATAATAGATTGTGTAAAGATATTTGATGAAAAAAATAAAATAATTGAAGATGATATTTCCGATTATGTAGCAGATAGCTTAGAATCATTTAAGGATGAATTTGAAAGTAATATAGATGATCCATTCCAATATTTTGATTTTAATAAAGAGGTTGTTTTCAAGTTTTATATTGATAAGGAAGATAATATAGCAAGAATAAGTTTTGAAATTCCTTTGAAAATTTATTGTTTTCCTGAAAGTAAGAATAACATTGAAATCATGTTGAGTGGAAGTCTAGATTATTCAAATATTAACAAAGCTTCAACGATTGACTTCCCACAGGTTAAAGATACAGATGTAATAAATTATTCTTCCTACACTCCTGATTTTTATGATGTGTTTGATATGCCGTCTGATACCTTCGGAATTCCAATAGGAATATTTGGTTTGCCAATAGAAGATTTGACTGTATTACCTTACAAGCAGATATATGATTATTACAAATCAAATGTTGAATACAAAAAAAATAATCAGGAAACAAAAGAAAATAAAAAGAATAGCGAATTCTATTTCAGCAAGAAATATGAAAGTGTTTATAAAGGATTAGAGTGTACGTATTCAAATATAAAAGGGAATTATTATAGCAGTTCTGGTAGAGAAGCTGAAATAAAGAATGGAACAGTTTATGTTGATGCTGATACAGTAAAAGCTGTTTTAGACGCAACCTTTGAGCAAAATGGTAATGAGATTAAATTCAGCAGCGAAGGGAAATCCATTAAGCTTTACTTGAATTCCAAAAAGGCAGTAATAAATGGGAAAAGCATAAAAAATGATATTTTACCATATGTTGTGACAAAAAAGGTTACAGATTATTTTTCGGAGCAAACTATAGATAAAAAGATTTTGATGGTTCCTATAAGATTAGTATCGAAAAGTTTAGGGGCACAAGTTGAATGGGAAAGCGATGGCGAATGGGGTTCGACCCTTATTGTTAAACTTCCATAAGCAAATATTTCAAAAATGGAGTTGTTAAAAAACAACTCCATTTTTTAATTGAGGTAATTTAAGAATTGAACATTTAAAACTTGAAGGATTTAAAGAACAAGTGTAGAATATAAATGATGAAGATTCATTGGTATAAATTAACTTTCTAGCTCAATTCGCAGCAGTATTTTCTCAACAACTTACTATTTTTTCTAGTAAAATTTTGGAATCGCGGCATTAATATGTAGACTTTTTTATGTAAAATAAATGTCGCAAAAGTTCATAAAATCTACCACTTGAATATATTTAAGCAGTATTTAAAAGAATAAAAGTGAAGATTTTATATTTTTAGATGATGAAGGAGGCTGATTATGAACAACAGTAGTGTATCTATGGGTAATTGGTTTGGAAGCAACATAGTTTATTTGATTTTAGCAGCTGTTTTCGTTTCCTTGATTATGATTGCTTACTTTGTTTATTACGTATTCAAGCAGGACAAGGGTTCGAAAAAAATGCAGGAGATCAGTATGGCAATAAAGGAAGGCGCAATGGCATTCCTGCACAGACAATATGAAACAATAGGCTTTTTGTCAATAGTTGTGGCTGGACTTTTATGGCTGGCTACAATGGATGCGCATACACCTATTGCATTTATCACTGGAGCAATATGTTCTGCGGCCT
>Ga0209340_1001085_pt1 | contig 22002 bp, 19 predicted proteins | sample EPASupsiteSAE323_FD_187266 | JGI IMG/M metagenome (GOLD analysis project Ga0209340, IMG submission 187266) | Bioremediated contaminated groundwater from EPA Superfund site, New Mexico - Sample SAE3-23 (SPAdes) (version 2) | ecosystem: Environmental > Aquatic > Deep subsurface > Groundwater >... | reverse complement strand
CCGGATCCCGCCGATTCAAAAATCTTGCGATAATATTTTTTTTCGTCGGCTGAAATATTTGATCCCCATGGCGGATTGCCGATGATAATGTCAAATTTACGGCATGGACTCTGCGGCGCGGAGAAAAGATTATCTGTTGCAAGAAAGTTTAATTTGAATATATTAATTATATTTTCTGCCGGCACGCCTGACAGCCGGGAAAGATTGTATTTTGAGATAGTGACGGATACGCTGTCGATATCGGAACCGTATATGTTTTTCGTCACAATGTCATATGCAGCTTCGTGGAACGGAACGCCCCGTTTTTCATACAGTGATGCAAGATGACGGAATGTTGCGATAAGGAACTGTCCTGATCCGCATGCCGGATCAAGAATTTTCAATGATGCGACGTCTGTGTTTTCAGGGATCGATGCCGCGACAAGGTACTGCACTATACCTTCCGGAGTGAAAAACTGACCCTTGTCTTTTTTCCCGTTTGCAGATTCAAGCTTCTGATATATAAATCCCGCAAGATCACCGTCTTGCATTATGTCCCATAATTCAAGGAGGCGCTGCAGTTCATTAAGCGCTTCTTTGATATCGGACGGACAGGAATCGGATATTTTTATTCCGAGAATATGTTTAATACATGCGCATACCGATGCATCCCTGTTCTCAGCTGTATCTAAATAGCTGCGTATAAGGTCCGTTCTGCTTTTGATATAATGAGAATGCCGGGTAATGTCGCCGCAATAGTCCATGAAAAGTCCGTTTCCTTTCTATATCTATCGAGAGGTTGTGGCTGTTTCATTTAGCACTTTATGTGTAATTAAGGTTTAATGGATGGGATGCCGATATTCTAACGGGATTATATTTTGCCGGGTGGTAATCAGTGAAATCATCAGTAAAACTTTCAGTCTGTATTATTGCCGCCGTACTTCTGATGACGGCATCATCTGTCGTGCCCCTGTCTGCGGGACGGTATCTTTCCATTGATAAGGCTGATGTTTCGGGTTTTCCCGATGTGGCTGTTTCGCTGAAAATAAACGGCAGCGATCATACCGTTTCAGACGAGGAGATTTCTCTTTATGAAAACGGTTATCCTGTAGAAAAGTTTTCGCTGACGAAAGAGAATAATTCGGATGATCTTTTGTATCTTGTTTTTTCCCTGGATGCAAGCCGCAGCATTAAAAGTGATTTTCTGAAAAAAATAAAACTCCGTGCTGTTGAGCTGATAGATGCAACTAGCGGAAGCGAGAAAGTTGCGTTATACCGGTTTAATGATAAAGTCATACTTTTGAATGATTTTTCATCTCAGCGGGCGGAACTGATAAAAAATATCGATTCCGTAACCCGTGAAGGATCTAAGACTCTTCTATATAATGCGGTCTATGATGGAATTGATCAGCTGCAGCGTGCGTCGGGGAGCAGAAAGGGAATTGTCGTCTTTACCGACGGCAGGGATGAAGGCAGCAGCTTATCTGCAGATGATGTGATAGAATTTGCACGGGAAGCCGGTATCGCCGTTCATTTTATTACCGGCAAAACGATTAAAAGCAGTGAACCGGTTTTCCGTATCGCGCGTCTTACGGGCGGTTCGGTTATGTATGCGGAAGAAAAAGGCACCGCCGAACGGATGCATCAGATTGTTTCTTCTGCCGGACCGGCTCAATATTTATTGAAATACCGTTCTGCATGTAAAGCGGAAGGGCAGGGCATTAATCTTGAAGTGCGCCTTCGAAGCGGAGTTATACGGGACCGGGCAGCTGGGCAGTATACGCTGCCTCGCGATAAAGGTTTTTCTTTTCCGGTATTAAGCAATGCTGCAGTTATTGTCATCTCTGTGGTTCTGCTTGTATTGGTTCTGGCCGTGCTTCTGATCTTTTTCAGAAAGAAACTTATTCTTCCCGCCGGAGAAAAAACAGCCGTATTTGACAATCCTGATATCTGCAGTGCACCTGCCGCACGAAGGCCTGTGGATCTGAATGATTTTATGGAAGAGACAGAAAAGACGCTGACGCCGGATGATGACGGCTATTCATACTGCAGGGCCTGGCTTATGGAAAAAGACGGTCCTGAAACAGGGAAGAAATTTCCCATTTACTGGGATGAGGTTTCCATCGGAAGAGGCCGCCAGAACAGCATTGTGGTTCTTGATCCTGCGATATCCCCCGAGCATGCGCGGATACGTCTTGTAAAAAACTCCTATTACCTTTTTGATCTTGCGTCCGAAAACGGAACATTCCTTAACGGGAAAAAACTTCTAAGGCCGAAACCGATTCATGACTGGGATGAAATAATGCTGGGCCGGACATTGTTCGTGTTCCGGGGCATTAAAGCATGATTAGCATGTGTTTTTCTAAAAGATATTGACAAATACCTGTAAAAAAAAAATTACAAAGTAATGTTGTTCCTACGTTTAACTCCTTCTAATGAGGACCTTTATGGATTATTCAAAAACAGTCAACCTTCCTGAAACCGATTTTCCGATGCGCGGCAATCTTCCTCAGCGCGAACCTGAGATGCTGAAGCAGTGGGAAAGCGAAGGTATTTACAATAAAATCATTGATTCCCGTCCTGATGCAGAGCCGTATATCCTTCATGACGGTCCTCCGTATGCAAACGGCCATATTCATATCGGTCATGCTCTCAATAAAATTCTTAAAGATATAATAGTGAAGCATAAATCCATGCAGGGATTCCGTGCATACTATGTACCGGGATGGGACTGCCATGGCCTGCCTATCGAACTTCAGGTAACCAAGGAACTTGGGGAAGAAGCGAAAAAACTTCAGAAAAATGATATCCGCAAAAAGTGCAGAACGTATGCGGAAAAGTTTGTCAATATTCAGATGGAAGAATTCAAGCGTCTGGGCGTTTTCGGGGATTATGAAAATCCTTATAAGACGATGGCAAATAATTATGAAGCGACCATCGTAAAGACGTTCGGCGATCTTTTCAGCGAAGGATATATCTTTAAAGGGAAAAAACCGATTTACTGGTGCCCTACCTGCGAGACTGCTCTTGCGGAAGCGGAAGTTGAATATGAGAACCATACGTCGCATTCAATATATGTGAAGTTTAAAGTTGAGCCGGATACGCTTTCCGTTGCCGGCCTTGATAAGAATAACACCTATGTTGTCATCTGGACAACGACTCCGTGGACGCTTCCTGCCAATCTTGCGGTGAGTCTTCACCCGGAATATGAGTACTCTGCATTCAAATCCGGCAATGAATTCTATATTCTTGCAAACGGTCTTGCTGAGGCATTTGCATCGTCTACAGGAAGAACCATTGAGTCCAGCATTCCCCTTACGATGGATCAGATGAAGGGTATGATTGTTAAGCATCCGTTCATTGACCGTGAATCAAAAGTGATATTCGGAACGCATGTAACGCTGGAGCAGGGTACCGGTATCGTGCATACCGCACCGGGTCATGGCATGGAAGACTACATTGTCGGTCTTCAGTACGGCCTTGAAATTTTCTGTCCGGTTGACCATCAGGGACGTTACACCGACGAATATCCTGCGATGAAAGGCGTGCATGTTTTTGAAGCGAATACAAAAGTAATCGATATACTTAAAGATACTAATGCGCTGATTCACACTGATAAACTGGATCACTCTTATCCGCACTGCTGGCGCTGTAAAAAGCCACTTATATACCGTGCGACGGAGCAGTGGTTTTTCGGCATGGATATCAAGAATCTCAGACAGGTCGGTCTTAAAGCCGTTGATTCCACGAAATGGATTCCTTCGTGGGGAGAGTCCCGTTTCCGCGGCATGGTTGAGAGCCGCCCGGACTGGTGCCTGTCCCGTCAGCGTTCCTGGGGCGTTCCCATTCCTTCTTTTACCTGCAAGAAATGCGGAAAGAATAATATGTCGTCGGAGAGCATTGCATTCTTTGCCGAGCTTTCAAAGACAATAGGCATAGATGCATGGTTTACTGATGATATTGAAAAACTGATTCCTGCAGGAACGAAATGCTCATGCGGATCGTCCGAGTTCGTTAAAGAATTCGATATTCTCGATGTCTGGTTCGATTCCGGCGTATCCCATTTTGCGGTGCTTGATAACTGGAAAGGTCACCGCTGGCCCGCAGATCTCTACCTTGAAGGCAGCGATCAGCACCGCGGCTGGTTCCAGTCTTCACTGTGGCCTGCAATCGCGCTGAGAGGAAAGGCTCCATATAAGGCTGTGCTGACGCATGGATTTGTTCTGGATCAGGACGGAAAAGCGATGAGCAAGTCGCTCGGCAATGTGATTCCGCCGGAAAACATCATTAAACAGTACGGAGCGGATATTCTGCGTCTGTGGGTTTCATCTGAGGATTACCGCAATGACCTTAAGATCGGTCATGAGATGATGAAGCAGATTGCCGATTCATACCGCAAGATCCGTAATACCTTTAAATACCTTATAGGAAATATTTCTGATTTCAATCCTGCTGAAAACCGGGTTGCATACAATGATCTGTCTGATATTGATAAATGGGTTCTTAACAACCTGTATCAGCTGAACAAAGAATCAATCGCTTCTTTTGATAATTTTGAATTCCATCAGGTATACCGCCGGGTGGTTAACTTCTGCGCGATTGATCTATCGGCCATATATTTTGATATGTCGAAGGACATTCTGTATACTGAGTCGAAAAATGCGAAAAAACGCCGGGCAAATCAGACTGCGCTGTATGAAGTGTATACCGTGCTTGTACGCCTGATTGCGCCGATTCTTTCCTTTACCGCAGAGGAGATCTGGAAGTTTGCAGGGAATACTGATTCAATTCATATGCAGAAATATCATGTGCTTGATGAAGCATTCAACAATGCGGATATTGCCAATAAAATTGATCAGCTTGTGAACGTCAAAAAAGACGTGCTGAAAGCCCTTGAGACGATGCGTCAGAATAAAACAATCGGTACTTCAATAGAAGCTTCCGTGGTCATCTACGCGGAGAGCGAATCGGTACGTAAGATGCTTACAGAATCTCCGGAAGATACGCGCCGTTTTCTTCAGGTATCAAAAGTATCTGTTGTTGATGCGGTATCTGCAGGAATGGAAAAATATGATACTGTTTCAATAAAAGCTGAAAAAGCATCAGGAAAAAAATGCGTACGGTGCTGGAACTATTTTGATGATCTCGGTTCTCATAATGATCATCCGGAGCTATGTGACCGCTGTACAAAAGCAGTTCTGGCGCTTGATAAATAAGAGGAATGCAATGAAAAAAGAAAATCTTAAAAAGTATTGTACCACATCCGGCGTTTTTGCTTTGTTTCTGTTTCTGGATATTATAACGAAGCATCTTGTGGAAATGAATATCGGTCTGTATGAACGGATCAACGTTGTGGGTTCTTTTGTTCAGCTGACCCGTCTGTACAATAGAGGCGGTGTTTTCGGCATAATGCAGGGACATCAGATGTTTTTTCTGATAGTTTCCCTCATAGTCTTTATACTTCTGATTCTTTTTTATGTATTTGAAAAGAACAAAAGCTATCCGTTTGCCGTTGCAATGGGTCTTATTTTTTCAGGAGCGATAGGCAATATTCTGGACCGTCTTCTTGGAAAACCGGGTGTCGTTGATTTTATTTATATCGGCGATGACCGTGTTTACCGGTGGCCTGCATTTAATGTGGCAGATGCTGCAATTGTTGTCGGAGCAATTCTTCTTGTCGCGGTGTTCTATGTTCAGGAAAGAAAAAACAAGAAAACGGTTGAATGAATAATGATTGAGACTATATATAAAAAAGCCTTCCGGGAACGGAGGGCTTTTTTTATGCTGAATTGCCGATGTTAATCGAATATAATCGTTTTATTGCCTGTCACAATGACTTTCTCATCGAATACCAGTTTCAATGCCTGTGAAAGCACATTCTTTTCCACATCGCGTCCTGCGGTAGCCATTGTTTCATCATCATATGTATGATCAACCGGTATGACATTCTGTGCGATGATCGGACCTTCATCGAGGTCTTCATTTACAAAATGTGCGGTTGCGCCGATGATTTTAACGCCGCGGTTGAATGCCTGGCGGTAAGGATTTGCGCCGATAAAAGCCGGAAGAAAGGAATGGTGAATATTTATGATGCGTTCCGGGAATGCTTTAATGAATGACGGCGTGAGAACCCTCATGTATTTTGCAAGAACGATGTATTCCGGCCCGTACTGGCCTATGATATCAAGCACCTTCTGTTCATGCTGCTCTCTGGTGAGATTTTCATGGGAGATATAATGATAGGGAACGCCGGCCTGTTCTGTCAGCCTGCGCAGCTTTTCATGATTGCTGATGACGGCAAGAATCTGCGCATTGAGATCGCCGAACTCATTTCTGATGAGAAGATCACCCAGGCAGTGATGTTCTTTCGTTGCTAGAACAACAATATTTTTTTTACGTTTTCCGGTCAGACGGATTCGCGCGTTTTCCGGAAGCGTTTGCTTGAGATCATCGATCAGCTTTCCCGTATCAAAGGCGCCGGAAAATTCTGTACGCATATAGAAATGAGATTTATCATGATCAACAAATTCGCCGTTGCGGATGATATTGACATTGTGCTCGAAAAGAACTTTGGTAATGGAAAAAACCAGACCTTTGCGGTCATTGCAGTCGATGAGAAGAATATGAGAATTCATGCGTATACCTGTGTAAAAATAAATCAAATATAAGGCGATTGATTATTGTTTTTCCGTATCTTTAGCCGGTGTGTCGTCGCCGACTATTTCAGCTTTTTCCAGCTTCTTTTTGAAAAAGCGTGATACATACCAAACAATGGCAAAAATGACGAGAAGGATGACAATGCCGATCTTTGTATCGCGCATCCAGTGAAGAAGCTGTTCTCTGTTGCTGGCTCCGTAATAGCCGAGATATACCCATACCGGAACGCTGATGAGCGCCGCGATACTGTCGATGAGAAAGAAGGTGCCGAATCCCACAAAACGGGTTATGCCGGCAGTAAGAAAAATAGGCGTGCGCAGGCCCGGAAGAAAACGCGCGGCAAAAAGAACCCATTTGCCGTTTTTCTGAAAGCTTTTCAATATCCGGTCATACCACTGAGAGTTAAGCTTTTTGCCGACGATTTTTTTACTGAAGACTTTCTGTCCGAATATTCTTCCAAGATTATAAATGATGCTGTCTCCCAGCATGACGCCGGCATATCCGATAAAAACCATCAAATGGACATTTGTATATCCCAGGCCGGATATGATACCGCCGGCGATAAGAGATATGTCTTCAGGTATTGGAAGACCGAAGCCGCAGAGAAGGAGAACTCCGAAAACGGAAAGGTATCCGAAAGATGAATAAAAACCGACCATTGAATCTAAAGAAACCACAGATTTCCCCCGTTGCCTTTGAATAATGTCATTTATGAGCTGTTTAAAATAAATGTAAACTTTTTTCTACTATATTACGTTAAAATGAGCTAAGGTTGACAGGCGGCTTATTTTTTCTTTTTTGCATAAGGACAGTCTTTACAGCAGCTTGCACAGGCAGGGGCGGGAGATTTAAAAAAAAGATACGCCTTATATCCTGCATATGCGCAGGTTGCAGTCACAATTATATAAACAATAATATCCTGCCACTCTATTTGCATATATCACCAACCCGCAAAAACTAATGAATATCCATCTATCTAATATAATGTGTAAATAACGAAAATCAATTTTTTATTGACAATCCTGGTTTAATGCATTAATAATAAACCATTACAAAAGTTCCCGGGGACATTTAAGCCGCGCTTCAGGCGCGGTTTTTTTGTATAAGCAGGTATTCTGCGCCGGATATAATCAGGAGATATTACTATGATCGTTACTTGCGTTAATGTATGGGTGAAGCCGGAAAATATTGATGATTTCATTAAAGCGTCTGTTGAAAATCACACTCTGTCGATAAAAGAAGAAGGGAATCTGCGTTTTGATGTACTGCAGAATAAGGCTGATCCTTCAAGGTTTACCTTGTATGAGGCATATGCGTCTGAGGAAGCGGCCGCTTTTCATAAGACGACGGCGCATTATAACACATGGCGTGAGACCGTAGCTCCCTGGATGGCTAAGCCGCGAGAAGGTCTTGCTCATTCAGTGATAGCTCCTGCGGATACATCCTTATGGAAATAGGTCAGTTTGTTTTCAGCGGTATTCCGCGCGTAACATTCGGTTCCGGATCTTTTTCCGGGCTGAATAAAATCGTACGTTCTTACGGACGGAATGTACTTATTGTTACCGGCGGAAATTCTCTGAAAAAGACGGGAAAGCTTGATACGCTGATTGCTGATCTTGAGAAAGATAAGATCAAGGTTTCTCTGTATTCCGTATCGGGAGAGCCTTCCCCGGCAATGATTGACCATGCAGCTGCTGAATTCCGCAAGAAACCGATTAACGCGGTCGTCAGTATCGGCGGCGGAAGCGTTCTTGATGCCGGTAAGGCGATTGCAGCTATGCTTGGCGAAGAAGGTTCTGTTGAAGACTATCTTGAGGGAGTAGGGACAAAAAAACTGAGCGGCGTAAAAGCTCCTTTTATTGCGGTGCCTACCACCGCAGGAACAGGAAGTGAAGCAACAAAAAATGCCGTATTGAGCATCGTGGGGGAACAGGGGTACAAAAAATCCTTACGGCATGATAATTATGTACCGGATGCAGTTCTTATCGATCCCGAACTTATGCTCAGTTGTCCGAAAGCAATCACTGCTTCATGCGGTATGGATGCGCTGTCTCAGCTCTTAGAATCGTATATCTCTGTGAAGGCAAATCCAATGACTGATGCACTTGCATTGAGCGGTATTAAAGCCTTCAGTGAGTCATTTCTTATCGCAATTGAACATGGCGATCATGATATCATTGCGCGGGAAAAAATGGCGTATGCTTCATTTATATCGGGCATTACGCTGGCGCAGGCAGGTTTGGGAACCGTACATGGCATTGCCGGTCCAATGGGAGGCTTTTTCCCCGTTCCTCACGGTACAGCCTGCGGAACGCTGCTGGCTCCTGTATTAAGGATTCTTGCAGATAAACTTATCAGTATGAATCATCCTGCGGTAAAGAAACTGGCAGAGGCAGCAAAAATCATAACCGGTATCCAGAACGGCGATGACAGCATACTGTGCGCTGCGCTTTGTGATGCGGTTGATTCGCTGACGGAAAAGGCAGGAATACCGCACCTATGTTCTTTCGGCATACAGGAGTCCGATCTTGCAAAAATCGCTGTGGCATCTGACAATAAATCAAGCCCGGCAGAACTCTCTCAATCTGAAATGATTGAGGTGATGAAAGGTATACTTAACTGAAAAGTACCGTTTTAAGGAAAAGCTGGTCAGCTTATTATCGGAAGCTCAAATGATATGCTGACCCTTTTCACTCCGGTCTTATCCCTGCCTGTATAATCTGTTACCGTCGATGCTGAAACTTTTCCTTTATGCTTTGCGGCGACGTTTTCTACGAGCGTCAGACCGATGCCGAAATCCAGCGTTTTGTATTCCTCATAGATTTTTTTAGTCATTCTGAAGAATGGCTCAAAAATGAGATTTTCATACTCCATCGGAATCCCTTTATTTCCTTCATCGTCAGGAATAGGAATGTTGAAGAAAGCTATTTCTATAAAATCCCCCATTCTGTCCAGAATGATGATGATATCGGTATGAGGTTCTGAAAACTTGTACGCATTCATGAAAAGTTCAGTAATTGCGGCGGTAAAGTATTCAATATTAATTTCTGCTGCAAGGCCTGCCATTTCCGGCTGGAGATCGCTGATACGGATACTATGATTTTTTAAAGCGGCAAAAGGAGCTGTCGTTTCAGCAATCGAACGGAGCAGCTCATGCAGCTGAGAGAATGTTTTCTTTTCTACCGGAAGCGCGTTTGAATTGAGCTTATCAATCGTTTCAAACGATTGCAGCGCTTTTTCGGCCATTTTCAGATTTTCAGTCATAAGATCAAAAATATCGCGTTCAACGACATATGTGCCGTCTACAGCTTTTGCCGATGACACGACGATATCAATGATGGTGAGCAGGGCGCCGAACCCGGCACCCTGTGAAAAGCTGGTTTTAAGGCTGTGGAAAAGGTTTTTATCGAGCTTTTTGGTTGCCCGGTTTTTCAGCCTTTCCTGCCAATTATACCAGTCAAGCTGGCTTTCCAGGCGTACAATTCTTTCTTTGTCCGAAACAGCTTTCAGTCTGCGGTTTTCGAATGATTCAAACGCATTATGAATTTTTCCTGCAAGATAATCCGCATTAACCGGTTTTATGATGTAATCGTAAACACCGAGTTTCATTATTTCGATGATTTTTTCAGGATCATAATTGGTTGTCTGAATAAGTATAACCGGAACCGGCGTTATTCCGCTGAGCCGCTGTATCAGCTCCTGGCCGCTCATTATGGGTAAATCGAGATCTGCGATGATAACAGGGTATTTATATTTTTCGTACAGTTCTAAAGCTGCGGCGCCGGTTTCGGCGATATCTGCATGATAGCCTTTTGAGGCCAGAGCATCCTTCAACGTATTGGCGGATTTGTGATCAACATCGGCGATTAATATATTGTGTGACGACATGAAACATCCTCCATAACATCGGTATATCACTGCATAACAGAATCAACAATCAAATTAATGAAGCATGGCAAATTTTATTAAATCTTGTAAATTGTATCTTGACTAATACAAGAACGGATTATTAGTGTTCATCGAAATTTCCTTATAAGGAGTGTCCGTTTTTTATGGACGATGGTCCTGATTACTATACAAAAAAAATAAAACCGCATTGCGTAGAGAGTCTGCAATGCCGGCAATAATCGTAACAAACAGTCCCAAAAATCTCACCTTTTCAATCCCGGGCGTCGAAGTCGTTCAGGCCAAAGACTATCTTATATCCACAAAATTCAGCAATGCACGAGACTTGAAAGTCTTTAATATGTGCCGTTCCTACGGATATCAGACGGACGGATATTATGTATCTCTCCTTGCGGCGGCCCGCGGTCATAAAGTATATCCCGGTATCAGGACAATCCAGGAAACAAAGTCGCTATCTGTGGTGAAGATAATCACAGAGGATTTTGAAGACCTGATTCAGAAATCGCTAAAATCGATACAATCCAGTAAATTCTCACTTAACATTTATTTCGGTAACTGTATTACGCATAAATACAATGAACTTGCGCAGAAGATATTCAAACAGTTCCTTGCCCCTCTGCTGCGGGTGGATTTCGTATGGAAAGGCAATAAATGGCGGATTCAGAATATTCAGCTGATATCGCTGGGCGATATTCCGCAGGATCATCTTCCGTATGCACTTGAATATGCGAAGAAATATTTTGCAGGAAAGATGAAGCATTCGACCAGAAAGGTTTCATATAATTACGATCTTGCCATTCTTGTAAATGAAAATGAACTGGTGCCGCCGTCGAACAAGAAGGCGATTGATAAGTTTGAGTGGGCGGCGGAAAAAGTCGGCTTTAACGTGGATATCATTGATAAAGATGATTATGACCGTCTTTCTGAGTTTGATGCTCTTTTCATCCGGGAAACGACAAATGTTAACCACCATACGTTCCGTTTTTCACAGCGTGCGGAAGCAGACGGACTTGTGGTCATCGATGATCCCGTTTCTATTCTTAAATGCACAAATAAAGTCTATCTTGCAGAAGTTCTGAATCATTACCGCATACCTGCGCCGAAGACTCTTATTATCAACCATGAGAATAAGGATCAGGCTATCAAAATTCTTGGTTATCCCACTATTCTTAAACAGCCGGACAGCTCATTCTCTCAGGGCGTAATCAAGGTAGTGAACCGGGAAGATTTTAAAAGAAAGGTAGATGATTTCCTTGATAAATCGGATCTTGTTCTTGCTCAGGAATTTGTACCTACGGATTATGACTGGCGGGTGGGGGTTTTAAATAATGAGCCCTTGTATGTCTGCAAATATTATATGGCAAAAGCTCACTGGCAGATTGTAAACTGGGAAGCAGGCCGCGCCCGCGAAGGCAACTGGGAATCGCTTAAAGTATCCGATGCTCCTCCTATTGTCATTAAGACCGCTCTGCGCGCGTCAAAAATCATCGGCGACGGTTTTTACGGCGTAGACCTTAAAATGATCGGAAAGAAGTGCTATGTCATTGAAGTGAATGACAATCCGAGCGTGGAAACCGGCGTTGAGGATGCAGTTCTTAAAGATGAATTATATCTGAAAATAATGCGGGTGCTTTATGACCGTGTCAGAAAAAAGAAAAACGGTAAAGAAGGCCGCTGAAAACGCAGTCAAAACGATACGGCGGGAAATAAAGGTTCTGTTTTTCGCCTATCGTGACCCCCGTACTCCCTGGTATGCAAAAGCAGCCGCTGCGGTGGTTCTGGGGTATGCATTAAGTCCTGTTGATCTTATACCTGATTTTATTCCTTTTCTAGGTTATTGTGACGATCTGCTGATTATTCCTGCCGGCCTTTATTTTGTGTGGAAAATGATCCCTTCAGAAGTTATACACGATGCGCGTGAAAAAGCTGAACAGAATATTAAACTGCCGGTAAACTATAAAGCTGCATTTGTTATCCTTCTCCTCTGGGGATGTATTATTGCAGCATGCGGTTATTATATCTACCGGCATTATTATCAGACAGCGGGGTGATATGATATGACGACGATTTCCGTAAGAACCCGTGCAAAAGATGATATGGTCGATATCACTGGCAGCGTTGAAAAAGCTATCACTGAAAGCGGGATTACAGATGGGATATGTGTGATTTTTACGCCGCATACCACCGCAGCGGTAACCATCAACGAGAATGCAGACCCCGATGTCCAGACGGACATGATGAAAGGAATGAACGGACTCGACCTGGAAAAGATCCCGTTCCGGCATGGCGAGGGTAATTCTCCGGCACATATCAAATCATCGCTTATAGGCTGTTCCGAAACGGTCATTGTTCATGGCGGTACGGCGGTGCTGGGAACTTGGCAGGGTATTTATCTCTGTGAATTTGACGGCCCGCGTACGAGAAAAGTACACATTCAGGTTCGATAAAAGCGCGTATGCGACCGCATATCCGTCCGGTAAAATGATTGAATTAAAAGCGTAATCCGCGTACAGTTAAGGAAATGAATGTTCACAGCAGGTGATAATGAGAAAAATATTTATTACAGCAATATGTATGTTTTTTCCGGCAGTTATGGCGGCAGATGCGGCATTGCTTGTTGATGCCAAAAAAATATATACCGCAAACAATGTCACTGTGTATGATTTCAGCGTCGCAATTGACGGATCTGTAAATAAGAAGAAGATTTTCATCGTCAATGACGGCATCAAGGATCCTAAAAAATTCATATGGATTTTTCCCGGATACAAACCGGCAGGTGATCCGTATGCGCAGTCTCCCCGAATATTCATTGAAAACTGGAAAATGATACAGCTTTGCATTAAAAACGGATATGTCTGCATTGTGCCGGATATGGGAACAAGCATGTACGAGATGGCGGGCATGATGGATGAGCATACCGTTACGGATATGCACTGGCTTAAAGAAGCGTATAAGCATTATATATTCAATGATTTCAGGAATGCCCCTGTTATTATTGCGGGTGTGTCCACCGGAGCGGAAGGTGCGGTAAAATTTTCCTCTGTGATTCAGAATGTTGAATCGATTATCGGTATGTCCGGAACGTATGACTTTTTCTCTCTGCCGCAGTCCAGCGGGGAATACAAAATACATCAGAGGGTGTTCGGTGACAATGCCGGCGTATGGAGGGACGAGAATCCTGTTGAAATACTGAAACGTTCCGTACGCATGAAGTTTTATCTTTTCTGCGAATCGAAATCAATGTATTTCAATCAAGCCCAGCAGCTTAAATCTCAGCGGATAACAAATATTGACGTTGTAGATTATCTTGCGCTGGGAAAAGGAAAATCGCATAACTGGGATTTCTGGGGAAGTGCGCCGGTGATAAAGACGCTGCATGAAATTTTCCTCAAAAAAGGAGCGATGTATGAATGAGTATCAGAAAATCAAACTGCGTTTCATCGTTTCGCTTTTTCTGCTGGGGGCGGGACTTCTGTATGCGATATGGCCGGTTGACCTGATTCCCGATTTGCTTGTTCCGGTGGGATGGGTGGATGATATCGGAATACTGGCGGCTTCAGCGGTCTTTGCCGGACTATCGTATTATAAAATAAAAAGAAATCAGAAGAAGATAGTATGAGCGGCACGGGATGTTTTCTCTGGCTGATTCTGTTTGTCGTATGCTGGCCGCTTGTTCTTGTTGCGCTTATTCTGTATCCGATACTATGGATCATTTCAATACCGTTTTCAATCATAGGCATTACGGTTGAAGGCGTTCTTGAATTATTCCGTTCGATAATAATGCTGCCGTCAAGAATCCTGCGCGGACGAAAATTATAGAAAATCACTTGCAATGAGCTGATGTCTCTATGTAATCGCCCTACTTTATAAAAAATGTTTATTAAAGTAAATTTGTTAAATTTCATTTAAGGGGGTTTATCATGCTTCCCCGCATAACCATATATGATACTACACTACGAGACGGCGCTCAGACCGTCGGTATTGCCTATTCGCTTCAGGATAAGATACGCATTGCGCGTGAAATGGATAAACTGAATATCGATTACATTGAAGGCGGATGGCCGGGAGCCAATCCGAAAGACAGTTTATTTTTTGAAGAAATCCGCAAAATAGAGCTCAAACATGCAAAAATTGCCGCATTCAGTTCAACACGGCGGCATAAACTTGCTTTTGAAGATGATCAGATTCTTCAGGCGCTCATTGCAAGCAAGGCTGATGTGCTTACGATCTTCGGTAAAACATGGGACTTCCATGTCACCACTGCTCTGGGCATTACGCTTGAAGAGAATCTGGAGCTGATCTCTTCCACCGTATCGTATCTGAAGGATAAGGGTTTTACCGTGTTTTTTGACGGAGAACACTTTTTGGACGGGTATAAGGCTAATCCTGATTTTGCATTGAAGTGTTTTCTTGCCGCTGAAAAAGGCGGTGCGGATCAGCTGGTGCTGTGCGATACCAACGGCGGCACTCTGCCGGGGGAAATCCTTTCAATAACGAAAGCGGTTGCTGCTGCGGTAAAAACTCCGCTCGGCATTCACTGCCATAATGACAGCGGTCTTGCGGTTGCAAACTCTCTTGCAGCAGTTGAAGGCGGTGCCGTCTCCATTCAGGGAACGATGAACGGATACGGAGAGCGATGCGGCAATGCCGATCTTTGTTCTGTTATACCGAACCTTGCACTTAAAATGAAATATCCGATGGCGAATTCAGAAAAGCTGAATCTTCTTACAGAAGTCAGCCGTTTTGTAAGTGAGACTGCAAATATGGCTCATAATGAAAGAGCTCCTTTTGTGGGACATTCAGCATTTGCGCATAAGGGCGGCATCCATGTTTCCGCAATCAATAAGGATTCCCGTACCTATGAACATATTGAGCCTGAGCTTGTCGGCAATAGAAGGCAGGTGACAATTTCTGACCAGTCGGGACGTAGCAATATTCAGTTTAAAGCAAATGAACTCGGCATTGATCTTAATAACGATCCGAAGGCGATCGGCGCGATATTATCGCATATTAAATCCCTTGAAGATAAAGGTTTTCAGTTTGAAGGGGCCGAAGGTTCCCTTGAGTTGATTATGCAGTCGGCGTGCGGCCGCTATACGCCGTTTTTTACGCTGAAGGGGTTCCGCATTATTTCTGAGAAGAAAGAAGATTCTGACAAAACAGTCTGTGAGGCTTCCATTAAAGTTGAAGTCAACGGTAAAACCGCTCATACCGCAGCAAACGGAACCGGTCCTGTGGGCGCTCTTGATTCAGCGTTAAGAAAAGCGCTTGAGCAGTTTTATCCTGAAATACGTGAAGTTCAGCTTACTGACTATAAGGTTCGCGTTCTTGATGAAAAAGCAGGTACAGGAGCGCCGGTACGCGTGCTGATAAGTCAGAAGCGGCGTGATGAAGACTGGGGAACGGTCGGTGTTTCTGAAAATATCATCGAGGCTTCATGGCAGGCCATGGTTGACGGCATAGAATATATGCTGTATAAAAAGAACAAAAAGTAGTTCATAACGGGCAGAAGCCGCAGGAGGCTGATGCCCGTTATCATCAAATAATGTTGACAGCCCCCCTGTTTTTCCTATGATTATTACTTCGTATATAAAAGCAAAGTCTTATGATGTAAAAAAATCTTGCAAATAGTATGCAGGCAGGATGCATTGAACTTTACGCATCCCGGATTCTGAAGCGATTCATTATACCTGAGATATTTTCTTTACGGATTACGTAAGACTGAGACAGCACATAATAAGCGGTAACATATGAAAAAACTCACTTTCGGATTATTCCTTTCATTCTTCTGCGCCACCGGCTTTTCGTCCGCAGTGTATGCGCAAACGGCGCCCTGGGAACCTTATAACCGTGTTATTGCCGTGGTGAATAACAAACCGGTTATAGAAAGCGATTTCAACAACCGTGTGGAACAGCTGGCAAAGATGAAAGGGAAAGAGGCTGCAAACCGCAATAAGGTTCTTGATCTGCTCATCAACGAGATGATACTGGAGCAGACGGCAGAAGCTGAATCCATACAGGTTACCGAAGAACGGCTTGATTCCGAAGTGAAAAAAATTATGGAACGAAGCGGTATTAAGGACCCTGATATTTTTAAAAAGAAAATTGAAAGCGAACAGCATGCTGATATTGAAACAATCCGCAATGATATACGCAGACAGATTATCACGGAACAGGTGATGATGGTGGCGGTTGATTTCAATCCTCCCACGAAGAAGGAAGCAAAAGACTGGTACGATAAAAACAAACAGCAGCTTGTTCAGATAAAAATGAAGCATATTCTCATCCGTCCCAAAGGCAGCGGGTTTGCCGCTGAAAAAGAAGCAAATGAGAAACTTAAGGATGTCCAGCGCAGACTGCTTGCCGGTGAAACATTTGAAGATCTTGCGCGTAAACTCTCTGAAGATCCTGAATCTGCGGTTAAGGGTGGCGATCTCGGCTATGCCACGCTTGCAGAACTTGATCCGTATTTTGCAAATCAGGTGATGCAGCAGTTCAATCCGGGCAAAGTATCCAGCATCATCAAATCATCGTATGGATATCATCTTGTAAAATTTTATGACCGCCGCACCGCTCCGTTTGAGGAGATGGAAGCCCGTATCTCAAATTTCATCAGCGGGCAGAGCCGTATGGAACAGTTTGAAAAATGGCTGATCCGTGTACGCAAAGAATCCGAAATCAAAATTTATCTTGAAGGATATACTCCTCCGCAGGGTTAAACATGAAAATAGCAGCAGTTTTATATTGCGAAGACGGTTTTACAGACGGGCATCTTGAATTTAACGGCAGATCATCGGTGACTTTTCTGGAAGAGCGTCTTCATGAACTGTCTGACATTTCTATGACTGCGATCTCTCTTCCTTCCTCATATCAGGGAAATCTTTCTTCTCATAAGAATGTATTTATACGTACGGCGGATGATATTACATTCTGGAAAGATATTGCAGTGAAAACCGGCGCTGATCATTGTATCAGAATCTTTGCCGATGCTCCGTTTGCTGAAACGCAGATTGTAAAAGAAATGCTCGATATTCATCTGAAATACAGCGCGGAATTCACCTATTCGGAAAATCTTCCTTCGGGCCTTTCATGTGAAATCATTTCATGTGAACTGATAAAATCCCTTCCCGATGCGGATGAAAAACGCCTTCCTCTTGCTCAGGTCATTAAATCAAATATAAACCAGTTTGATGTGGAACTGTTTTACAAAGGGCCGGATATACGCGATAAACGGATATTCTTCCGGACGTCAAATCCGCGGGAAAAAAAGATAATGGAAGCGCTTTATGCTATTGAGGGAGGGGTTCCTGCATATGAAAAACTCCATCCGCTTATTGAAAAGCACTGCGAAATACTGTATCTGGGACCTTCCTATGTGGAGCTTGAACTGACCGGCCGCGCGGACATAACCTCTCTGTACAGCTGGCGTAAAGGGATCAAGGATCTGCGCGGCGACATGGATATTGCGCTGTTTAAAAAAATAATCAGCGAAATGACGTCCTTCGGTCTTCCGTATGCGGTTTGTCTTGGCGGATCGGGTGATCCTATGATGCATCCTTCTTTTTTTGAAGCTTTGGATCTGCTGCGCGGTGAACAGCTCATTCATACCATTTTTATTGAAACAGACGGCATATACGCCGATGAGAATTTCCGTTCATACATGAGTCGCTGCAATGATTCCAAAATAAAGGTCATCGTTGATATGAGCGGATACAGCCGTGAAACATATCAGGCTCTCCACGGCAGTGATTCTTTTGATAAAATTCTCGTAAATGTGCAGGCTCTGCGTTCTGTTTTCGGTGAAAAAAGTGACCGTCTTTTTGTGCAGATAATGAAAATCAACGAAACAGAAAAAAATATCGATGCATATTATGATTTCTGGGAAGCGCAGAAAGTTCAGATTATTCTGCAGAAACAGAATACCTGCCTGGGGGCAGTTGAAGACCGGCGGTATTATGATCTTACTCCGCTGGACAGGGTTCCATGCTGGCATCTGCAGCGGGATCTGTTTATTCTTGCTGACGGGCGGATTGGTTTTTGTAAACAGGATATAAACGGCGAATGGTCGAACGGAAACTGCGCCATATCATCACTTTCAGATATCTGGGCTCAGCGGAAAGATAATTTTATTCAGGACTGCCGCGGTAAACGGTCTGTTACACCGGACTGTGCGGTATGCGATGAATGGTATACTTTTAATATGTAGGGAAAAAATGCATCCTTCTCATAGAAACAAACCTTCTGTTACTGCTGTTATTCAGGCCCGGATGCAGTCAAAAAGGCTTCCGGGAAAATCAATGAAGGAAATTGCCGGAAAGCCGCTTCTTGCGCATGTCATTGAGCGTGCAAAAATGATGACCGGCATCGGAACTGTTGTTGTGGCCACATGTCATGATAACGAACCTATTGTTGCGCTGGCCGCCTCGCTCGGCGTGCAGTCATATGTCGGATCTGAATCGAATGTGCTGGAGCGCTATTACATGGCGGCGCAGCAGGCGGGAGGAGATTATATCGTACGCATTACCGGCGATAATCCTTTTACCGATGTTGAATACGGAGCAATGGCTGTGGAGATTGCCGTTGAAACAGGAGCCGATCTTTCGTCAATAACCGGCATACCGCTGGGAACCGGGGTGGAGGTTATTAAGCGGGAAGCGCTGGATACCGCATACCGGGAAAACAGTACCGCGTACCAGCGTGAACATGTTACGCCGTATATTAAAGAACACGCTGAATTATTTTCCGTGCAGCGTCATCCGGTTCTTGTTAAAAATCCGTATAAGCATATGCGTCTTACTGTTGATACCCCGGAAGATTATGATTTTGCATGCAGAATTTATGATGCATTATACAAGGGCGAACCTTTTTCAATCCGCGAAGTAATCGAGTTTATCAAAGAAAATCCGGAGCTGCTCAATATCAACAGCAGTGTTGAACAGCGCCCGATGACACATTCGGAGCAGCCGGATGGCAAATAAAATAGCGCTTCAGTGTGCCTGGGGGGAATATTTCGGTTCCGGGCATATTCAGCGAATGGGATCTCTTCTGCGTTATCTTCTGATGGAAAAAGGAATTCAGGCAAAGCTGGTGACCAGTCCTGCGCCGCCGTTTTCTCTTGATGAAATGCGCAATCATGTGTCATCAGCGATTGAACCGGGAACAGAACTGATCATAAGGGATATGCGTGATTCCACCGTTCAGGAGATTGAAGCGCTGAAAAAGATTGCGCCGGTGATCGTCATAGATGATTGCGGCGAAGGAAGAAACGCGGCGGATCTTGCTGTTGATCTGCTGCCGAATCTTGCCCATCCCCGGACGCATGAAACAATAAAAGAAGCCCCTTTTCTTTATGGATTCAATTTTACAAAATCGATCAATGACCTTCCGCATAAAGATTTCACCAAAGATATAGATTTCTGCATTTATGCGGGTTTTGATGCAACGCAGGAATACCGTATGTTCCTTACCGGACTGATTCCGGATGATGCAAGCGCGGTTATTCTTGACGGAAAAGAGTCAAAGCTGATTTACCATGGAAAAACGTTTGAGACAGATATGATATATCCTTTTCCGATGCTTTTCGGAAAAAGCCTTATTTCGCATTTCGGGATTACCCTTTTTGAAGGGAATCTGTGCGGCTGCCGTATTTTTACCATTAATCCCACTGATTATCATTCGCAGCTTGCTGATAATGCCGCGGGTCTTCTGGGTCTGACAAATTTCGGCGTATATCCCCGCGTTGACGATATACGGATAAAAAACAGCTTGAAGGAAGCGGCCTCCGTTCCGAAAAGGAACATTAATTTTAAAGAACTTCAGGGACAGATTGCACATAATACGGATCTGTTTTTTGATATAATCAAACCTTATTTGTAGAGGATCAGATGGGACAGACGTTAACGTACAAAATTCTGAAAGAGCATCTTATTGAAGGTGAACTTTCTGCGGGAAAGGAAATCGGCATACGCATGGATCAGACCCTTACCCAGGATGCGACAGGAACGATGGCGTATCTTCAGTTTGAAGCAATGGGTATCAGCCGGGTTAAAACAGACATATCAGTTTCGTATGTGGATCATAATACGCTGCAGATGGGATTTGAAAATGCGGATGATCACAAATATCTGCAGACGATGAATGCGAAATTCGGCATTCATCATTCAAAAGCGGGAAACGGCATCTGTCATCAGGTGCATCTTGAACGTTTCGGCGCTCCCGGTAAAACGCTTCTCGGTTCCGACAGCCATACGCCAACAGGCGGCGGCATAGGAATGATTGCGATCGGCGCAGGCGGGCTTGATGTCGCCGTTGCCATGGGCGGCGGTCCTTTTTATCTTACTGCCCCTAAAGTGATAAATGTACATCTTACGGGAAAACTCCGCCCCTGGGTTTCGGCGAAGGACGTTATTCTTAAAGTTCTGGAGATCCTTACAACAAAAGGGAATGTCGGCTGTGTGGTAGAATATACCGGTGAAGGCGTAAAAACTCTTTCTGTGCCTGAGCGCGCGACGATTACGAATATGGGAGCGGAGCTCGGCGTTACGACATCGCTGTTTCCTTCGGATGATGTTACCCGTGCGTTTATGAAAGCGCAGAAGCGCGAAAAAGACTGGAAGGAGTTTTCTGCGGATGCAGACGCGGTGTATGACCGGACGATTGAAATCAATCTCGGCGATGTGGTGCCGATGGTTGCATGTCCTCATTCACCTGATAATATTAAAAAGATTTCCGATCTTGCCGGCATGAAAGTTGATCAGGTTGCAGTGGGAAGCTGTACGAATGCTTCATACCGCGATTTGATGACGGTGGCCAAAATTCTCAAGGGTAAGAAAGTAAGTCCTGATATCAGCTTTATCGTAGCGCCGGGTTCCAAACAGGTTTTTGAAATGATTGCGCGCAACGGCGCCCTGGCTGATATCATTGCGTCCGGCGCGCGTATTATGGAATCGACCTGCGGTTTCTGCATCGGATCCGGCCAGGCCCCTGTTACAAAGGGGATTTCTGTCCGCACCAATAACCGTAATTTTGAAGGCCGTTCGGGAACTCAGGATGCCGGCGTGTATCTTGTAAGCCCGGAAGCTGCGGCTGTTACGGCGCTGAAAGGCGTATTCACTGATCCTATGACGATGAAGGCGGATGAATATCCTGTTATTGATATGCCGGAAGAATTCATGGTTGATGATTCTCTGGTTATACCTCCTTCCTTTGCCGGCGATGTCGTTCGCGGTCCGAATATCGGGGAGCCTCCGTTCACCGAGCCGATGGCTGAAACGCTTAGCGGCGTGATAGGACTCAAAGTGGGCGATAAAATCACTACTGACCATATCATGCCTGCGGGAGCGCGCCTGAAATTCCGTTCAAATATTCCTGCGTATGCACAGTATGTGTTTGAAGGTGTGGACAGCACGTTCGCAAAACGCACGCTTGATGCGAAGAAAGAGGGAAAACTCACCGTTATCG
>Ga0209340_1001083_pt1 | contig 22122 bp, 21 predicted proteins | sample EPASupsiteSAE323_FD_187266 | JGI IMG/M metagenome (GOLD analysis project Ga0209340, IMG submission 187266) | Bioremediated contaminated groundwater from EPA Superfund site, New Mexico - Sample SAE3-23 (SPAdes) (version 2) | ecosystem: Environmental > Aquatic > Deep subsurface > Groundwater >... | reverse complement strand
CCTGTATCAGTTTTAAAATCATAACTCGGTGAAAATTCTTCCTGAGCTTCACAAATCTCTGTTATTCCATATTTTTCAGGATTTTCTCTTAATCTTGTATGCTTGCCCATTGTAAATACACTTCTACCGTAAGAGCTTATAACTTTTCTGTTTTCACAGAGCAGTTCAACAGTTTTAAGTGCATCTTCACGTGTTTCTGTCGGAAAACCAAAAAATATAAACGCAAAATTCCAGATATCGGATTCCCTTGAATCAGTTAAAACATTAATCCTCTGATCAATATCTATCCCTTTGTTAATAAGTTTCATGACATCTTCAGATCCGGATTCAAACCCCCATAAAGCCATCCTCAAACCTGATTCTCTTGCATTTTTTAATATTTCCTTCGAGAAAGCTCTTTCAAGTCTTGCATTACTAAAATAATTAATACCGAAATTTTCTTCTATCAGACGCTGTGACATTTCTGAAAAGTAAGAAGGTGCTACTGATTCATCTATAAATTCAAAATGAGTAATACCATATTTTTCTTTTATTTCTTTCATCTCGTTAATTAACTTTTCAACGGTCTTTACGTTAAAATTCTGTCCAAAATCCTGATCACAGAAACTGCATTTTCTCCAGTAACAGCCTCTGCTTGATTGAAACGGCAAAACAATTTCCGGAACAAAATATTTATCAAGCGAGTAACCTTCAAGAGAAATATTGCTCATTTCATCTAGCTTTGTAGGAGTTGCTTTTTCATTAACAGTAATTTCACTATTGTTATTTAAATAGATTAAATTTGATACCGTTTCAATCGTAATTTCGCCATTAAGATATTTTGCCAGTTCTATTACAGGTTTTTCACCTTCTTCTATCAGTACAGAATGTGCAAAAAGATCGAAAAAATCTTTCTTCTCGGCTAAAACATCTGTCACCCTTCCAAAGAAGTTTCCTCCAATATTAATATGCGCACCGGTTTTATTTTTTAGTTTATTTGCAAGTGTCAATCCCGCTACTATTTGAGTAGACGAATTTATTGAAATTCCTATATAGTTATAATTTTCATTTATTATTTCCGGCAGAATTTCATCATAATAGTCGATAAACATATTAGTTTCTTTGTCAAAGCAGTATCTTTTTATACTTTCAAGATTTAGCTTAAAAAACGGGTTTGTATAATTATCAAAAGTTATTTTTGAAGGATAAAAAGGCAAAGAAGCCATATCAAGCCCGACGTCAATTAAATTTAATGCTCTGACAAAAGACTCGGGATCATAAAATCTGTCTTTTGATCTCATTATTTGAACAGTTTCTTCAATAACATCAGGAATGTTAGCTGTTTCATACTGCTTTTGAGTTTTATATTCCTTTATTTTTGAATATTTAACCAGTTTATTCTGGATATCTTCAGAATAATCCTGAAATTGTTTTGTCGGTGAATGAACTTTTGATATTTCTTTTAACAGTTTTTCCTGACTGTTAAATGCAGTATTCAGGGCATTAGTAAGGTATTTTTTTGTAAGAATTTTATTATAGAAATCAATATTTAAATCAAGAGCTTTTGCATCATAACCCGCATTTTTCAGCTGCCCCAATAATGAGGGGAGTGCAAAATGAGGGCTTAAAGGTGTCCATTGAGGCGGAAATATCAATAAAATTTTCATATCAATGCTCTTACCCGACATATTTTTCATTACATGTACCAATTTTACTTTATTTTAAAGAGTTTTCAAAATATATAACAGAAAAATAATTGTTATATTTCTTAATATTTAATAAAAATATAACAATTATTCTACATCAATATACTTAATATATATACGAGAGGTAAAAATTTAAAATGGGGTATTGAGGAGATGAAAGAAGAAGTATTAGACTTTTCAAATTTAAAGAATTTCAATTCCGGAATGAACGGTAATGGAATTTTGGTTAATGAAACCGAGATTAATATTGAACTTAATGAGTTAGTAAAATTATTAAAATAATTATTTAGGGGTAAATGGGGGAGAAAAAACATGAGTGATTTAAGTGTTAATGTAAGTTATGACAGTAAAATGCAAGCACTGAAGGCAGCAGGTTTAAAAACTACAGGATTAAACAATGGTGAAGCAAATTTTGCCGATTATTTCAAGGCACTTCAGTCAACCCAAGAAGGTAAAGCACTATTAGCAAGCCTTGGCGGAGATGAAGAGCTTCAAATGGAAGTTGCTGAACTCTATACACAAAGGAATGTTTATGACTTCGAGACATTAAAAAGTAAACTTGCAAGCAAAGGAATAACTGTTTCTGAAGAATGGGTATCCGGCGTTGATCATATGATTGACCAAAAATTTGTCGGAACCGGAGTAGAACAGCATGCAAAAGGCCTAACTGTTATAACATTTGAAAAAAATGGCAAAACATTCAAAGTTGCTGATGCAAATGGAAATGCTGCTTTAGAAACAGAAGAATTGATGTTTAACGACATATTAGGTGATATTAACTCTGATCTAAGCGCTTTGGCTAACGGAAGCAATACAAGTTCTACAAATTCTGCAGATTCCAAAGTTAAAGTTAATATTCTTGATCCATTTTCTTCTAAAGATTCTCAAGAAGATGAAAATGTAACTAATGAAACAAACTCAAAAAAACCAAATAACCAGACAGAACAGGAAGAAGCAAAACAACAGGAACGTAAACAAAAAATCAATGATTATCGGACAAAACATCCTGAATTAAATTATGATCAAGCTGTTGCTGCACTTGTAAAAAAAGGTGAAATTGAAGAATAACAAGTAAACTCAATCTTATAACTTTATAAACCTCCTAAAGAATAAAAACTTTAGGAGGTTTATTTTAGTGAGTTCAAATAATTCAATATAGGCATATTTTGCCAGCCTAAACTATCGTGATCACCTCTTTCAGAGATATATAACTCAGCTCTTGGATTGAGTTTTGCAAGCTTATAGCCCATTTCAACAGGAATTATTTCATCATTTTTTGAATGAATTATTAATAACGGAGAAGAAATATTGCCAATTTTTTTTGAATTATCAAATTTTTGGGTAATCGGTATTGCTCTTATGTAATTAGCATATAAAATATCAAAATAACCGCTGGGATAGCTTCTTAGAGAATTGGCCGCTGAAATTTTTATATCTTTTATACTTGTAAATGTTCCTTCAAGAATAACTCCCCTGAATCTGTACTTTGATGCGACATCCGTAACCACTCCTCCACCCAACGAATGCCCCCATAAGACTATTTTGTTCTGACTTATTCCGGATTTTCCAAGATATTTAACAAATGATTCAATATCGGTGTATAAACCTTTTTCATCAGGAGTTCCTTTGCTTTTTCCGAACCCTCTGTAATCAAGCATAAATACTTCATAACCTTTTTGAGATAAAAATGCTATTTTATTTTGAAAATAACTGACATTAAAATAATGTCCATGACAAAATACAATAACAGGTTTATTTTTATCACCTTTTATATGCCAGTATGTGAGTTTTATCTTACCCGGAGCATAAAAACTTTTTATTTCTGTTTTGTTCTTTAACTCTGAATTAACAGGTTTTATTGCATACGTTGGATGATAAAGAAGCTGTTTTTCAATATTAAAAATCTTTGTAAAAATAAAAAATGAAATAAAAAAAATTCCAGGTATAAGAATAACAAATATACTGAATATTTTTAAAATTTTTCTTTTGTTATTTCCTTTAGTAAACATATCTTTCCCGATTAAATTTTTATTTAGTTATAAATTTAATAAGGGATAAATATTTTTGAGAATACACATATGTATATTTTTTATCCGGTTTTAATAACTATATCAATTATCATATTTTCTTGTTTTTTGTATTATTATCTGAAAAGATATTGAAAGATAAGAAAGAATTATCAGGAATTTATTAAAATGATAAACATACAACATTTAAAATTATTTATTATATTTACATTTTTCTTATTTATCCATCAGGATGTGTTTGCGCAGGATATACCTCAGGTTAGCGTTAAAACATCTGAAAATATTAATACAGTACCTGAAAATAATCCGCAAACTGATAATACAGCAGATATAAATACTGATAATAACAATCAATCAAATCCAGATAATAATTTAAAAATTTTTGAAATTTTCAATCTGGGGAATATTAAGCCTGACAACCCTGATATCAAGCCTAAAGTAATTCTCAAAAAGAGTAATCAAAACAAAAATTCTCTTAATCTCAAAAATTTGGAATTAAAACCTGCAAATAACACTGAAATTAATCGTATCAGGTCATATGTCAGCAGATTTTTAAAGAAATATCATCTGACTTCTACAACCTTTGTTGCTATTTTAGGCTTGCTTGGAACATTTTTAGGTTTATTTAGTTCCTGGACTATTTATCTTTTGAATAAAAAAAATAATGACCCTCTTATTATTGACAAAAAAGATTCCGCCATAAAATATCTTGAAGCAATAGAGAGAATTAAAGAACATCTTTATATTGAAAAATTTAAACAGTTAAACATTTTACTGGATAATATATTAGCCGGTTCTTTATCTCCCGCAGAATCTGAGAAATTAACCAATTTAATATCACTTTACAGCAAATGTACAATTGCAATAAGCAAAGTTCCTTTAATAGAGATCCACAGCCGCTATAAAAAACATATAAAAAAGAATCGCATCGATATTTTTAATTCATTTATATCTCTTTATAAAATGATTGAGGTTGATGGAAAATTTTACAGCAATACTGAGGGAATCTTTGATAATGATAACCTTCAGTCAATGAACTTTTTTGCCGAAGATAATGCAAGAAAGTGGAAACATAAAATAATTACACTTTTATCTATCGAAGAAAAAGCTAATATTATTAAAAAACTTATTACGAAAGATTTGAGAAAATAATATCAAGCTGAATTATAATATATTGAGCAAATAATTGTGAGGTTTTTCGTTTGTCAGTTAAATCTTTATCGATATTATTTTGCATAATAATTTTTAGCCTATTTTTGCAGGCAAAAATAGGCTTTGCAGGAACAGATCTATCTGTAGTACCGGCAGGGCCTGCTATAAGATCCGGCAATACAACTATTCAAAATATTACTCTGCATTTAAAAACTAAACATCACTGGCAGCTTCTCGTTACACCGTTAAGCTATTCTTTCAGGAATATCTCTCATCCGGTAAGTCAGATTCCTGTTTCACAGGCAGAATTTCAGGATAATGACTCTTCAAATACTTTTCAGTTTGAATTTGGAAAACCTGTCATAGTTGCATCAGGAGATAATAATGATAAGATTGATAAAAACTGCACAATAAGAATCTCTACTCCTGAAGGTTATTATCCCGGAACTTATACAGGGACTATTCAATTTACTCTTTTATCTTCTCATGGAACATCCATTCAAAATTTTGATATTTCATTTGATCAGCCGGTTATTCAGGATATCTCTATACTGCCTGATAATGTAAATATCAATATGCTGCCTGAAAATTCCATACAAATGAATTGCTCTCAGGAATCTTCACCTCCCTCGAAAATTTATATTCGTTCAAATAGAAAATGGAAACTGATTTTAAAGAGTCAGAATAATATTAATCCTTTAGATTATTACTTCAAAACCTTATCGGGCTCAAATAATTCCAATTTATATTATTCTGATTACGCAAAGTTATCAAATACAAACTTTATCATTGCAGAAGGCGGTCCGACAATTTCTTCAGACAGTAAAACTATTGAGCCAACAGTTATTCAGGTAAATTATAAGATTTCAACAGATAAATATTCTGTTCTGACTGCCGGAGATTATCCTTATAATGTTGTTTTTAATTTAAGTTCTCATTAATTAAAAAATAAATAAAAGTTAATAATAGTCTGTCATATGTTCTAAAAAACAGAATAAACAGATATTATTAACCATGCTTTAAAATATGCGCATCGGTATTAAGAATGGAATGGTGTGGACTTATGAAAAAAGAATTTTTTTCTACTGCTCTTGCATTGTCTTTTCTATGCCTGAACTCTGCTTACGGTGAAACTTCAGCAAATCAAACTATAATTGCTACCCTGAATTCATCTGTTACTATTTCAAATGTCGAAAATTCGTCAACTTCTGTTCAGATACTTGAAGGAGGCAAACTTTCAGCAGATTTAACACCCTCTTTTAAATTTTCATCAAATAATAAAAATGGAGCAGGTGCAGCCTTTAATGTCAAGGTTAATACATCTGATAGTGGTCAGATCAATGCGATTTCAGGTATTAATAACAGCAGCAGCGGAATAATTGTACTCACGAATACTAATATTAAGCCTGATGCAGGTTCTGTTATTAATGCTCTCAGCGATAATCCGACAAATAATCCCAATGCTATTGCCTATCAAATGTATTTTAAAATTGGTGATAAAGATAAAGGCAGTATTCCTGTATTTGATAAATCAGGAAATACAGCCAATGGAACTATTTTAACCAAAAATGGATCAAATACTGTAACTGTAATGGTTGATAAAGATTCTGTCAGAAAGGGATCTTTCAGCGGTGAAGATGAGGCAGGAAGCTATCAGGCAACCATATACTGTACATCTTCTGATTTATGACAAGAATAAACTTTAAGGAATATATTTTGAAATTTTAAATTTTCTGGAAACGATATTTCATATTGCCGATTTTCTCGATATATGAGTAATATGTTATGTAAGAATAAAAACAATTACCATATAAGGAGAAAAGATGAAATTTTTAAAATATCTATTATTGCTATCTTTTATGGCATTGATAGTTTCATTGCCAGCAAATGCTGCCATCAGACTGTCCACAGAAAAGTTTGAATTTAACGTAAAGCCTAATGACAATTACATTACAGGATCGTTTACCGTACAAAACGATGATAATGAAGAAATCCGTTTTAAAGCTTATCCTGAATATTTTGAAATTTCTGAAGAAGGAACTATTCAAACAGGAATAATCAAAACCAATTCAGATGGAATTGTAAAAAATATCCGTTTTAATCCTGCCGAATTTACTTTAACCTCTAATAGTTCTCAAAAAATAAGATTTACTATAACAAATGTACAAAATCTTCCAGAAGGAGAATCAAGGGCTGCATTATTTTTAGAAAATGCAAAAACAAAAGAGCAGTCTCTTCCTTCAAAAAATAGCAAAGCTTCTGCCAGTTTAATTGTCAAAACACGAATTGCTGTTCCTATATATATTGAAAAAGGAAGAGTTATCAAGACTGGATCAATAGACAGCGTTAATCTTAATAAATTCAAAAATAAATATGTTTATGACCTGACTGTAAAATCAAGCGGCAACAGCCTTATAAGAGCCGGTGGAATTGGGCAAATTGTAAAAGACGATCAGCTTATTGCTGAATTCCCTATCAATGAACGCCCTATTCAGGCTGGAACTGCCGGTAAGTTTAAAGACATTATACAAACAACGGGTTTAAGCTCCAATCAGCAGTATAAATTAAAATTAACTCTCAGATATAAGGATCAGGATCAAAAAGAGGTAGTTTTGAGGGATGAAAGGCCCTTTATATTAAGTAAAATTAACTAAAATAGTCAAAAATTAGGAAAAGGAGGAAGTTGAGATGAAAAAAACAGTATTCAGCTTTGCGTTAGCTACATTAGTACTCGGCTACGCGACTGCTGCTAATGCTGCTACTTCAGCAAGTCAGACAATCACAGGTACATTAAATCCGTTTGTTTCTGTTACTACCGTTGAAGGCGCAACTACAGCCGTTAGTGTTAATAATGACGGAACTTTATCAACAAATTTAACACCGGGTTTTAAATTTACTTCTAACAACAAAAATGGCGCGAGTGCCACATTCACTGTCAAGGTAAACACTTCTGACGGAAATCAGGCCGATGCAATTGCCGGAACCGGCAACAGCACTGACGGAAAGATTGTTCTTGCTAACGCGGGGACTCTTCCAAATGCTGCCTCTGTGTTAGATGCTCTAAGTGATAGTCCTGCTGCTGCAACTAATGCCAATGCAATATCTTATACTGTTTCTTTCAGTGTTGATAATACAACTAACGGTAGCGTTCCTGTATTTGACAATACAGGCAATTCAGTAAGTGGAAATGTCCTTAAAAAGAACGGAACCAGTCAGATTACAATGAATATTGATAAAAGTGTAAGAACTAATACTTACAGTGTTGATGACGTTGCAGGCAGTTATCAGGCAACTATTTACTGTACATCTGCAACTTTATAATTAACATTATTAAATAATAAGCAGGATGAGTGCTTTTACTTGTCCCGCTTATTTGTCAAGAAGGGGTCATGTCAGGCATTTATTCCAAAAAATTAAGATATTTATTTAAGCAAATATTTTATTTATCACTTATTTGCTGTTTAATACTGCCAATTTGTGTTCTTCCTTCTCAAGCTGCAATTAAGCAGACAACAAACAAAAATTACAAGGTAACTCCTCAAAACTCAATAATCAGCCTCGATGTAAACAAAGAACTGAACTATGATTATGAAATTTATATCAATTCTGACAGCTCATTCAGTCTGCCTTTTAAATCTATTGCAAAGCTGCTTGATATCCCTGTTGAACAAAACAGCCAGACCCAAACTATTTCTTTTACTTCTCCTCTTGGAATACCAGGATTAATTGACTATGCAAATCAAAAAATTACCTTTGGAAACAAGGATTTTGTGTTTAAAAAATCAAGTCCTGTAAAACTGGTGCTTTTGAAACAGGGGCTAAAAACTGAAACTACAGATGAAATATTTGTCCCCGTAAAAATTTTAAATGAAATTCTGGAGACAGAAATTATTTCTGACCAGACAAACTATTCAATATCAGTTAAAACAAACCGTTTGCTGAAAGCAATCGTTGATTATAACGAACAGGGCAAATCTGAAAGTTTTTCTGATAAACCTTTAGATTCAAAAGATATTATAAAACCTGATAAAAAAGCACCTTTGACATTAGATACAATAAATATCGACAGTCAGTTAAGATTTGATTCTACTAAAACTGAATCACCTGATCAGAATTATCAGAACAGATCAGCTAATAATCTTTCTCAGCTGGGTTTTAATGGAACATTACTTGGCGGAGACTATGAAATCAAAACCGATATACATAACAGTAAATCTCCGATTACGTTTGGAGGAATGAGCTTTAAGTATAATAAAGCCTTAAAAGACTATCATCTGGAGTTGGGAAATGTAACAGGCTTAAAATCAAATGAATTATCTATCGGAGAAGGAATAGTCGGAGCAGGTTTTGGCAATATTAAAGAAAATGAGCCGAACTATAGAGATATTTCCGGTCAGGTTGAACCCGGCAGCAAGATTAACGTTTATATAAATGACCGGTTTTTCTCAAATTTAACAACTCAGGGAGGTTATTACACCCTGAGAAGCCTGCCTGCTATCGGTGAAAAAGTTCAAAAAATAAAGCTTGAAGAAATAACTCAAACAGGTGAAATAAAAATACTCAAAGAAAAATTTTATCCGATATCTTCATCTCTTCAGCCAAAAGGAAAAACAAAATATACCGCAATAGCTGGTATAACAGGCTATAATAATAGATTTTTCGGTGATAATAACGGTTTAAATGATTCTTATTCAAAAAAACTCGCAGGCGGAATTAAAGTTTCTCATGGACTTACTGATAAATTGACATTAAGCGGCGTCGTAATAGGGGACAATCTTTTATCCACACCAAAAAATCAACAATTAAATGATCTTTCGCAGGATGATTACCAATTATTAACGCCTTATACAGATTCTAATAATGTTTCAGGCCAGACTGCACTTGCTTCATTAAATTATGCCTTAAACGACAGTTTAAATATATATTCAGACTTTGGGGTCAGCAGGGCTAAAAGTCAGCTTGACAACGATATATTCAAAAAAAATCCTGCCGGATATTCCGCATCATTAGGTGCAAACTACAGCAAGCCTCATTATGGCATCTCAGGAAAGTTATTTGATTATTCTCCCGGATTTTACCTTGCAGGATCATCAGGTTTTATCAGTGATTCCACAAACAAAAAAGGAGGTGAACTTTCCGGAAATCTTACTGTTAAAGGCCTATCTTTAAATGGCAGCACCAGCAGATATTCTTCAGATTTAGCAAATCAATTTGCAGACGGAAAATATATTTTTAATGAATATAACCTTAGTACCGGTTTACCCTTAAAGGACAACTCAAATGTCAGTTTTCTCTATGGAAACAGAACTGGTAAAAGCCCGGCCGGACTTATTTCAAATAAAAATTACACTTTAAATTACAACAAAAAATTAAGTAATAATCTTTATTTTACCTTAACAGGCAGGTCTGATACATTTTCCAATAAATATTCCGCTCCTGAAAAAGCTGATAGTAACAGTTATTCAAACTACAAGGTCATTGGAGCAAAACTGGATTATGATATGCCCAAAAATCTCGGTAAATTCTCTTTGATGCATGATATTGTAAAAACAGCCACAAATAGCTTTAAAAGTGATTATAATGCCATAAGAATCGGCTATACTTTTCCTACCTTTAAAAATATTTCCAGCTCTGTTTCTGCCGGCTATCATTATACCGGTCTCAATAAAGGTTTTGATTTTTCTTCTACAATAGGTTATCAGTTTGCATCAGGAAGAAAATTAGAACTTACTTACAATTTTAACCGTTTATTAGGTTCCTTTATTAATAATATGTTTATTCCTAGTTCATCACATTCCTCAATTACATTTAATGTACTCGATGCACTGTGTCTTATTGCAGGAGGAGTCAAATCCATAGGATTTTCAAACAATGATAGCGGATATATACAGACTGTTGCCTTTCTTGACCTAAATCAAAACGGTATAAAAGAAGAAGGTGAACCGACAATACCTGATATACCAATAAGTCTGCTCGGTTATACAGACAGTACTACAGATAAAAAAGGTGAACATATTACAAAAGGATTGTCTGAAGGAGTTTATCAGGTCAGACTCAATTTAGACAAACTACCCGGTTTGCTTGCCGTATCACCCCAAGCAAAAGACAGCTTTATGGTTAAGGTGGATAAAAAACAAAAATCAAAAGTGTTCTTTGGCCTTATAAGTTCTATAGGCAGTGTAGCCGGAAAAGTTAATATTTTGGATGAATTTAAGAGAAAAATCGATATAAAAGACCTGATAGTAAGTATTTTTAATGAAAAGGGTGAAGAGGTAAAATATACATCAATTGATGATGACGGAAATTATTTTATATCAGGCCTAGCTCCCGGAAAATATACTATGAAGCTTGATAAAAATTTCATCGAGAATTATCATTTACAACCTAAAGACAGTGAAAAAGAGATAATTATCCCGCCATCATATAAAAATTATGTGGATTTAAAAGATATCGATCTTGAATATGTTCAGATGTAAATGAATTTAGACTTATTTTTAAGGCTTAACAAGCAAAACAGATTTCACTCTTCTTGCTGAATTATCTTTTGCTGATACAAGTACAAATTTCTGTTTATCGGGCATATTTACATAAAGAGAAGTCGAACTTCCGCCATCAAAAGCCATTGCCTGATCGACATTAAGACTTTGCATATAATCAGCCAGCTCTTGCAAAGTCATCGGAGCTTCATTGCTCACAGCAACAAGCAATATGTGATCACCTTTGATTCCTATAGCTGATCTTGCATATCTTCCAAGCGCTCCTGCTGATTCTTTTACAATTGTACCGTCTTTTTCAACAACAAAAGCTTCATCATAAAGTTTAAATTCAGGAACGAGAGCCGGACCTGCCTGTATAGAATGCACTATGTCACATTTCATCTGAGGTAAATCATTGTGTCTTGCTATTTCATAAATTCTTGTTTTATTACCTGTATTAAGTGTACAATCTTCAATTCTAAATTCTGATCTATTAAGAACATCCGGTAAATAAGCTTTTATATTCGGATTATTCATTAAATCAGAATTTAAGGTTGGATCAGTCACTACCTTCCCGTCTTTAATAATATAAGAAGTTGTTTTACTATTTTTGGGATCGAAAAAACCTGTATTTATAGCAATTGTTGACTTAGTTTTTTCTGCAACACTTTTAACAGTTTCAAGAGAATCTGATACATAAGGTTTTATGCAGTCCTTGCAGGTTTTTGTATTTATATCAACAATATAAATCCCTTCTGATGGAGAATAAAAATCAATCTTTTTATCATTATTAAAGGTTTGTGCACTACAAACCCCAAATACCCCAATTAAAACAAATGCCAGTAAAAATTTTTTCATTTTCTTGTCCAGATACATTTCTCGCAAATCTGTTTTCTTAAAGTTACAAAACCGTTTTCATGACCAGAATCATCTGCCAGATATGAACAGGTACTGCGATCAGGATTCAAACAAAAATTATCAATGATTAAATGAGACAAGTTTTCTCCTGTTTCCTGTTTTAAACTATCCATATACAGTCCTCTTGTTAAAGTTTTCTAACCTCATCAGCAACAGCTTTTGCAAATTCCATTGTTGATGCGCTGCCGCCAAGATCAAATGTCAGAATTTCCCCTTTTTGAATAACATTTGCTACGGCATTGTATAACTTGCAGGATGCCTCTGCCTCACCTATGTGTTTAAGCATAAGACTGGCTGACAGAATTAATGCCGTCGGGTTAGCCTTATTTTGTCCTTTTAAAGAAGGTGAACTCCCATGAACGGGTTCAAAGACAGCAATATCATCTCCAAAATTCACACCCGGTGCAACACCCAATCCGCCAACTAATCCTGCTGATAAATCTGAAATTATATCTCCATAAAGATTTGGCAGGACAAGCACATCGTATAATTCTGGTTGTTGAACCAGCTGCATACACATGTTGTCAACAAGAAGCTCTTCGTATTTAATTTGCGAATAATCAGCAGCAATTTTTCTTGTTGCTTCCAAAAATAATCCGTCAGAAAGCTTGCAGATATTTGCTTTTGTTACTGCCGTGACTTTTTTTCTGTTTTCTTTCACCGCATAATCAAAAGCAAACTTTGCTATTTTCTCTGATGCCTCTCTTGTAATTATTTTTATAGATTCTGCTGTATTATCATCAATTTTACGTTCAATACCGGCATATAAATCTTCGGTATTTTCCCTGACTATAACTAAATCAACATTATCATATCTTGATTTTATGCCCTGCATTGTCTTTGCAGGTCTTACAGCCGCAAAAAGATTCAGTTCTTTTCTCAAAGTTACATTTACACTTCTAAATCCCGTTCCTATTGGAGTTGTAATCGGGCCTTTCAGAGCCACTCTGTTTTTTCTTATAGATTCAAGAACTTTTTCAGGAAGCGGAGTGCCTTCTGTTTCAATAAAGTCTGATCCTGCATTAACAGTTTCCCAGTTAATCTCGACTCCTGTAGCTTCAATTGCAACTTTTGCAGCTTCCGTAATCTCTGGACCTATCCCATCCCCAAGTATTAAAGTTATATTATACATTTTTCCTACCTATTATTTATCAAAATATGTTAAAAAACATTTACATATTACATAAATTTTAGCAACTTCCTTAATTGAGGGTATTTTATATTAATGATCAAATAATTTCAAATGTTACTTTTTATTCAAAAGGAAGAAAAAATTATGTTATCATCAATCAACCAATACAGTATTAGCAGTTATAAAACAAATAACAACAGAACAAGTAACATAGATTTTCAGCAATTAACGCTTGCTAAAAATCTTAAACCCGGTGATATTTTCGTTGCTGTTAGAAAAGAAGGAATGAGAGGAAAAGGATTAAATTTGATCCCTGATTTGTTTCTAGGTAAAGTAGATAATAGTGAAATAACGGAAAGATTAGCAGCTTCCTTGTTAAATTCTTATGCACAATTTAGTTTACCAATAGAAGAATTGGATAAATTCTATATATTCGATACACTCAAAGATAGTCTACAAACATTAATTAAAAAAAATCGCAACATTATTGAATAAATCAACTAAAGTATGTTTCTTATCCCGTCTCCGGGTATTAAAGTTATATTATACATAAATATATTCCCAGTTTAATTTCAAATAATAAGACAAATATAAATAAAGTTTACAATTTAATATTAAAAGATTTCAAATAGCATGTTTCTATATTATAAAATAAGAATAACACAAAGGGGGGGTACATAAAATGCTGACAAGCTTAAATTTTCTGGGACAAGTACAAATCACAACTTCTACCTCAAAAGACATTAATCATATAAATTTAGAATCAAAAAAGCCAACAAAAAAGACAGGGGAAGATATACAGGCAGGTGATATTGTCTATAAGCTTGGAAAAGATTACCTTGTACTTGATAATAACAGACATATAGGTGATCATTCCATCAATAAACTGGACCTGCTGGAAATTCGTGAAGTTATTCATGAACCTTATAGGGACGGCTCACCTTTCGAGGTTAAAGGAAAATTAAATATTTTAGCTTAAATAAATTGGTATATTAAGGAGAAAACTATGTCATTATCAATAAATCAAACCATATCAAATAATATTTCTTTCCAGAAAATAGTCCACCCGAAAAAACTCAGATCAGACGATATTGTTGTTGTCGCAAGACGTATAGGAATGTCTGGTAACGATAGTCAATTTCCAGATTTATTCCTTGCTAAAGTATCAGGTATTGATAATAACAAATCTTTATGGCTTGTCAAAGATGGCGATACTGAGCATGTAAGTCGCCCAATAAAAAATTGGCATGAAGAATTTTTCTTTGATAGAACAGAAATATCTAAAATAGGAAAATCCTTATTAGAAAAAATATTTGGTTAAACTAGCTGAAAATCGCCATGTTTTTCAATATGCTTTGCAAGACCGCCTTCATTCAGAATTTTAATCATAACTTCAGGAAGAGGCGTTATTTTAATATCAATATTTTGAGTTAAATTCTTAACTATACCGTTTTCAATATCGACTTCAATCTCATCTCCCTGTCCTATCAGATCAGTATTACATTCTATAAGCAGCAGTCCAATATTAATAGCATTTCTAAAGAATATTCTTGCAAAGGATTTTGCCAGAACGCCATTAACTCCGGCTAATTTTATAATCTGAGGTGCATGTTCTCTTGATGAACCGAGCCCGAAGTTTTTGCCTGCAACAACAAAATCCCCTTTAGCCATGTTACTGGCAAAATCAGGATCTGCGTCTTCAAGGACATGCTTTGCAAGTTCGGGCAAATTCGACCTTAAATGAAAGAGCCTTCCGGGTGCAATATGATCTGTACTTATATTATTTCCAAATTTCCAGGCTTTACCTTTTTTTATCATCTTAAAAAACTCCTATTAATGAATGTATTTTTCATTAGGGTAAATCCGTTGAGCGGCATTCAGGGCATAAATTTCTCTTGGATCCGAAATATATCCTGTTATTGAACTATATGCAGCCATTGCAGGTGATCCTAAATAAATATAACCCTTTGGATTGCCCATTCTGCCTTGAAAATTTCTATTCTGGGTTGCAAGGCAAACTTCATCATCTCCTAAAATGCCAGCATGAATCCCAACACAAGGACCACAACCGGGCGCTAAAATATTTGCACCTGCATCCACGAGTGTTTTAATTATTCCTTCCTTTAATGCCTGAGAGTAAATCTCTCTCGATGCAGGAACAACAAGTAATCTGACATCAGGATGCTTCTTTTTATCCTTTAAAATATTTGCAGCTATTCTGAGATCCTCAATTCTGCCATTTGTACATGTCCCAATAAATACCTGATCAAGTTTTACATTTCCAATTTTATCGACAGTTATTGTATTATCAACAGTATGGGGACAGGATACGGTAGGCTGAATTTTAGAGGCATCAATCTCAATTATTTCAGAATAAACTGCACCATTATCAGCAAAGATTTCTCTATATCTGTCTTCTCTTCCTCTTGAAGTCAAATATTTTCTTGTTGTTTCATCTGATGCAATCAATCCGGCTTTTGCACCAAGTTCAACAGCCATGTTTGAAAGAGTAAACCTGTCGGACATAGGCATTTTTTCGATAGTTTCACCTGAAAATTCCAAAGCTTTATAAGTTGCGCCATCTGCTCCTATCATACCAGCAAGATGCAAAATTAAATCTTTTGCATAAACTCCATCCTGAAATTTGCCAATAACATCGATTCTAATTGTTTCTGGAACTTTGAGCCAAGTTTTCCCAAGTGCAATAGCAATACCTACATCTGTAGATCCCATACCCGTCGCAAAAGCACCTAATGCACCCGAAGTACATGTATGAGAGTCAGCACCTATAACTATTTCCCCCGGATTAACAAAATCTTCAACCAGTCTCTGGTGACAAACGCCTTCTCCCACATCGGAAAGAACCGCACCTGTTTTTTTTGCAAATTCTCTTAAAACTTTATGCGAATTTGATAATTCTTTTCTCGGGCTTGGTGAGGCATGATCTATAAAAAGAATCGTTCTTTCAGGATTTATAGCCCGTTCAAGATTAATTTTTCTTATCTCTTCTATTGTCAGAGGGCCTGTTCCATCCTGAACCATTGTTACATCAACATTAGCAACAACAAATTCACCTGAATAAACATCTTTTCCGCAATGTTCGCTAATAATCTTTTCCGCTATAGTTTTTTCCATATAAACCTCTCTTTATATCTTTATAAATTATTTTTGAAATAATGTTTTTATTAAATATTTATGACTTACGAAATCAATGTTTTATCTACTTTTGTTTTTTCTCTGTCTATTCTTTTCTTGAGCTCTCCTGTCGGCATGTAATAAGGAGTTACTGTCATGATTTTGGCCGCAATATCAGGATTATCATAAATAAATTTAAGCTCATTGTCCATCAAAGGCTTCTGAGTATGAACATTTGCATACCTTGCAAGCTCAAGAATATTTCTTGCTTCATCTTCGTCATGGAACTCAAGCTCCAGCTTTTGATAAACATTTCTAAATCCTTTAATACCGCCATACTCACCTGTTGTGATCATACGTCCTGTTTCAACCATTTCAGGCTCTCCCCTGCCCAGCTCTTCAAAATCATATAATTCATAGTTTCTTCTGTCTTTTAAAGCACCATCAGCATGAATTCCTGATTCATGAGCAAAAGCATTATCTCCAACAGCAGGCTGATTTATTGGAAGCGGAACACCAAAAGCATAAGAAGTATATTTAGCTAGCTTCCAGGCTTTGCTTAAATCTATACTGGGATCCAGAATATATTTATCTTTAAAACCGCTTGATTTTAAAACTGCAAGCAAACAGGAAACAAGATCGGCATTTCCTGCTCTTTCTCCCATTCCATTAACAGCGGTATTTATATATACATCAACACCCGCATCTATTGCCGCTTTTGCTCCCATAATTGAATTTGCAACCGCAACTCCCAAATCATTATGGCAATGCAATTCAACCGGAATACCAACGGCAGAAGCAAGATTATAAATTCTTTTATAGGTTGTATCAGGGTCGTCACAGCCAAGAGTATCACAATATCTGATTCTGCTTGCACCATGATCTCTTGCCGCCTTGGCAAATTTAATAAGGAAGTCTTCATCTGTTCTAGAAGCATCTTCGGCATTAATTCCTATTGTTTGAGCTCCGCAGGTAACTGCAGCTTCTATAGCATCTACTGACTGCTGAATGATATCATCTCTGTTTTTTTTACCGCTAAACTTCCCCTGAATCATTTGATCAGATGTAGATATAGATAAATTTACATGTGTTAATCGAGGAATATTCTGGAATGACTGGTAAACATCACTTGCCAGAGCTCTCATCCATCCGCTTAATCTGGTTTTAGTAATTACTCCTCTGTCAACAAGTTCAAGATTTGCATTTAAATAGTTCATCTCATGCCGGGTATTGGGAAACCCGAATTCTGACTGAGTAATACCCATTTCATCAAGTAAAAGATTAATCATTGTTTTTTGAAGCTTTGCAAGACCAAGCCTTGAAGTTTGAACGCCATCCCTATTGGTAACATCCACTATGTATATAGTATTCTTAACAGCCATTCCCGCCTCCTTCTTGAAGTTATTAATTTTTAAGATCTCTTCTTATCATATGATATTAACATTTTTTCATAATTATATAAATAAGATGCCATATTTTCTTTACAGAATTAAAACTATATTAAAAATTTATTAGTGTTTGTTCTAAAATGTATTGCGGAGCGGGAGCATTAAAAATGGAAATGAAGAACTTTCATTTTTAAAAGCTTGTTCTAATAAACAAATTGATCGGAGGATGGGTAATGCAAAATACACCAAGAGGAATGCGCTTACATATAGGAATTTTCGGCAAAAGAAATGTTGGAAAATCATATATATTAAATTCTTTAACAAGCCAAAATATTTCCATCGTTTCTGATATAGCTGGTACCACAACTGATCCTGTTGAAAAAGCTATGGAATTACTTCCTGTCGGTCCAGTTTTATTCGTTGATACTGCCGGCATAGATGATGAAGGCAAATTAGGCGAAATGAGGGTTCAAAAAACATTGAAGATCCTTGATAGAACTGACCTGGCAATTATTGTTTCAGAAGGATCCGAGTGGAGCAGGTTTGAAAACGAACTTTATGAAGAATTTAAGAAAAGAGAGATTCCTGTTATTCCGGTATTTAATAAATCCGACCTTGGAATAATCAATGATGAAAATATTGCAGAAATAAAAAATTTAAACTTGAATCCTATAGTTACATCGGCTAAAAATGGTGAAGGTATTAATGATTTAAAGAAGGAAATTATAAAATTAGCTCCTGAAGAATTCATGAATACTCCTTCTATTGTATCAGACCTGGTTCCTCCGGGAGAAATGGCCATTCTTGTTGTACCAATAGATCTTGAAGCACCTAAAGGAAGATTAATTCTTCCACAGATACAGACCATTAGAGATCTCTTGGATAATGATTCCCTAACATTAGTTGTAAAAGAGAGAGAATTGAAAGATGCTCTTTCAATTTTGAATAAACCCCCACATCTTGTAATAACAGACTCTCAGGCGTTTTTAAAGGTTTCAGCTGATGTTCCGAGAGAAGTCAAGTTAACTTCTTTTTCCATACTATTTGCAAGATTTAAAGGTGATTTAACTGAATTTGTACGTGGCGCTACAGCCATTGAAACATTAAAACCCGGTGATAAGATTCTTGTATGCGAATCATGCACACATCATGCCATTGGTGACGATATAGGAAGAGTTAAAATCCCGAGGTGGTTGACACAATATGTTGGTGGCAAACTTGAATTTGAACATTATGCAGGGCATGATTTTCCTGAAAATATCTCGGATTACAAACTTATTATCCACTGTGGAGCTTGTATGACAAATAGAAGGGAAATTCTTTCAAGAATCATGCGCTCAAAAGAAGCTGGTGTACCGATAACAAATTACGGTCTTTCAATTGCTTATTCACTTGGTATTTTTGAAAGAGCACTAGAACCGTTCCCTCTTGCAAAGCAGATTTATGATGAATCAAGACAGGATAAGAAATAAAAATGAGGTGGTAAAACCACCTAGCTTAGGTTAACGACTCAAGTCCTGAAACAATAATGCCAAATTTGAATTTATCAGTTAATGTTGGAGCACTAATAAAAATGAGATTTAGAGAAGAATCAGATTTTCTGGGCAAAGTAGATATACCTGAAGATGCCTTTTGGGGAATACATTCCTATAGAGCATCTGAAAATTTTCCTATATCCGGTTATAGAGTTCATAGTGAATTTATTAAAGCTTTTGGAATTGTCAAGCTTGCCTGTGCTCAAACTTCAAAAGACCTTAAAGTATGGCCTGAAGATAAAGCTAATGCTATTATTCAGGCATGTCAAGATGTTATAGACGGCAAACTTAACGAACACATAATTGTAGACCCGATTCAGGGAGGTGCAGGAACTTCATTAAATCTAAATGTTAATGAAGTTATTGCAAACAGGGCGCTCGAAATTCTGGGTAAAAATAAAGGTGAATACAGCTTTATCGATCCTATTGAAGATATAAATCTCTATCAGTCAACAAACGATTCTTATCCTACTGCGTTCAAAATTGCATCGATTTTTCTTTTAAGAAAACTTGAAAAACAGGTAATAGCCTTACAGGAAAGCTTCCAGAACAAAGAGGAAGAATTCAGCGATATTGTAAAAGTCGGAAGAACCCAGCTTATGGATGCTGTTTTGATTACTCTTGGCAAAGAATTTTCTGCTTATGCGGAGGCTGTCTCAAGAGACAGGTGGAGGATTTACAAATGCGAAGAGCGTTTAAGAGTAGTTAATATGGGCGGTACTGCTGTTGGAACTGGTCTTTGTGCTCCAAGAAAATTTATTTTTGCTATAATAGAGAATTTAAGAAATTTAACAGGCATAGGACTTGCAAGAGCTGAAAATATGCTGGAAAATACTCAAAATCTTGATGTTTTCAGCGAAGTCAGCGGCATATTAAAAGCCCATGCCACAAATTTAATTAAGATTTCAAATGATTTAAGATTGATGAATTCAGGTCCTTATGCCGGATTTGCTGAAATCACACTTCCTCCTGTTCAGTGCGGTTCATCTATAATGCCGGGCAAAGTCAATCCTGTTATTCCAGAAGTTGTTGCTCAGGTTGGAATGAAAGTTTTTGGAAATGACATAATTATTAATCAGTGTGCCGCAGGAGGACAGCTTGAATTAAATCAAAATACTCCGCTTATTGCCTTTTCATTTCTGGAATCACTTGAGCTCCTTATTAATGCCAATAAAATATTTAGAAAAAAGTGTATTGACGGTATTGCAGCAAACAAAGAAAATATTCAAAAGCATGTAATGTGCAGTCATGCAACTATTACTGCTCTGGTTCCAAAAATAGGCTACACTAAAGCTGCTGAAATAGCTAAAGCACTTCAAAAATCACCTCAGCCTATTAGAAAATATGTTGTTGAACAGGGTATTTTAACTGAAGAAGAATATGATTATCTAACTTCTTCAGAGGCAATTCTGGCTTTGGGACACAATTAAGCTGATATAGCCTGAGAATCGCAATCCAGTCCTTCCTGAAACTTAAAATCATCTGCAAGCTTTTGATTTGGTGCAATTGTACATCCGTCAGGAATAATACAACCTGGCATTAATATGCTTTTTTCACCAATTTTTGAATTGCTCGCAATTATACAACCATCAAGCTTAACACCTTTTTCAATGATTACATTATCCCAAATAATTGAATTCCTGATCTGAGCGCCTTCTTTGATTATACAATTACTGCCTATTGACGAATAACCAAAAAACTGAGTATTTCCTTCAATAACAGAACCTTTTCCGACAACAACTTTGCCATTATTAACTGCATTTGGACTGATAACAGAATCTTCAGAATACCAGCCACCATCAATATGTTTGTATGCCGTATTTGTATGTATTTTCCCGTTTAAAACATCGCACATAGACATTCTATACTGCGCTATAGTGCCAATATCACTCCAGTATTCATCAATCACATATGCACTAAGAAAATGATCGCTTGCCATTACTGCAGGAAATACATTCTTGGCAAAATCATAAAACTGGTTTTCCGGAATGAATTTAAATATTTCAGTTTCAAAAATATAAATACCGGTATTTACAAAGTTACTTTTTGCTTCGGAAACATCCGGTTTTTCCTGAAATTCTATAACTCTGAAATTATCATCAATAACAACTACTCCAAAATGGCTCACTTCTGAAAGAGGGATTCTTTTTAAAGCCATTGTCGCAATAGCACCTGACGATTTATGTTTTTTTATAAGTTCTTCAAGATTAACATCAGTAAGCGCATCTCCGCTCACAACAATAAATGTTTCTCCGGGCTCAAAAAACCATTCACATTTCTTTACTCCGCCCGCAGTGCCGGAAAGTTTATCTTCATACATGTAATTAAGATTAATACCAAGATCATTTGTCTGATCAAAGTAATCATGTATTAGATCCCCAAGATAATGTGTATTTGCTATTACATCAGTTATACCAAATTTTTTAATATGTCTGAGTATTAAATCCATGATAGGTTTATTGGCAACCGGAACTAATGGTTTGGGTACTTTCTGGGTTAAAGGATCCAATCTGGTTCCTACTCCCGCTGCCATAATCATTGCTTTCTTGACCAAAGTTCCTCTCCTTAAAAACAATATGTGGTTTGTTAAATTAACTGAACATACATAGTTTATTAAACAACATTTTAATGTTATATAACAAATGTAGAAAATATTTCAATAAACAGGAGGAGT
>Ga0209340_1001082_pt1 | contig 22124 bp, 17 predicted proteins | sample EPASupsiteSAE323_FD_187266 | JGI IMG/M metagenome (GOLD analysis project Ga0209340, IMG submission 187266) | Bioremediated contaminated groundwater from EPA Superfund site, New Mexico - Sample SAE3-23 (SPAdes) (version 2) | ecosystem: Environmental > Aquatic > Deep subsurface > Groundwater >... | reverse complement strand
TGCCAATATCAGTATAAGACCAGTCGGACAAAAAGAACTTGGCACAAAAGCTGAAATTAAAAATATGAATAGCTTCAAAGCCCTGCAAAAAGCTCTCGAATATGAAGTAGAAAGACAGATTGAGCTTGTTGAATCAGGGGGGAAGGTCGTTCAGGAAACACGCCTTTGGAATGAAGCATCCGGGATAACTGAATCGATGAGAAGTAAGGAAGAAGCTCATGATTACAGGTATTTCCCTGAACCTGATTTACTTCCATTTGAGATCGATCAGGAATGGATTGACAGAATAAAAGCTAAAATGCCGGAACTACCTGAACAAAAACGTCAAAGATATATAAAAGATCTCGGTCTATCAGAGCACGATGCTAAAGTTGTAGTTGAATCTCTTGAAATGGCAAGATTTTTGGATAAAACGGCAGAACTTGATACAAATATCAAATCTGCTGTTAACTGGCTTATGGGTGACGTAACAGCTTATTTGAAAGAAAATAAACTTTCTGTTCAGGAATCAAAACTTACTCCTGAAAGTCTTGTTGAAATGATCAATTTAATTGATAAAGGAGTTATATCAAATAATATTGCGAAGAAAATAATTATAACCCTGATTGAAAAAGGCGGCAGTGCAGAAAATATTGTAAAAGAACAGGGATTAAGCGTAATATCTGATGAAAGTGCAATCAGGGAAATAATAATTAAAGTTCTTGCATCAAATGAAGAACAGGTACAAAAGTATAAATCAGGTAAAACACAGCTGCTCGGTTTCTTTATAGGTCAGGTAATGAAGGAAACAAAAGGAAAAGCTCAGCCTGAAACAGTAAATAAAATAGTACAGGAAGAACTTAATAAATAGAAAATACAACTTTCCTTATAGACCTGTATTAAAAAGACTTTATGGTTTTTTTATAATATCTCTTTTAGAAAACCTCCCGAATCGTGTATAATAAATTAGCGGATTATATTTAAGAAAATTATCATTTTCATATTCTTAATTAAACTAAATTTTCAGGTTTTATTGATGTTGTCTGAGGTTTGGTTTTAAAGTAAGTAAATTCTTCTAAAAGGAATAATAATGTATTATTACGATGGCAGCGTTCATGTAGAAAAAGAAGATCAATGTATGACATGTAAAAACTTTGCCGAAGGCGTTGCCTGCCCTTTGCTTCAAGCTCTTGCTATGGGACTTGTCACACTTGAAGGAACTTTATATGTAACAAACTGCGGATTTTATGAAGAATTTGTAAGACGACTCAAGCTGGTTAAAAGTAAAAAACCTGATACCCAAAAAAAAACTGAAAAATAAATTTTAAAATAAAAAATATTAACCCCTGTTTTTATAGACAGGGATTAATATTTTTAGAATACTTTTTGAACAAAATGAATAAAAAAAATTATTCGGGAACATATTAAAGAAATTTACATCTGTGTTAGTATAACAACTCCTTAACACTCAAAACTCCCCTTACTCCAATTTTAAGATGGAGTTTTTTTTTGCTTAGGACAGCGAAAAAAATTTCTTTAATCTGAAAAAGAATGTCTCACTATTAATACAAACCTTGTATTCCTGATTACAGGATTTTATATCAAAATCAAAGTTGTCAGCGCCCCTAAGATTTTGCATAAATTCATTTGCATTTTTTTTGTCTATAAATCTGTCTACCTGATTATAAAGTTTAGGTATTTTAATTCGGTTATAATACGAGCCATTTCCGCTTGCCAATTTTAGAATATCAAAATCGCTGCCTTTAAAATAATTTGAAAGAGCATAAAAAATTGAATTACCTACATATTGAATAGTTCTAACAGGGTTTTTATGAGATATATCGTCTCTGACTATTATTCTGGATATATGCATTTCATTATTAGCTTTAGATCCAGATAATTTAAAAAATTCAACAAATCCCACTATCCTGTCAACAGCATTTTCTGTAGTATTTAACAATTCCAATGCCCAAAATTGCTCGTGGTTACTATTTTTTTTAATAAAGGATTCATAGATGTAGTTAATATAGTCTGAGCATGAATCTTTAGAACTGGGGAACTTTTTATTCCAATTATCTTTTAATGCTTCAAGATTTTTTTTATCTTCAGCATTACTCGGGTCAAATTTTGTTATTAATGCTCGAACAGGTTTACCGGCAGCATTTTTAATATTTATTTCATAAACGGGAATGCTTTTAAACGACAATGGGTTTTTCACCGGATATTTATGCTTGTAACATCCGGCATCAAACTGTTTTTTGTTAAAGTAATTTTGAAATGCTGAAGAATTAATTGAACCGGCTATCAGATTCATATTTTATTCCTCTGGTTAATAATGTTATTTAATATAAAGAAAAACTATTCAAAAAAATGCTTTAAATTATGTTTCTGATTTTTTTTGTGATAATCTTCATATAATTACTCATTATTGGTAAAGAGTAATTATTTTGTTTTTATCAGTTTTTATATCTATTGTTTTAATTGGAGGCATGTAATGGATTGTTCCTCGACACAAGTTATTTCAGAATCTGGGCAGGAAAAATTAAAAAATTGTAAATCTAGAAATAATATGAATTTAGATAGAATACAATATTTTGGACATCTTTTAGGCGGAATGAAATCTGTTATACACAGCAGATTTTTTACCAGAAGACCAAGACCTTTCACTTTTTCTCATATGGTCACTAGCAAATGTAACTGTAATTGTTCTTTCTGTTTCTGGAAACATCACAAAGATAATGAAGATCTCTCACTTGAAGAAATTAAGAGAATTTACTCTGAGGCTAAGCAAGAAGGCTATATGAACAGCATTCTCTGGGGTGGAGAACCATTATTAAGACAGGATTTTACAGAAATTGCAAAAGCTTCTCATGATGCCGGTATGTATACAAAGATGGCAACAAATGGATGGTTTTTAGAAGAAAATCACGAATTTGGAAATTATATGGATCTAATTTTTGTATCCATTGATGCGATAGGAGAGAAACATGATATACCCCGGGGAAATAAGATAGGTCTTTTTGACAGATGTATCAGGGGTATTGAATTTCATAAAATACACTATCCTAAAATGAGGATATATGTTTGCTGTACAGTATCAAAAGAAAATACTCTTGAAGATTTAACAAAAGTAGCTCAGCTATGCAAAGATCTGGATATTTTACTTTATTTTACTGTCAATAAAAGTAATCAAGATTTTAATGAATGGCAGGGTAAAGACGGATTAAAAGAGCTTGAATACGAAACAGACAAGCTGGCTGAAATTTTTAAAGGGATAAAATCTCTTAAACAACAGGGATACCCAATAAGAAATTCATATTATTTTATGGATTATTTAATAGCTAAAAAGAATTATTACAAATGCCACTGGCCTCAGGTAGCAACAGTTATGTATTCAAATGGTGATTTGTTAAGATGTTACGATAGAAAACCGATCGAAGGCATTAACCTCAAAAATATGTCACTACATGAAGCATTAAGATCAAAAGTCTTTATTGATACAGCAAATGCTTGCAAAGACTGTAAACTTGCCTGTGTTGGTAATTATGCTCTGGATGTTTCCGGATTATGGCGTTTGGAATGGCCTGCTATAAAATCAATAGCACAAATTGCCATAACATAAAAAATCAAAGCTATATAATCCCTCCTGACATACAGGAGGGATTATTAGTGATTTTGTAAAGTATTGTAAAGAAATCTGGTTTTTCACGCAATTATTATAATGTTATATACTTTATATATATAAGAGAGATAACTTCCTAACCTTACTTCCTAACCTTCCCTTCTTAAAAGCATTTGCCCTTTACAGGGCATTTTTTTTTGCCATAAAATATTTTTTAACTATCTATAAGATTTAGAGTATAGTATTAATTAAGAACAAATGCTTCGTATAGGACACGCTGTATGACCATTCTTGATTTGGAACAGAAAAATAACCGTATTTTATATAGAGAGCTGTTTTTTAAAGCTAATGAAGATTTTAAAAAACAGCTTAATTCACTTAAAATTCATAAATATTGCAAAAATTGCGGAATTTGCTGCAAGATTAGATATACAAATCTTTCACCTTCTGAAATATTTAAACTTAGCCAAACGGGAGATAAAATATCATCTGAATATTTAAGTCTATTTTTACCTTATGGAGCTGAGAAAAATTTTGATTACGAATCAAACAGTTTTATTGATCAAAATATAAATCATAATCATGCATTAAAGGCTAATATAAACTACGTAAAGTCAGTAATTACAAAACATCCTGAGCCTTTGTATTTTTATTACTGTAAAAATCTTGATGAAAGCCTCTGTTGTTCATTAAAAAAAGATAAAAGTTTTCTGTGTTCCAGCTTCCCAGATTCTGTCACAACTATACTGGCAGAAGATTGCGGCTTCAGAGACTGGCAGAAAGCTGCTCTTAAAAAAATCAGGGAAGAAATTTCAAGAGATATACTTATAAAAATTCAGGAAATTAAAGAATTCAGATTTTCATTTGATTGTAAAAAAACAGGTACCTGCTGCAGATTTGCATGCTCCGAATTTTCTTATGAAGAGCTAAAAGAAAAAGCTAAAAATAACGATAGTTTTGCAACCCAGTTTGTAAGCGTTTTCATTCCTTATGACAATATTGAAGATGCAATAAAAATTTTTCCTGAGTATGTAGATCTTGTTTTTCAGCACTTAGATGACGGCGAAAAGGCTTATTTTTATCATTGTACACATGTAACAGACGATAATCTATGCTCTATTTATGAATTCAGGCCGCAAATATGCAAGGACTTTCCTGACAATCCACTATCAATACTGCCTTCAGTTTGCGGATTTAAAGAATGGAAAGAAGATGTTCAGGTTGCTTCCTTGATACTTCACGCACTTATTGAAATATTGGAATTTAATATTAAAAAAATCGAATATGCACTTGAATAAGAAAGAAGTTAATGATGGCATTCATATTAATTATTATAATTTTAGGATTTATTGCCGGATTTGCATCTGGACTACTCGGAGTAGGTGGCGGAATAATAATAATTCCAAGTTTTCTTTATCTGTTACCCTTATTAGGATTTAAAGCTTTGTCCTTAAACCAGATAACAGGTGTTGCAGCAACACAGGTCTTTCTGGGAAGTTTGTTTGCCTGCATTGAACATAGAAAATATGGCTTAATGGATAAAAGTATTATTTTAAAAGCAGGAATTACTTCAGGGGTAGGTGCTTTAATAGGTGCTATTGTCTCAAAATACACACCTGAAATAATTTTACTTATTATATACTTTATTATTCTTATTTTATCAATAATTGCATTAACATTATCAAAAGAAAAAAATTCGCAAGGCCAGATCAAGACCGGATTTGCAATATTTTTAATATTTTTCGCAGGAATAATGTCAGGAGCACTGGGATTAGGCGGAGCTGTAATGTACATACCAATTCTGACTCATTTTCATGGATTGCCTTTAAAAACAGGCATAAGCAATGTAACTTTTATTGTTCTTTTTACTGCAATGGCTGCTTTTTTAGGAAAAGCAGCCACAAATCAGATTCCTTTTCATTATCTTATTTTTATTATTATTGGAGCTTTTGCAGGAGCAAAACTTGGAGCCAAAACAAATAATAAGCTTCCTTCGCGAGTTCTAAGGATAATATTGTTAACTATTATAGTAGCCACTGCAATCAGGGTAGCTTTTTCAATACTGTACTATTAAATGATGAATTTCCCTTAATGATTTTTGCAGACTGTCCTTAATCCTGAATAATTGACTGAATGTACTGAATAATATCATTTTTACTTTTAAAATTGCCTTTTTCCTGTTCATTTTTGACATAAGTGACCACAGAACCAATATTTATTCTTTTAAGGTTATCTATCTTTCTATTCATGTCAGAAACTTCGAGAGAATAAATTTGTTCAATAACTTCCACAACATTCCTGATTTCTTCTTCAATTTTTTTCATAATAACTTCTCTTATAATATATCTTTAGTATATAGATTTTATAACATTATAAAAGAATCTTCAATCATACTATAGTTTATATTTTTATAAAAACAAACATACTACTGTATAGAAACATTTAAATTTCCAAGTGCCCTATAACTTAATATATGTTTATTTTTCTTGTAATCAAATTGACAATATTAATTATTTCTTTATTATTATTAATTATAAATTTAAAAATTGAACTAAACATAACTATTTTGTCATAATATATTAGTACTCACATATTAGAAAAGCGAATATTAAAATCAAGAGGCATTATGTTTTTAACACAAAAAATTAAATCATTCGAAAGACAGATAGTCTTCATGAGATGGGGAAATTCTGCCGGATTCGGTAAAATAAAATATGTAGGACACGATTTCATTGAATATGAAGTTATCGATATAGAAAGTCTCGAATACAGTAAAACCGTTATAATTAATCCAAATACAATTCTGGAAATAGAACTTGGCAGTCCGAATGTTAATAGAGTAATTGCAGCAGTATCCTGTAATTTACCTTCTCCGGAAGACAAAGAATAGACAAAGATTATATAATCTTAAAATTTCAATCATACAGGTTTGAAGAAAAGAACCTGTTATTTTGGTACATAAACTATTTTGTAAACTTTTCTTAAAATTTTGCAAAAATCAAGCAATTTTTAATTACTTATTGTCTTTATAATAATATAGACTTATAGGGAAGTATTTTATACCGAAGCAGTGTTGGGAGATTTTAATGAGTTCGGAAACAACAATAATTACCAGTGCACTTTTTGCATTAAAAAAAGGATATAATACTTTTTTTACTAATAACACCGTTGACAAGCCCAATATTCCCAATGGAATAGATAGTGGCAATAAAATTTTTGCCGGCTTAAGTATATTTGGACAAGCTTTTAAAGCAGGAAAAGGAATCGATGAAACTGTTGCTAATGGTAATTTTAGCTCAACAGTTAACACACTTGCAGAAAAAACATCACCTAAAGCAGTTGATGCGGTTAAAACAGCGGGTGAGATGGGTAAATTTTTAGGCAATGCAGTAAACGGCATAATTATTTGCGATGCTGGATATAACGTATATAAAGATGAAGATAAACCTAAGGCCTTGGTTGAACAGGGACTAAAAGTAGGTGGCATGTTTGGAGCTGAAAAAATTAGCAAAGCATTAAAATTGACAGAAAAAATAGAAAAATCAGCACTTCCAGGCAAACTAAAACATATGGTAGCTGCCGCCAGTTTTGTAGCAGCATCCGCCGGTGGGGCATTAAGTGGAGAATCTCTCGGTGAAACTATAACAGGACGAAATACAACAAAAAACTCTGAATTAAACGGAAATTTTGCGACAGCATAAATATATATAATTCATAATATACCCTCAAATACCCCTCAAACTCCTCCCAATAGGCTTATCAAGCCTATTTTTATTTTGGAGAATTTTTCCGTCCCCGCTACCGATTTTATTACACTCCCGCTACCGCAATTCACCAGGGTTCTTTTTTTACCCCAATTTTATATCCAATGATGTTAAATATAAGATGAAAAACAGGAGTTAAAATTAGAGTCGCAAGCATTATTTGTAAAGTAAAATTTTCTCTAAACCAGCCCGATGACAGGATATATGTCAAAATCCATGCCCCAAAAACAAAATCAAGTTGATCAACCAGCAGAAATGACTGACCTCTTTTTAACCCAATACGCCTTTTTAAAAAACTTGCAGCAAGATCACCTAAAAGAGATCCTAAAGGGAGTGTTATTATAGGAATAAAGGTAAACTTCGGCATAGCAAAATTTAAAAATTCACTGTTTATTAAATTTTGCATAATAGCGACAATTATTCCAAAAAAAATTCCGAAAAACAGCCCTTTATATGTTTTTCCATCCCCGAAAATTCTTTGACTGCCTATATATTTACCGTTATCAATTGGTCTGCCTGCTCCTGTCAACGCAACAATTAAAGTAGCAGCAGGGTTTGACAGATAAGCCGGCAGCATTAACCAGATCATCTTTAATATAATTGACAAATATTCCATAACATATAAACCTTTAATAGAATTTATTAAATTATACAGGGATGGACAAGGTTTTCTATTGGACGAGTATGGACTCATGGTTTTCATAGGATATAATATTAATTGAATATAAAAAAAGGTGTTATTATGATCCCATTATCAAATATAAGAAAAGAACAAAATCAGCAAAAACAGATATTTATAGATTTGAACTGTGATATCGGACAAAGTTATGGCGTTTACAAGAATGATCTAGAGTACAGTATTTTACCTTATGTCAGTTCAGTAAATATTTCCTGCGGCTCTCATGCAGGAGATCCTGTAACTATTATGAATGCTCTTAAAATTGCAAAAGAACACAATCTTGCAGTTGGAGCTCATATCGGTTATCCGGATATCCAGGGATTTGGATATCGCGCTATGAATTTGACTGATGATGAATTACAGGCTGTCGTTTTATACCAAATTGGTGCTTTAAGTTCACTGGCAAAATCTTACAATGTTACAATAGAACATATTAGACCTCATGGAGCTTTATATAAACAGGCTGCCAGTAATCTTGATGTTTCTGTTTCCATTGCAAAGGCAATTGCAAAATTTGATCCATGGTTAATTCTTGTAGGTGCAGCTGGAGAAACGTTAGAAAAAGCGAAAGAAATTGCAAATATAAGAGTTGCCCCGGAAGCTCACCTTGACAGGAAATATAATTTTGACGGAATGCTTGATTTTGATAATGAAAGTGTAGTTAATTTTGAATATTCACTTGGACAGCTTGAACTTCTAATCAAGGAATCTTCAGTAAAAAATAATCAGAATGGAAAAACTAAAATAAATTTCAGGACCATACATTTGAATGTAAAATCCGAATTTTCCTTGCAGATTGCTAAAAGAGCAAAAGAACTAATTTCTGAACCTGTGCCTGTACCGGTTACAATGGTAAGCAATACAGGTTGGGTTTAAATTTCGATATATGACATCCTGAGTTTATTTCAGGATCAATAAATTAACAGGATGCTAGATTAATTTCAGCATCCTGTTAATTTATTGTGCATTAAAAAATCTGTTATCAGTCCCGCCTTCTCCGACTTTTATATTAACTTTCCTAAAGCATTTTGGACAAAAACCTGTGTATGCAGTTCCATCTTTATTAATATAAACTCTGTTGTATACATTACAACAGTTAAATTTTATTCCTAAATATTTTCTTTTTTCCATATTTATAATAACCAAATCTTTAATAGAATTTTTACAAGTTCTACAGTTATTATAACATCGGCGATGATATTTAACCAAAAGTAAAGGCAAATACCTCAATTCCTGCATCGTAAAATACAATTTCGCAGGTATGGACTTCATAGTAGTTATGGGTATTTATAAGATTATAGAGTTTATGATCCTGAACATTAACACATCCCTTTTCATCAATATCATCACCTTTATTGCCAATCTGAAGTTTTTGCTTGTCTATAAAAATACAGGCTTCTATTTGCTTTTTATTCTGAAAATCTTCATTTATACCCATTACCAGGTTTACTTTATTTGCAGAATATCTGTAAACCAACTTACCTAAAGAACCTTTTAAAATGGCCTTTTCACCCTGTATTTCCCATAATCCTTCAAAATATACTCTATTCTTCTTAATATCTGAAGGTATTGAATATTTTTGGGGAATATCCGGCAAAAGTTCTTCAGGGCTCGCAAAACCTACAATTCTCTTATATCCAAGATAAGTTTCAGGAGAACCTATTCTTGAGAAATCAACAGGCAATTTAATAGGAGTAATAACCTCTTTTACATCTTCTCCTTTTTCTTTTAAAAGGTTTTGGATAACTTCTTCTGTTTTTTCATACTCGCCTTCTCCAAAATGAGTAAAACGAAGCTTTCCTTCCCTATCAAAAATATAATGTGCAGGCCAATAATGATTGTTATATATAGTCCAGAGTTTCAATTGATTATCCAGAACAACAGGATAATCAATTTTAAAATATTTTATAGCATTTTCGACATTAAAAGCATCATGCTCAAAGTCAAACTCAGGGGCATGTATTCCTATAATTTCAAAGCCGTACTTCTTATATTTACTGTACCACTCCTTTAAAAAAGGCATTGTTCTGATACAGTTAATACAGGAGTATGTCCAAAAATCAACAAAAATAACTTTGTTTTTAAAATCAGATAACTTTAACGGCTTTTCAACATTAAACCAGGTTAAACCGATAGGAAATTCGTACATGATTACCTTATTTATTATTTCAGATTCGAATGTATCCTTCTTCTAAGCAATAAACAAAAAATTTTCGGGATCTCCTAGATCTTGAGATGCTGAAATAAATTCAGCATGACACTACTCATAAAATTTTTTGTCATCTTCTAATTCTATTTAAGTTTACTTCTCGGATAATTTAATTTCTACAGATACCCGGCTAATATGACTGAGTAATAAATAGAAAGGTTACCTAGCCTAACATTTTTCTGATAATATCAATAAGTTCTTCCTGATTAAAGCCGCCTTTAGTAATATATGCATTTGCGCCAAGATCAAGTCCTTTTCTTTTATCTGCTTCAGAAACAAGTGAAGTGACAAGGACAATAGGAATATCTTTAAATCTATTATCCGTTCTTAATCTTTCAGTTAGCTCAAAGCCATTAATTTCAGGCATTTCTATATCTGATACAATAAGATCAAATTTTTCTGATGAAAGTTTCGTAAGTGCGTCAAGACCATTTATCGCAACCGTAACATTATATCCGGCTGCTTTTAAAATATTTCTTTCAAGAATTCTGGTAGTAACAGAATCATCAACTACAAGTATATTTTTTTTAACAACAGAAATATTACTTTGCTTGTCAATAATAAGCTGCTTTTTAGTCATGCCAAAACTTGAATATGCGGATTTTACCAGATCATTTACATTTATAATCAAGCACAATTCACCTGAACCAATCGTTGTAACTCCAGCAATATTTCTAACTCTTAAAAGAGGAGGCGCAAGATTTTTGTGCAAAATTTCCTGATCACCCAGCAATTTATCAATAATAAATCCTACCTGAACATCCTCAGCCTGAATAATAACAACAATGATTTTTTCTTCTTCCTTGACCTTTTCTTCAGTCATTTCAAGAATTTTCGATAATCTGCAAATAGGAATGGTTTTATTATCAACAATAATTGTTTCTTTTCCTTCTTTAAAGAAAATCTCCTCAGGTTTTATTAAAAGGGCTGACTTGATTGCGATTGTTGGAATAGCAAATGTCTGATTATTAACTCTGACAAGGAATGACTTAATTGTGGCCATTGTAACAGGCAGCTGAATTGAAACCCTGCAGCCTTCGCCAAGAGTTGATTTAATATTTACCTTGCCGTTTAATTGAGTGATTTTTGTATGGACTATGTCGAGGCCAATACCTCTTCCTGAAATATCTGTAACAACATCCCCTGTTGAAAAACCAGGCCAGAATATAATATTCATTATTTGATCATCATTCATTGACTGAAGCTCTGCATCAGAAAGAAGCCCTTTTTGGACAGCTTTCCTTTTTATTGCTTCAAGATCTATACCCCTTCCATCATCAATAATCTCTATTAAAACACTATTCTCTAGGTGATATGCTGATAAAAATATCTTACCCTGAGGATTTTTACCGTTCTTAATCCTGACTTCAGGTATTTCAATACCATGGTCAATAGAATTTCTAATTATATGCATTAAAGGAGATTTAATTTCCTCAATAATTTTCTTATCGACGCTTGTTTCACTACCTGATATTACAAGATCTATATCTTTATTTTTTTCCCTTGCAATATCTCTTACCATTCTGGGAAACATATGAAATATAGTTGCTAGTGGTAAAACCCTTACACTTTTTATTTTTTCCTCAAGTTCATTTACTATCAGGCTTAATCTTGCATCATCTTCCTGAATTGTTTTATAAAGAGTATTTATTTTATTCATTAAATCAACAAATCTGGAAGAACTTTCCTCAAAAAATGAATAAATATTCTTGTTCTGTGAATAATTTGAAGTTCCGGCAGGCAGATTAACCGGATTTATAGGCTTTTTATTCATATACTTAATAAACTGTTTGGATTTATTCCATTCTCTGTACCAGTCTTCAACTGAATGGCTGATTTTTTCAATTTCTGTTAAATGATCCTTTGCCTTTATTTTTGAAATAATTAATTCACCAACCTGACTTACGAGCTGATCAAGCTTGTTTGTATCCACCCTCAATGTTTTTATTATGGTATTATCTGTTGATTTATAATTATTGTCTACATTTAATGCATCTGTCTTATCTTTTAAAAGAATTTCCGTCTGTTGGCTAACAGGAGAATAATCAACTTTTGAAAGATTCTCCGTTTCTTCATTTTTATTACTTTCGGAAGTTGCCTGTTCCGGCTCTGAAAGCTTTAACATTTGAAGTAAAATTTCCAGACGCTGAACAATCAGCTTGGGATCTTCCGTTATCTCTTTTTGAGGAAATAAAAACATATCAGCAGATGTATTAAAGCTTTGTTTAATTATTTCTATAATTTCAATGCTGGGTCTAGCAGTGCTTTCTTTTGAAAAATGAATAACTTCAAGAATTTTTTCAAAAATTTTCCTGACATTATTATCAATCTTTAAAGACAACAGTTGTTCAAGCTTTTCTGCTATAGCATCAGTTACAACAAGGGCATCAATAGAATTATTACTTAATGACATTAAATTATCACTTATATATGCTAAATTTAAACCTGAATCATAATCATCGTTTACAGAAGACTTATCAAAAATATCGAATTTCTGTAAACATTTTTCCAGATTTTTAACTAAATTATTAAAATCTTCCTCAATTTCTTGAACTTCGGCCGGTATTAAAATACCGCTGCCATTAATTACACCGTTCAGTTTTATCTTTAAATCATGAGAAATCTCTTTAACTTTACCATCGTGTAATTTCTGCGACTCTTCATCAAGATTGATAAAATACTGATTCAATTCAGCAATTGCACCTGAATTAACGGAAGATTCATTTAAAATATCTATATTAGTTCTTATAGAGGGAATAATAGTATTGCTAAATTTATAAAACTGTTTAAAAGCCTCTCGATCACTTTCTTTAATCACCTCAGGTTTTTCAACAGGCAGTTCTTCAATTTTTTGATGACCTGCAAGCATTTCAATATCCTGAAGTTGAGAAATTGTACTACTTACATCTACAGAAATAATTCTGTCTCTACATTGAACCTGTTTTTCAATAATAGATGCAATACAATCTACAGATTTACAAAGGATATCTGTAATCTGAGCGTTAATAACAAGTTTTTCATCCCTTGCAAGACCAAAAATATCTTCCAGCTTATGGGCTACAGCCTGAATATCAGTTAGACCAATCATTCTGGCAGCACCTTTTATACTGTGAGCTTCTCTGAATAATTCAGAAATAGCCCCGGAATCTTTGGGATCAGCTTCTAATCTTAAAAGATTCTGGTTTAATTTTTGTACCTGCTCTTCGCCTTCTTCTCTGAAAATATTTAATATCTCTTCAAATTCTTCCGGGAGAAAATCCATCTTAATACCTTATTGTTTTTAGTAGTGCTACAACATGGTCTGATAACATTAAGCTGAATCTAACTGTTTCAAAGCTTTATTTGTTAACTTAAGTTAGGTGATGACTATCACCTTATTTTTTATACTCAATTATTTCTTTTTGTTCGTTATTACCAACAATAGTTTCTTTAAGGGATTTTGATATATTAATAAGACTGTTTAAAGTAGCCAGGTTATTTTTAATACTATTTGCCGATTCAACCATACCCTGATTTAGAAGTGTAAATACTTCTGAAATTTCCGTTGTGCATATTGATTGGTTATTAGCAGCATTAACGATACCTTCGACTGACTGAGCAGTTTCAATGACTGTATTACGTAAAATATCAATACTTGTTGCTATTTGATGAGCAAGATTAACGCCTGATTCAATTTCTTTTGTACCTTCTTCGGTTGCCATAACAGTTGAATTTGTTGCCTGTTGTATGTCATGAATTAGTAAAGATATTTTTGCCGTTGCCTGTTTGCTTTCGTCTGCGAGTTTTCTGATTTCACTTGCAACTACTGCAAAACCCTTTCCATGTTCTCCTGCTCTTGCAGCTTCAACGGCTGCATTAAGAGCCAACATATTTGTTTGTTCTGTAATATCCTCAACAACACCTATTATGCTTCCGATTTGCTGCGTATGTTCGCTTAATTCCAAAATTAATTCAGCAATTATTTCAATCTTTTGCTTTAAAGTATTCATTTTTTCAATATTTGCTTTAACAGCTTCCTGCTCTTTACTTGAAAAACCAAGAGATTCCTGAGATTTGTCCGCTACTTTTTGTGCACTTATTTTTGATTGAATAGATGAGGCATTTAATTTTTCAATAATATCGCTTGCTTCTTTTAAAAGTTGTAAATGTTTACTAATAGCTATTTCCTGCTTTGTTGTTTCAACAATAACCTCATTAGAAGCCGAATTTGTATGTTCAACAGCATTACAGACAGGTTTTGAAAGAGTATCGATAACCCAATTTTTAAGATAATTTGTTATTATTATGCCAATAATCCCTATTATGATAAGAATTAACATTAAATCTATCGGTAAAACCTTTGATTTATATAGACTAATAACTGATATAAAGGTAATTAATAATAAAATAATCTGATTTATTCTTGTTTTGATTTTGATTTTTTCTTCTAAATTTAAACTTTTAAACATTTTTTATATTACCCTCACTTTTTCATAGTATTTTAATTTTACTTAATATTTTGATATTGTGCACCTTTTATTATTTGATATTTTGTAGGCGCTAAAGTAAACTTCAATTATACCGAATTTTACTTTATAATACCTTACAAGAGCCAGATAAGATAAGAAAAATATTATGGAAAACAATTTAATTTTAAATAATTCATCTCTTACCACAGAATTATATATGACATTTAGTCTGTCAGACAGGATTTATGCATTTCCTGCCAAACAGATAATTGAAATTGTCCAGCTTCCTGCACTATCTATTCTTGAAAAAATGCCTGATTATATTGTAGGAATGATGAATCTCAGAGGAAAAATAATAAATGTAATTGATCTTAGAAAATTTCTTGGAATACCCCAAATTCCTTATTCATCGGATCATCAGGTGTTAATAATTAAATCATATGATAAAACAATCGGAATAATTACTGATTTCGTAAGTGATGTAATCCAGTTTGATACACAAAATCTGGAAAAATTACCATATAACTCACAGGAAAAGTATATTTCAGGTATATATAAAAATTTGGATAATATTGTTGCACTGCTTGATTTAGACAAAATAACTTCTGATATCGAGACACCAGGCGAGACTATATCCGATTTGTCTAATAATGAATCCTATAATCTACTTCCTGTTGACAGCTTATCCCTTGAGAAACTTAAGAAAAGAGCAATTAAACTTAAAAAAGAGTTAAAAATCGATAATGATAATACAAATTATCAAGAAAATCACTTTGTATCATTCAGCTTAAACAGTGAAATTTATTGTATTGGCTTGAAATTTGTTAAAGAATTCTGCAAAGTAAAATCTTTTGCAATAACACCTGTTCCATGTGTACCTGAATTTATTCCAGGGCTTATTAATCACAGAGGAGATTTTACTACAATCGTTGATATTAAAAGCTTTCTTAATATTCCAAAATCAGATATTACCGAAAAAACAAAAATTATTGTCGTTAAATCATCTAATCTTCAGGTAGGCTTACTTGTTGACGATGTATACGATATTGTAAACATACCTACTGAAAAAATAAGTCACAATTCTCCTGCAAAATTTGAAAAAAATAAATTTACTGCAGCTGAGGTCATTCTTGAAAATAATACTGTAATGAATATTTTAGACTTAAATAAACTACTAAGTGATGAAAAACTCTTTATAGAAGACGCTGTATAGAGCTCTGCATAAATTCTTTATATATTTGTTCACATATACGTTTTTTTTAGCAATATTTATTTTTAGCTGGTTTTAATAATTAGCTGTATATAATCAAGGAAAAAAATGTGAGTTTGAACGCTCCTAACATTGCAAATATGTATTTTGACTTTATAAGTAGAAGTCAGGGAATGCAGAATCTTGCAGTCCTGCCTGAATCGCAAAAAATCCCAAAAAATGAAGTTTCAATTTTTTATTTTAATGACCTGCACGCGCAAATGCCAAAACTTAGCCAATTAAAGACTGCGTCAGACAGTTTTACAAAGATTTATGATAACCAGCTTCATACAGATACTTTTAAAATATCGGGTGGCGACGCAAATATTGGCAGTGATACAAGAAAAAATAAATTTCTTGTACAGTTTTTGAATCTCATCGGGCTTGACTTTTCAGCTATAGGTAATCATGAGCTTGATGATAAGTCTTCCAATTTTTCAGAAAACATAAAAGATGCAAATTACAGGTACATCAGCTCAAACATTGAAATCGATAAAAACAGTCCGCTTGAAAACAGCGTAAAAAACAAAAAAATAGTAGATTCGTGGATAACAAATAAAAATAACCATATTTACGGGTTTATCGGAGTATCGCCTGTAGAATTAAAAGAAAGAATTAATCCTCTATATGGTGCCAATGATGTTAATGTTAAAAATCCTGTTAATACACTAAAAGAAGTTCAAAAAGAAGTAAACGAGTTTAAAAGTAAGGGCATAAACAGGATAATTCTTGTTTCGCATCTTGGATATCAGGGAGATGTATTATTAGCTAAAAATATATCAGGTATCGATATAATTATTGGCGGACATACTCATGATCTGATAAACGGGGTAATTCCCGAAATAAATCAAATAGAATCTCCTTCGGGAGAACCTGTTATAATTACTCAAGCTGGAAAAGACGGGAATTATTTCGGTATTTTAAACGCTGTTTTTGATGAAAAAGACAGAGTAATATCTGCAAATAACATAGTTCATAAAACAAACAATTATAAAAAAGATGATTTTGTTGAATTTGCGAAAGAAAGTATACTCGGAAAACCTGAATCTATTGGAACTTTATCCCAAATCGACTGCCCTCAGAATGTACTTACAGAAGAAAACCCTCTTGCAGGCTTTATCGCAGATTCAATGAAAAACAAGGCAAATACTCAAATTGCCTTAATAAACAGTACAAGCCTCAGGAGTAAATTAGAGCCCGGAGTTATAACAACAAGAAACATTCAGGATTTAACTCCTATTACAAACAAAATTTGTAAGGTTGAGCTGTCAGAGAAAGATATCATTGACGCTCTTAATGCTGCTGCAAAGTCAACTTCAACTCCAATGTGCAAACCAGGATTGCTTCAAGTTTCTGGATTAAAATATACTGTGACTTCTCAAAAAAATGTTAAAGACGTGTTTATCGAAAATTCTGACGGTACTTACAGCAAACTTGACCATATTTCGCCAAGCCCTGATAAAAAATTCACAGCTGCTTATAATGATTTTCTGATAAACGGTCCCGAAGGTCTTATTTCACTCAAAAAATCACCTTTAGAAATTTTTAACTGGGATTCATCAGCATCAACAATTGAATATATTAAAAAATTTAATAACAGTCCTTTTGAAATTAAAAATGAAAAAAGAATAATAGTTGAAACTTAAACCAATTTAAAAAAGACTCCTGATTTAAATCAGGAGTCTTTTAACTTGGAATTTATATTTACTCGATAGTAAAATCTGGTGATCCAAACATACCTTCTATTTCTTCAAGGATAGCAGAAGGTTTTCTAACATTGCCTCTACTTAAGCGCTGTTGTTTTTCTTCTTCTTCCTTAATTTCAGAGGCATGTTCAAGGTGATAGAAACCGGTTCCGGCTGGTATCAATCTACCAATAATTACATTTTCCTTGAGACCTCTTAGCTGGTCTTTTTTGCCTTCAACAGCTGCTTCAGTAAGAACTCTTGTCGTTTCCTGGAAGCTTGCCGCTGAGATAAAGCTTTCTGTATTAAGACTTGCCTTGGTAATACCTAGAAGAACATTGTGATATGTTGCACCTGCGCCACCTGCTTTTTCAATTTCAGAATTTTCAGTTTCCAACTGATAAAGCTCAATAAGTTCACCAGGTAAAAGTTTGGTATCTCCTGAATCATCAACTTTGACTTTTTTGGTCATCTGTCGAACGATTGTTTCAATATGCTTATCAGCAATTTCAACACCTTGAGATCTGTATACTCTTTGAACTTCATCTACAAGGTATTTTTGAACCGCCCCAACACCGCTAAGTCGAATTATATCGTGAGGATTAAGAGGACCATCAGTTAAAGGCTGACCTTGCTTAATCTTTTGTTTATCCATAACAATAATATTTGCATCAACAGGAACTTTTATTTCCTGGCGACCTGTTTCACTCACAATGAAAAGTCTTTCAACATCTTCATCGTATTCAATTTCAGCTTCGCCGTCTTCTTCAGCTAAAATAGCACTTTCTTTAGGCTTTCTACCTTCAAGAAGTTCTTCAACTCTCGGAAGACCCTGTACGATATCTCCTGTTTTCTGACGTTCAAATATAAGTGTTGCAAGTAAGTCACCACGTTGAACCAGACCTCCATTTTCAGTTTGTAATTGAGTACCTGCACTGATTAAATAAGGTCTACCGCCTCTAATGGTAATTTCATTAGCTTTAACTTTAGTTACTTGACCGGAAAGTTTTGCAGTTTCTCCGCTTTCTGAAATAACCTGATCAATTCTTATGAGATCTCCGGTTTTAACAACTGGCTTTGTTTTTAACTGTACTTTTGTTTCAAGATCTGAAGAAATTAATAAAAGCCTTCTGATTTCTCCTTCAGAATCTTCATTAAAGCTGACTTTACCACCAGTTCTAGCTAAAACTTGTGTTTTAGAAACAGGTGTTTTAGGCTCAATAGTTTGTCCATCTTGAACAAGAAGCTCTGTTTGAAGTGAAGACTTGCCTCTTGTAACATCTTCAACATCTTTTCTAACAATAATATTTTCAAGTACTACAATTTTCAGGTTTTGGTCTTCAATCGGAGCATCTTTAGGTTCAAGTTCAACCATACCCTTAAGATGACCTAAATAACCCTGCATTTGAAGTACTAAACTGGTTCTTGTTAATGAAGCACCTTCCAGCTGTCTGATTCTACTTCCATCTCTGTATTGAAGCTGTGTAACTGGTGCTATATCAATTAATTCATCTTCCGTAGAAGAAAATTTAATTGAAACTTCTTTTGGAGTAATATCAAATTCCTGAACAGGTCTTAAAAGAATATCAACTTTTTCATGCGAAGGTTCTGATTCTTCTTCGAATTCTTCATCTATATCTTCAATTGCAAATTCATTCATTCCAAACGGAGCAGAAGAAAGTACCGTTATTATGCATTTGTCTTTTGCTTTAATGCCTGGTGCAATTTCAGTACCAGCCTCAATTATTTCACCTTCTTCTATTTTTAATGAACTTATATCATCAATTTTATGAAGTTCGCCAGGTCTTATTACAACCTCGTGGATGATATCATTGTATTCTTTAATGTCAACAACACCATCTATATGACATCTGACATCCTTAACAATCTCTGTTCCAGCTGCTACGTAAGTTCCGGATTCAACCATCTTTAAGGTTGCATCTTTGTTTACCTGATGGATTTCTTCAGGTATAAAGATAACCTTACCAGGTGTCGTTATAATATGATGTTCATCGACTTCAATTCCTGCATAGCGAATTTCGCCACTTGAGCTAACTGCATATTCTTCATCAAGAAGTTCTGCTACGATCATTCCGTTTTCAACAACAGAACCAACAGGAGATTTAATTACGTAAGTTTCATCAGTTTTATTAACTTTCCAGAGTTGCTCTTTCTTTGTTGTTTCAAGAATAGCATTCTTTGGAACGATAGAAGCAATAACGATAGTAATTTCTTTACCATTTACAATTTTCTTGATTTTCTTACCATCAGCTTTTACTTCTTTAATTTCCAGCTCTTCTCCAACACGGACTTCTCCACCATGTTCACTTACTGTAATTGTTTCAGCAAGAACTGTTTCTTTTTCAACATCTTCCTGATCCTTGGCAAGAATTTTTGAACCGCCTGGAAGATTATATACATCCCCGGAAAGTACCCAGACGGTACCGTTTTTGTTTGCAATTCTACTGATATTACCTTGCCTGTCACGTTTTTCATCAACGCTAAATCCGTCAAAATTAACTTTACCGCTCAAATTAGCAGTAATATCCTTTGTAGCCTTTTCTGTAAGACGGCTGCTTTCTCCACGTGCAGATCCTGGTTCAAATTCTGATATTACATCGCCCGCTTTAATTTCTGCCCCAGTACGATGGTGAATTGTAGCTCCATGAGGAATTTTATAGGAATGAATCTTTCCCTTTTTATCTTCAATTTCAATTTTTCCGTCTTTGAGACTTACTTCAACAATGTCACCATGACGGGTTCTTAGTTCACGGGTATTAGTTTTGGAAACAATCTTTCCTGTAACTGTAGATTTGACATATTGCGCACTTGATGAACCTCTGAATACACCGCCTGTATGGAATGTTCTCATTGTAAGCTGTGTACCAGGTTCTCCGATACTTTGAGCAGCAATGATACCAATTGATTCGCCAATATCTACAGGTTTATTATTTGTTAATGCCCATCCATAACATCTTTGACATATGCCATATTCAAGCTCACATGAAAGCGGTGAACGTACTGTTACTTTCTTAACTCCGGCATCTTTGATTTTTGTTACATCTACTCTGTTCATAAGAGTATTTACAGGCATAATGACATTTCCATCAGCATCTACTACATCATCTGCAGTTGTTCTTCCTAAAAGACGATCTTCAAGAGTAACCATGACCTTGTCACCCAGTAAAATATCCTGCATGATAACGCCTTTTGTTGTACCACAGTCATGCTTTCTAATAATAACATCCTGTGCCACATCAACTAGCCTTCTTGTGAGATATCCTGAGTCAGCTGTTTTAAGAGCGGTATCAACCAGACCTTTTCTTGCTCCATAACTTGAAATAATGTATTCTGTAACACTCAGTCCTTCTTTAAAGTTTGATTTAATTGGCAAATCGATGATCTGACCTTGTGCATCTGCCATCAATCCACGCATACCAACAAGCTGACTAACCTGGCTGACATTACCTCTAGCTCCAGAGAACGCCATCATATAAACAGGGTTTAATTTATCAAAGTTTTCAACTACACTTTGAGTTAATTTTTCAGTTGTTTCACTCCATGTATCGATAACTTTTGTATAACGCTCAACCTCAGTTATATCACCTTTTAAATAACGGCTTGTTGCTTTATCGATTTCATCTTCTGCACTTTTAATAAGATCTTTTTTTACTTTCGGAACATCCAAATCTGCAATTGAAATTGTAGTTCCTGCTTTTGTTGCATATTTAAAACCAAGATTTTTTAGTGTATTTGCTAAAAAAGCAGTTTTAGCAGCACCAAATTCTAGATATATTTGGGATAATAGCCTATTTAAAGCTTTCTTATCCATAGTACTATTTATATAATCAATAGTTTTTTTTGTGTTTTTAGGTAACAAAGTACTCATAGTTTAAATTTACCTCACTTATCTAATTATGCGCTTAATATGGCATTTTGTACTGCTTCATTAAATATGATTCTGCCCGGAGTTGTAACAAATTTCTCTCCTTTTTCATTTCTGACAGAAATTTTGGAATGCAGCTTAACTATGCCTGCCTCATAAGCAGCAATTGCATCATCAAAATTCACAAAATACCTTTCAACATCTGTATCTTCATTTGGATCTATAGTAAGGTAATATATTCCAAGTACCATATCCTGTGAAGGTGTAATAACCGGCCTTCCAGTAGCAGGTAGCAGTATGTTATTTGTTGAAAGCATTAACATACGTGCTTCTGTTTGAGCCTCAATGGAAAGAGGTACATGAACAGCCATTTGGTCTCCGTCAAAGTCAGCGTTAAATGCTGTACATACAAGCGGATGAAGCTGAATCGCACGACCTTCAACAAGTACTGGTTCAAATGCCTGAATACCCAGTCTATGAAGTGTTGGCGCACGGTTTAACATTACCGGATGACCATCAATTACTTCTTCAAGTATATCCCATACTATGTTTTCTGCTCTTTCAATTTTCTTTTTAGCAGATTTTATATTTTGAACAATTCCT
>Ga0209340_1001081_pt1 | contig 22124 bp, 33 predicted proteins | sample EPASupsiteSAE323_FD_187266 | JGI IMG/M metagenome (GOLD analysis project Ga0209340, IMG submission 187266) | Bioremediated contaminated groundwater from EPA Superfund site, New Mexico - Sample SAE3-23 (SPAdes) (version 2) | ecosystem: Environmental > Aquatic > Deep subsurface > Groundwater >... | reverse complement strand
TAAACGATTATATTAATTGTGGTACCAGTACCAGTTTAAATGACGCAATATATAAATTTAATCCTTTTACGTTTTCTCAGTGAGTAAATTATAGTGCAGGATATAGTTATACACCTCAATTTAATAAAGGGACTGCTGGCTCTCCAGAGAAAGGTTTTACATTACATAGTAGTGGAAGAATTGAAGGTGGAGATGGTATTAGCCAAAGATATGATGTTAGCACCGTATTCTCTGTTTCATTAGTAGGAAGAGGATGAAGTCATACTGTAATTACTTATAATGGAAATACTTTTGTAGCTTATCTTGACGGTGTAAGAAAGACATCATATAGTTGGTCATATGGTATTGGAGATACTTCAAATACAATTATGTACCTGGGAAGATTTTGAGGACCATATGGAGCTTTGTCGATGGATGAATCACGATTATACAATCGTGCCTTAACCGCAGAAGAAATCATGGGATTATATAATTCAAGAAAAGGACGATATGGATTATAATATACCTAAAAAAGAATTAGATATTAAATATGTTAGATCTTCTGGCCCAGGGGGACAGAATGTCAACAAAGTATCAACTAAAGTTGTAGTTAACTGAAATGTTGATAAATCTTTAAGTTTTACAGATAAAGAAAAAGAAATAATTAAAGAAAAATTGAGAAATCTTATGGATAAAGAAGGTAATGTTATAATCAAATCTGAAGAAACAAGATTTCAAAAAAGAAATGAAGATTTAGCCATAGATCATCTAAATTTCTTAGTTTTCGAAGCCCTAATTCCTGAAAAAGAAAGAATTCCAACTAAACCTACCAGAACCAGCAAAATCAATAATTTAAAAGAAAAGAAAGAGACTTCTTTTAAAAAACAATCGCGCAAAAAGATATCAGAAAACTATGAAGGATAATTCAAAAATCAAAAAAGGAATTTATCAACATTATAAGGGAAACCTATATGATGTAATAGGGGAGGCATGACATAGTGAAACAAAAGAAAAACTAGTTTTATACCGTGCCCTATATAATGATAAAAAATTTGGTAAAACAGCTTTATGAGTTAGACCCAAAAAGATGTTTTTAGAAAAATTAATAATTGGCGGGAAAAGGTTTTCCAGATTTAAATACTTGACAAAAAAACAATAATTTGATAATATGTACGTAATAAAGTACATATAAATCAACTATTATGAACATGAAGGGTATTATACCTCTAACTGAGGCAAGAAAAAATTTATTTCAAATCTCTGAAGATGTACAGAAAGGAGATAACTATTATATTCTAACTTCTAACGGCAAGGCAAAAGCCGCTATTTTATCCGCTGAAGACTTTGATTCTTGAATGGAAACACTTGATATTATGAGAACTTCTCCTGATCTTTTAAAAAGAATCAAACAATTAGAGAAAGACAAAAAGTCAGGAGCAACCAAGGATTACACTTCTCTCGAAGAGCTTTTAGCAGAAGAGGGCTATTTTAGTAAAAAATTATTAAAATCTAAATATGCTGTATCGCCTAGAAATTACCAAACTAGCGAAAAAAGAGCTAAATAAGCTTAGCGAGAAATATAGAGAAAAAATAATGCAACAATTTATCTTTTTAACAGCAGATCCATTTATAGGTAAAAAACTTAAAGGAGCCTATGAGGGGTTTTATTCTTTAAGAGTCTGACCCTACAGGGCTATATATGAAATAGATAAAAAAGTAATTACTATATATGTAGTTAAGGTGGAACATAGACAGGGAGTATATAATAATTAGACTTGCTTGACAAACACACATTAAAATGATATACTAAACACGTTAATATAAAATGACGTGTTTTTTAAAATATTTAAAAATGAGGTGGTAGATGGAAGAAAATAAGTTTGCACCTAAGGGTGCCTGGCTAACGGTAAACAGAGAGTGCAACTTTCGTTGCAAATGGTGTTATGCGCAAGATTCAGAATATCAAGGAAAAGACGAGATGTCTTTAGACCTTGCTAAAAATTTAAGCCACATAATACTAGACAGCGGAGTCAAGCACGCTATTCTTTTAGGGGGAGAGCCCACATTGTGGGCACCACTATTAGAATTTAATGATTTTGCAGCACAAGAGGGGCTAGGCACCACATTAGTTACTAATGCCTACATGTTTGGAGTGGACAGTTTTTGGGAAAGATACCTTAAACATGCCAATACCCAAGTTAGTGTTTCTTTAAAAGCTTTTAGCCCGTTTCAGTTGTTCAAGACAACAGGAGTCAAAAACTTTAAGACAATGAAAAAGGGGATTGAACGAGCCGCTGATTTATTTCGCTCCAGTGTAGGAATTACCTATAATTCCTTCTACGAAAACAATCTACCTGATATGGTGAAGTTTGCTATGGATTGCGGATATCAATCCGTAAAAATCGATTTTTGTTCTCCGTTTTTTGTGGGTAAACAACCCACTGAAAGCTATATTGTTCCGTTGAAAAAGGCGGTTGCGAATATAGTAAGGGATTACGACAAGATCGTGGATATTACAAAAGGAAAAGTGGTTTTTGAAATCAACTTTCCTCTGTGTTTGTGGCCACGTTCGTTCTTGAATAATCTAGCCGAGAAGAATCAAATACAAACCGTGTGTCATGTTGTTAAAAAACAGGGTTTGATTTTCTCAACTGACGGGAAGCTAATAATGTGTAATGCATTATTTGATTATCCATTAGGAACTTTTGGAAAAGAGTTCCAAGATGCCGAAAGTTTAGGTAATTTCATGAATTCTAAAGAAATCAGTGATTATTACAAGAAAGTATCTTGTTATCCGCACGAAGGGTGTATAAAATGTAATTTATACGATAAATGCGCCGGAGGCTGTCCATTGAGATGGATTAGCAGCGGTAAAGACATGAAAGAGTTAGTTCAAGCTCAACAGGAGGGGAGATAAATCAATGAAAGATTTATTAAAGAAACTAGACAATACTGGTATTTTGCCAGAAACACCACCTCAAGGATGGTTCAGTGCAGAGTCAAAATGCAAGTGCAATTGCGATGACGATTGTTACTGTGATTGCGAATGCAGATGCACTTAGTCGTCTAAGTGCTGGTTACAAAAGGGGGAGTTTCTCCCCCTTATTTTTATAAAAAAATAGAGATAAAGATGTTTTGTTTTTAAATCTTTACTGATTAGAGAGATACACAAGATAGACAAAAAAACAATAAAAGTGTCCATAATTAAGAGAGAATATAGATAAGCGGTAACCCCCTTGATTTTTCTATCTTTTTATGCTAATATACCAATAACTTAATTTCTAGCCAAAAACTTGAAATTTTAAAGAATTTTTTAATGTAAAAATTTTAATTAATTTTATGCCTACCACAAATCAGTTGAAAAGTAAGGGAAGATCTCCCATTATAAAGAAATCTAAAACCAGAGGTTTAGGATTCGCTTTTAACGTTAAGAAAAACAAAGTTAAAAACTACAGTTCTCCTTTCAAAAAAGGTGTTTGTACTAAAGTTTTTACTATGACCCCAAAGAAACCAAACTCTGCTTTACGTAAAGTAGCTCGTGTTAAATTATCAAATGGATTAGAAATTACTGCCTATATCCCAGGAATTGGTCATAATTTACAAGAACACTCTATCGTATTAGTACGTGGAGGAAAAGTTAAGGATTTACCAGGTGTAAGATATCACATTGTTAGAGGTAAATACGATACCAGTGGCGTCGAAAAGAGAATGCAACAAAGAAGTAAGTATGGAGCTAAAAAACCTAAGAAATAATCATGTCTGAATTATTAATCGATCAAAAAAGATACAAAGCAGATTTAAGATACCATAGTATAACAGTATCTAAGTTTGTTAACATGTCCATGGAAAGAGGACGAAAAACAGCTGCTCGTAAGAATATCTACGAAATGTTGGCTATTTTAGAAAAAGAAACCAAACAAGACCCAGTCAAATTCCTAGAACAATCATTAGAAAACATCGCCCCTAATTTAGAAGTTAGAAGCGTTCGTATCGGTGGGGCTAACTATCAAGTACCAGTACCAGTATCCGGTATGCGCAAGGTCACATTATCTATGCGTTGATTACTCAATGCTGCCAGAGCTAAAAAGGGAAGACCAATAGCTCAAAAACTAGCAGATGAAATCATGCTCGCCTATAAAAACGAAGGATCAGCAATCAAGAAGAGAATTGATGTTCAGAAGATGGCTGAAGCTAATAAAGCATTTGCGCATTTCGGTAGAATTCAGTAATTACTGGGTTTTTCGGAATGCTTCTTAATCCCTTAAAAAGGATTAAGAATTTTTGTTTAATATGTAATAAAAAATTAACAAATTTTAACAACTAATATGTCTCAAGAATATCCATTAGAAAAATTAAGAAACATCGGCATTATTGCCCACATCGATGCCGGTAAAACAACTACCAGTGAAAGAATTTTATTCTATACTGGTCTTTCCCATAAAATAGGGGAAGTACATGAGGGAGAAGCCATCATGGATTGGATGGATCAAGAAAGAGAAAGAGGTATTACCATTACTTCTGCTGCTACTACTTGTTTTTGAATTCCTAGTTATAGGAATGGTGATATTAATTTTAAACACAAAATCAATATTATTGATACCCCGGGACATATTGACTTTACTGCTGAAGTACAACGTTCTTTACGTGTTTTAGATGGAGCTGTCGTAGTATTTGATGGAGTATCTGGCGTAGAACCACAATCTGAAACTGTTTGAAGACAAGCAGATAAATACTCTGTTCCTCGTATGTGTTTTGTAAATAAAATGGATCGTATGGGTGCTAATTTTGAAAATGACTTAGCCTCTATTAAAGAAAAATTAACCTCTAATGCTGTTGCTATTAATATTCCAGTAGGAGCCGAAGAAGATTTTGCTGGAGTTATTGATTTGATTACCATGAAAAAGATTAATTTTGAAGGAGCACATGGGGAAACATTAGTTCCTGTTGAAATTCCTGCAGAATTAAAGGAATATGCTGAAAAATATCATCATGAGATGTTAGAAAAGATTGCTTCCGAAGACGAAGTTTTAATGACAAAATATTTAGAAGGAGAAACAATTACTCCAGAAGAATTAAAAGTAGTTTTAAGAAAAGCTACTATTGCTTACAGGCTCGTTCCTGTTATGTGTGGATCTGCTTTTAAAAACAAAGGAGTTCAATGCATGTTGGATGCCGTAGTTGAATATCTTCCTTCCCCATTAGATCTTCCTTCTACAAAAGGAACTGATCTAAAAACCGGAGAAGAGATTGAAAGATTCCCTAAAGAATCAGAACCATTCAGTGCTTTAGTTTTCAAAGTTGCTAACGATCCTTTCGCTGGTGCCTTAAACTACTTCCGTGTATATTCCGGAAAATTAACTAAAGGTTCATACATTTACAATAGTACTAAAGGACATTCAGAACGTATTAGCCGTCTTATCCGTATGTTCTCCAATAAAAGAGAAGAAATAGATGATGTTGAAGCCGGAGATATTGTAGCCACCGTTGGATTAAAAAATACCGGAACAGGAGATACATTATGTGATGAAGATCATCCAATCATTCTTGAAACAATTTCTTTCCCAGAACCAGTTATTTCTTTACGTCTGGAACCAAAGACAAAATCTGATCAAGAAAAATTAGGTATTGCCTTACGTAAATTAGCTGATGAAGATCCTACTTTCAGAGTTAAAACAGACGAAGAAACAAATGACACTGTTATCTCTGGTATGGGAGAATTACATCTGGATGTATTAGTAGAAAGACTAAGAAGAGAATTCAGTGTTGAAGTTAATACCGGAAAACCTCAGGTAGCCTACAAAGAAACTATCAGAACTACTGCCGAAGCTGAAGGTAAATATATTAGACAGTCAGGTGGTAAGGGTCAATATGGTCATGTCTGATTAAAGCTTGAACCATTAGAAGGAGGAAAAGGATTTGAATTTGTTAATCAAATTAAAGGTGGTGTTATCCCTCAAGAATTTATTGGATCTGTTGAAAAGGGGGTAAGAGAAGCTTTAGATCGTGGTATTTTAGCTGGTTATCCAGTTTCCGATGTTAAGGTTACTCTTTATGATGGTTCCTTCCATGATGTTGACTCCTCTGACTTCGCTTTCAAGATTGCTGCTTCTATGGCTTTCCAAGATGCTGCTAAGAAAGCAAAACCAGTTTTGGTTGAACCTATCATGAAAGTAGAAGTTACTGTTCCTGAAAAATTCCTTGGTGATGCAATAGGGGATGTTAATGCTAGAAGAGGAAGAATCGAAAAAATGTTTGATCGTTACAATATGCGCGTTGTTGATGCCTTTGTGCCTCTATCAGAAATGAGTGGATATGTAACTAATCTGCGTTCCATAACTGAAGGTCGAGGAACGTTCAATATGGAATTCCATCACTATCAAGAAGTTTCTGATAATATTGCTCAAACAATTATCGGTAAAAGAGCAGAGTCAGGACAAGCTAGCGCTAGAGCCTAAAAATCTAGTCAAAACCTAGCCCACTTGACAATTAAGCAAAAATGCGATAATATCAATATACGTCAAAAATTGGGTCCTAAAAACCAAATTTTAAAAAAAATTAAATTAATAACATGGCAGAAAAAGAAAAATTTATTCGTAACAAGCCTCATTTAAATGTTGGTACCATTGGTCACATCGATCACGGTAAGACAACATTAACTGCAGCTATCTTAAATACCTTACATTTAAAAGGTACTTACGCAAACGCTGTCGTAGTTAACGACATCGATAAAGCTCCTGAAGAAAAAGCTCGTGGTATTACCATTAACGTTCATCACTCAGAATATGAGACTGATGCTCGTCACTATGCTCACATCGACTGTCCGGGACACGTTGATTACATCAAAAATATGATTACCGGTTCCGCTCAAATGGATGGTGCTATTTTAGTAGTTGCTGCTACTGATGGACCTATGCCTCAAACACGTGAACACGTTTTGTTAGCTAGCCAAGTAGGTGTACCTGCTATGGTAGTTTTCTTAAACAAATGTGATATGGTTTCTGATCCAGAATTAATTGATTTAGTAGAAGCTGAAATCAGAGAATTATTAACTAAATACAAATTCCCAGGAAATGAAACCCCAATCGTTAGAGGGTCAGCATTGAAAGCTTTGGAAGCTACTGCTTATGAAGATGAAGCCGTCAAACCAATCATTGAATTATTAAATGTTTTGGATACCTATATCCCAGAACCAGCTCGTGAAAAAGATAAGCCATTCTTAATGCCTATCGAAGATATCTTCACCATTGAAGGTAGAGGAACCGTAGTTACCGGAAGAATTGAAAGAGGTATGGTTCATGTTAACGACGAAATTGAAATCGTCGGATACGAACCAACATCAAAAACAATTGTTACTGGTGTAGAAATGTTCAACAAATCTCTTGACGAAGGTTTTGCAGGGGATAACGTTGGTATTCTTTTACGTGGTATCAAAAAAGAAGATGTTAGAAGAGGACAAGTTATTTCCAAGCCAGGATCTGTAACCCCACATACTGAATTTGATTCAGAGGTTTACGTATTATCCAAAGAAGAAGGTGGTAGACATACTCCATTCTTCACAGGTTACAAACCTCAATTCTTCATTAGAACATCAGATATTACCGGAGAAATCGCCTTAAAAGAAGGTGTTGAAATGGTTATGCCTGGAGATAATGCTACATTCAAGGTCAAATTAATTGGACCAGTCGCCTTGGAAGAGGGTCAAAAGTTTTCTATCCGTGAAGGAGGAAAGACTGTTGGTGCTGGAATTATCACCAAAATTGTCGCTTAATAATTAGGCTAAAATTCTTAAAATGTCTTCTAGTACCTTAGATCACAAAGATAAATCAAAAATTAGAGTGAAATTAAAATCCTATGATCATCATATCATTGATAACTGTTGCAAACAGATAATCGATATAGTTGTTCGTAACGGGGCTGAAATAGTTGGACCAATATTATTGCCAACAGAATTCAAGAGATACTCCGTTAACCGTGCTACCTTTGTTAAAAAAACATCTCAAGAACAATTTGAGATTAGGGTACACAAGAGAATTATAGACATTTTAACTCCTAATCCAAAGATTATCGAATCATTAACAAATTTGAATTTGCCAGCCGGAGTAGAGATTGAGATCAAAGCTTAATCTCTTTGGGGCCTTTGGGCCTCAACAAAAAGCTGAGTCTATCTCAGTTTTTTGTTGAGAAACAAAACTCAAATATTTAAAAGAATCTTAAAGATTTACTATGAAATTTATTATAGCAAAAAAAATAAAGATGACACGCTTACCAGACCCAACCATGGGTTTTGTTCCTGTAACCGTTTTAGAATCGGAACCATCTTTGATTTCCCAAATTAGAACAAAAGAAAAGGACGGCTACACTGCTATCCAAATCGCTGCTAACCAAACAAAGCACCTAACTAAAGCTAGATTAGGACATTTAAAGAAAGCTTTTAAAGAAGAAGAGGCTAAAAAATTAAAGAATCTCAGAGAATTCAGAATGGACGATACTTCTAGCTATACAGTTGGAGATATTATTGATTTAAAGCAATTTACTAACGGAGAATTAGTTAACGTTCAAGGTATTTCTAAGGGTAAGGGTTTCCAAGGTACAGTTAAAAGATGAAATTTCAGAGGAGCTGGTGCTACTCATGGTACTAAACACGCTACTCGTGAACCAGGATCTATCGGTGCTCAAGGACCACAACACGTTATCAAAGGACACAAAATGTGTGGACGTATGGGAACTGATATGATTACCGTTAAACATTTAGCAGTTATTGATATTGATCTAGAAAATAATTTGATATTTCTTAAAGGTGCAATCCCAGGTCCAAAGGGAACAGTAGTAAAAATAGAATCTAAACCATTGACATGGAAATAGCTTTATACAATCAGAAAAAAGAAAACATCGGAAAACTAGATTTAAATGATAAGGTATTTAATACCCCATTTAAGCAGAATTCTGTTTTTCAAGTATATACATCAATGTTAACTTCCAGACGCCAACCACTCGCTCACTGTAAAGACAGAAGTGAGGTTAGCGGGGGAGGTAAGAAGCCTTGAGCTCAAAAAGGAACAGGTAGAGCCAGAGCTGGATCCAATCGTTCTCCTATCTGAAGACATGGTGGGGTTACTTTCGGACCAAGACAATCAGAAATGAATTTCGATCGTAAAGTAAATCAAAAAGCTAAACTCAAAGCTTTAGCTATGATTTATTCCAAAAAGATTAAGGATAATGAATTCTTTGTTGTTGACCAAATCGCTTTAGATAAAGGAAAAACAAAAGAAATGTCCGTTATCGCTTCATTATTTGCTAAAGACAATTTCAAGAAAACAAATAAAGCATTATATTTAATCTTACCAGATGCTGACAAAGGGTTAATCAGATTTACTCGTAACCTACCTTTTGCTTTTGCTACTACTATTTCTTCAGTTGATTTAGTGGATCTATTAAAATACAAAAATATTGTTATTCTAAAGGGCGCTGTTGCTACACTCGAGAAAAAACTTATCAATGCTAAAAAATAATCATGGCCTTATTTAAAAAAACAACACCAAAAACAAAGAAGAAGGTAGAACCTAAAGTTAAGGACGACAAAAAAGTTCCTGCTTTTACTCATAACCATTTTTCCTGTCAACCATATTTAACTGAAAAAACATCTGAACAAAGAGAATCAGGGAAGTACTATTTTATCGTTAGCAATAATGCCAACAAGATAGAAGTTAAAAGATTTGTTGAAAAATTTTATAACGTCAAAGTCGCCAATGTGAATATTTCTCATAAGTTCTTTTCTCCAATTAATTTTAGAGGTAAGGAAACAAAGAAATCACCAGTTAAAAAAGCTATCGTTTCTCTAGCTGAGGGACAAAAAATAGAATTTAACGTTTAATCATGATGAAAAAAGATTCAAATAAAAATCCAAGTACAAGACATCATCTCGATATCGATCGTACCAAATTATCCAAAGCAGAACCCCATAAGGCTTTAACTTTTGGACGTAAAAGAGCTGTTGGCAGAAACAATGCCGGCCGTATTACTATGCGTCATAAAGGAGCAGGGCATAAAAAACTCTATCGTGAAATAGAATTTGCTGAACCATTTATTGGAGTTACTGGTAAAGTAGAACAAATCGAATATGATCCATACAGAACCAGTTTCATTGCTTTAGTACTTTATACCAATGGAGCTAGAAAATATATTTTAGCTGCTGATGGAATGAAAGTAGGAAGCAAGATTGTTTGCAAAGAACAAACAGATTTAACCCCAGGCAATCGTATGTTATTAAAGAATATTCCTGGAGGAACACAGGTCCACAATGTAGAAATTCGTCCTGGACAAGGAGGCAAACTATGTAGATCTGCTGGAGCCTATCTTACTATGACCGGATTAGAAGGAGATTATGCTTACTTGAAGATGCCTTCTACTGAAGTCAGAAAAGTATTAAATAACTGTTACGCTTCTATTGGAGTATTATCAAACATCGAACATAACCTTATTAGCTTAGGAAAGGCCGGAAGATCAAGAAATATGGGTATCAGACCAACAGTTAGAGGTTCTGCTATGAATCCTAATGATCATCCTTATGGTGGAGGTAGAGGTAAGACACCTAGAGGTACAAAACGTCCTAAGGATATTTGAGGAAATATTACTGGAGGTCGCAAGACAAGAAAGAAAGATAAATATTCTGAGAAGTTTATCGTCAGTCATCGAAAAAATAAAATACGTTAATTAAATAAAATACAAATATGTCACGTTCAATCAAAAAAGGTCCATTTACCGCCGAAAAATTATTAAAGAAAGTATCTAAGTTAAAGATGGGGGATAAGACTCCTATCAAAACTTGATATCGTTCTTCTGTTATCACTCCTGAAATGGTTGGTTTTGTTTTTGCCGTTCATAATGGTAAAGCATTTATCAGCGTTGAAGCCAGTGAAGAAATGGTTGGTCACAAACTTGGTGAATTCTCTTTAACTAGAAAATTCGTTAAGCACGGTGGTAAGTTACAAAAAGCTGCCGCTGCTAGTGCCGCTAAGGCCCCAGCACCAGCTGCAAAGAAAAAGAAATAAACCTATACTATGTCAGAAATAAAAGCTTCATTACGTTATCTCAAGATTTCTCCTCGTAAAGTTCGACTAATTGTCAATTTAGTTAAGGGACTTTCTGTATTCGATGCAGAAACAGCTTTAAAGCGCACTCCTAATAGAAGTGCTCAGCCTCTTTTGAAACTTCTTTTATCCGCTAAAGCTAATGCCGTTCACAATTTCCAATTAGATCCTTCCAAACTATATATCAAAGGATTCCGCGTTAACTGTGGACCAATTATGAAAAGAACTATGCCTAAGGCTAGAGGATCAGCTGACGTTGTCCGTCATCGTATCTCTCATGTCTACGTAGTACTAGATACTAAAGAAGATATGAAATCCTTAGCTAAGGATGATAAATCAATTACCAAAGAAAAAGAAGTTAAAGTACACAAGAATAAAATAACAACTAACAAAGTAAAGAGAACCAGATCAACATCATCAGTTAAATCAACAAAGGGTCAATCTAAACCAATTATTCAAAGAAAAGTAATAGGATAAAAATATATTATGGCTCAACATATAAACCCAACAATTAAAAGATTAGGAATTAATAAAGGATGATCATCCAAATGATTTGACTTTAAGAATTTTCCTCAAAAATTAGAGGAGGATTTATTAATTCGTAAAGAATTAAAGAAACTCTTAGCTAAAGCTCATTATTCAGAAGTTATCATTGAAAGAAAAGCTGATAAAATGAATGTGACTATCTTTACTTCCAGACCCGGTATGATTATTAAACATCAAGGGGAAGGATTAGGAGAAATAAAGAAAGCTTTAGAAGAAGTCATTGTCTACTACCACAGAAAGAAGAAAATATCTGCTCCTTTAAATATTTCTTTAAATATTGAAGAAGTCAGAAAACCATTCTTATCTGCTCAAATAGTAGCTTTTGATATCGCCGATGATTTACAAAAAAGACAATCTTACAGAAAAACTATTAAAAAATACGTCGAGAAAATTATGCAGAACAAAGAGGCTAAAGGGGCTAAGGTCTGAGTATCTGGTCGTCTAGATGGAGCTGATATTGCTAGAGACGACTGATACAAAGAAGGAAAATTACCCTTGAATACTCTACGAAGTAATATCGATTATGGTGTAGGAACAGCTAGATGTACTTTTGGCGCCATCGGTATTAAAGTCTGGATATATAAAGGAGACATCTTTCCTAAGACTAACAAAACAAATAATTAACTAAGAACATGTTTACTCCAAAACGAACAAAACATAGAAAAGCTCAAAAAGGAAGATCACTAAAGAGAGAATTTGAAGGTAGTGGTACTCTTCTAGAATATGGTGTAGCTGGATTAAAAGCTACTGAGGTTTCTCGTATCACTTCCAGACAGATTGAATCTGCTCGTCGTGTTCTTTTAAGATATATCACTAAAGGAGGAAAGATTTGAATCCGCGTTTTTCCAGACAAACCAGTTACTAAAAAACCACCTGAAGTTACCATGGGTATCGGAAAGGGGGAAATTGATCATTACGTTTTCGAAATTAAACCAGGTCGAATTGTTTATGAATTGGGTGGCATTCCACTAGATAAAGCTATTGAAGGTTTGAAAAAAGCCAGCTACAAATTACCATTCAAAACAAAAATTGTTAAAAAAGAAGATTAACGAATATCTCTATGAAAATACAAGAACTAAAAAAGAAAGACATTGTTGAGTTACAAAAAACACTCAATGATAAAAAGAAAGAGTTAACAATACTCAGTTTCGACATGAAAATGGGGAAAATAAAAAACGTTAAAACCGTATCCAATCTCAAAAAAGATATTGCTAAGATTTTAACAGTCGTTAATCAAAATACAAATTCTAAAGATGGCTAGACAATTAAAAGGTATGGTTGTTTCTGACAAGATGGCTAAAACCTGTGTGGTAAAAATAGATACACTGAAAAAGCACCCAATGTATAAAAAATTCTTTACCAAATCAAAAAGAGTAAAAGTAGATAATCCAGAATCTAATTACAGAACAGGCGATACAGTCCTAATTGAAGAGACAAGACCAGTTTCTAAAGATAAGTGCTGAAAGTTTATTAAAAAAATATCTTAATTTTTTAAGACCAGTAGTGATCCCCAAGGGATATATACATATATATCCTGGGATATCAACGGTCGGATACAAAAGACATTAAATTTTGTCCCCGAAACCGTTTGGTCTCGGGGACTTGATTTTTTCTCAATTTTACTATATATTAGTATATATGCACTTTAAACAAATTAATTACTACCTGTTTAGTTGCGGGATAAGCTAATTTCTAACCAAATTATCTTTTCCCGCGACTAAAAAGCGGAAAAATAACCCCACTATGCAGGGGTGAATGTGTGCATGGACATGTGAAAGGAGATATTATGGCAATTTTTAATCGGCTTCCGTTTCTAAGGATATTTAAAAGAGAGGGTGGTCCTCGTATGGCTGAATTTGGGGGAGCAGAAGATCTAAATCGTGGATATTCGCAAATTATTTGCAATCCGGATTTTTCTAAACCATTTGCGGCTTACATTCCAGAAAAAGGAGAATTGTCCTGCAGGATTCATGCGTATATCCAAGTGACGTATTATATGTACGTTGTAATGTGCAGACGCAATAATCGACTTTTTAAATATTGGATTTATCGACTAGATCCCCTAAAGTATGGCATTGAAACAATAATAGAGCCACAACTAGTGATGTTTTTTAAGCAATCTGTCACTTTATCTGAGTCATTCGAGATGCTTTCAGCACCGATTTTTCCTCCAAGACCGTTTTTATCTGAATCTGATGTACCAAAGGAATATTTTCGTTCGCTACGCCATGATGTGACCTCGGCTAATCACCTAGGAATGATTATGGAGGTTGCCAGGATAAAGTCTACGTTTTACCATTGTCGAAAACCGCTTTATGCAGTTTCCCCAGGAATCTTTCGCTATGGTGAGGAGGAAGCATTTGAGATTCATCCAAGAACTCCAAAAGAGGATAAGCCATATTCTTTGTTTATACCCAAATATGGAGAATTAGAAAAACTGAGACAAGAGGCCAAGGAAAGCCTATACAGCGTCAACAAGTAATTTTTAAAATAGGAGAAGCTAGATACTAGATAATAGATTTAGCTTCTCCCTATGAACTCAAGAAATTATTTAAAAATATAATTTTTTGAGCACATAGAACTGAACCTTAAACAAATTAATTACTACTTATTTTAGTTGCGGAACAAGCTAATTTCTAATCAAATTATCTTTTCCCGCGACTAAAAAGCGGAAAAATCAGCCCATCATACAGGGTACTATGTATGGCTTTAGACGAAAGGAGTCTAAAATGTTTGCGACTATGTTCGAAGGTTCTGTCAAAAAAGAACTAGGTTTTTTATGGTTCTCGGGGACGTCGTGCCTAGGTGTGTACGGAAAGGGATACAAAAATGATATTGGAGAGTCACAAATTATCTGCAATGAAGATTATTCGATGCCTCAAGCGTTAGCTATTCCTCAAAAAGGAGAGATTGATGCCTTTATCATTCCCCATGTAGGGATGCATGTTATAAGAGTTGAGCGAGTCAAAGACCTCTGTAATATCTGCATTTACAAGATAGAGTCAGTCACAGACAAAGGAATGTTTAGACTTATATTCTTTAGCAATCAATATCCAAAACTAATAGATATTGTAAAAGATATAAGCTGCCCATTCTTGCCTATGGAGCTACTCAAACTTGTGTGTGAAGCAGTAAGGAGAACATTCAGCTATTATAACTACAGAGAGGCAACATACGTACAACCTATGGGTTATGATTATGAGGCCAAAAGAATTGCATCGGGGGTAACTATCGAAAAAGCACGTAGGCTGTCGGATGCTTCATATGACTGTTACGTACTCGGGATTATGGTGGCCAGAGAGGACTACTACAATAAGATTAAATTAAGCAGTAATTAAAAGCATTAAAATGGGGGAGGTCAAAGAAAGTAATTCAATGACTTCCTCCTATGAACTCAAGAAATTATTTAATATAATTCCTTGAGCACATAGAATCTTTTCTAGACTTATTTATCTCCAGTCGAAGCAGAGAAATAAGGAAATTAATTAATAAATATTAAGAAAAAAATAAAAGTTAAAATATGATACAACTCAGATCATTATTAAAGGTAGCTGATAACAGCGGTGGCCAGATTGTAAGATGTTTCCAGATTCGCGGTGGTTCCTATCATCGTTATGGGCAAATCGGAGATATTATTATGGCTTCTGTGCAGGTAGCTAAACCAAGAAAGACAGTTAAAAAGAAGGATATTGTTCGTTGTGTTATCGTCAGACAATGTAAGAACTACAAAAGAAAGAATGGAACTTACATCAAATTTGATGACAATGCCGTTGTCATAGTAAATGACAAAAAAGAACCGGTCGGTACTCGTATCTTTGGACCAATCCCAAGAGAAATCAAAGATAAAGGGTATAACAAAATTATTGAATTAGGTCCAGAATTAGTATAATTCTTAAATATATATCTATGAAATTGAAAAAAGGTGATAAAATAAAAATGATTAGAGGCAAAGATAATGGCAAGACCGGAGTTATTGCTCGTATTTTCCCTAAAAAAGAAACTATTCTTGTTGATGGTTTAAACACCTACAAGAAGAATAAGAAACCAAAGAAAGAAGGGGAGAAGGGTCAAGTAGTAGTTCTTTCTCGTCCGTTTGCTCCCTCTAAGGCAATGTTAGTTTGTCCAAAATGTGGAAAAGCAACCAGAGTTGGTTACGTTATTGAAACCAACAAAGATGGTAAAAAGGTCAAAACTCGAATTTGTAAGAAATGTAACGCTAAAATATAATCATGGCTAAAATATCTTATCTAGAACAACTAGAAAAAAACGTTGCTCCTTACTTTTTAAAAGAGCATCATACCAAAAACAAACTTAGTAGTCCTCGTATTATTAAGGTTATTGTTAACTGTGGTATCGGAAAATTAGTTACCCATACAGCAGAAAAACAAGATGAATTAGTTAAAAATATTTCTGAATATTTACAATCCATTACTAGTCAAAAACCAAAAGTAGCTGCTGCCCGTATTTCTGTTTCTGCCTTCAAATTAAGAGAAGGCATGCCAGTAGGATTAGTTACTACTTTAAGAGGAAAGAGAATGAATGATTTTATTGAGAGATTCCTTAATATTACCTTACCTCGTTCTCGTGATTTCTGAGGAATTTCTAAAAAACATTTCGATAAGATGGGAAATCTATCTTACGGAATGAAAGAAGTTCAATCTTTTCCAGAATTAGCTGGAGAAATGATTAAGATTCCTTTTGGGCTCGAACTTACCTTTGTTACTAATACCAAGACAAAGGAAGAGGGAATCAAGCTATTTGAGTTATTGGGTTTTCCTTTAATGAAAGAAGAAAATAAACGTTAATTCTATGGCAAAAACATCAACTAATGCAAGATCAAAAAAAGAACCAAAATTCTCAACTCGTAAAAGCTTACGTTGCTTTCGTTGTGGTCGAAAAAGAGGTTACATCCGAGACTTCGGTCTATGCCGAATCTGCTTTCGTGAATTAGCCTCTCGTGGAGAAATTCCTGGCGTTACAAAGGCCAGCTGATAACAAAAGAATAAAAAGTAAATATGTCTATGTCTGATCCAATTTCTGATATGATCATTCGTATCAAGAATGCTGGTGCGGTCAATAAACCGCTGGTAAATATCCCTCTTTCTCGTTTAAAGAAAGATATACTTACCGTCTTACAAAAAGAAAATTTTGTAGGTAATTTTATCGAAACCGGGAAGGGTGTTCATAAGAGTTTAGAAGTAATTCTAAAATATAACGTCGATGGCACTCCACTCATTAACGAACTCAAGAGAGTTTCTAAATCTTCTTGCAGGTTTTATATTAAAGCTAAAGATCTTCATCCTTTCAGAAAAGGAGCTGGTTTACGCTTAGTATCAACACCTCAGGGGATTATGTCGGATCGCGAAGCTAAGAAACTCAATATCGGAGGAGAAGTTTTATTCGAAATCTATTAAACTAATCAATATGTCAAAAATAGGCAAAAAAATATTAACTATACCCTCTGGCGTTGAAGTTACAACTAATGAAACCCAAGCAGTTGTTAAGGGACCAAAGGGAACATTAACTTCTTTACTACCACGTAGTTTTAAAGTAGTTATCGACGGAGATAAATTAACAGTTACTCCACCTGAAAAGATTGATCATTTAAAGAGAGCTTTATGAGGTACTACAACATCTTTAATTGAGAATAATCTTATCGGGGTTACAGAAGGTTTTTCTAAGAATCTAGAAATCGAAGGTATTGGATACAAAGCTGAAGTTCAAGGCAAAAAACTTGTTTTGAATATTGGCTATTCTCATCAAGTATTCCTCGATGTTCCAGAAGACTTAGAAGTATCAATAGAAAAGAATGTTATTACTATCAAGGGAATTAATAAGCAAAATGTTGGCGACTTTGCTGCTTTTGTACGAAAACAAAGAAAAACAAATCCATATAGTGGAAAGGGGATCAAATACCAAGGCGAACACATCATTCGCAAAACTGGTAAGAAGGTCGCTTCTGCTGCTGGATCTTAATATCTTTTTAAATCAAAAATATGTTAGATACATCTCAAAAAAGAAGACAACAAAGAACAACTATTCACAAGCGTATTCGTGCTAAGGTAGCAGGTACAGAGGAACGACCAAGAATTTCTGTTTTTCGTTCCAATGCCCATATGTTTGTCCAAGTTATCGATGATGTCAAACAAAATACTTTAGTTTCCGCTTCCGATGCTGAAGTTAAAGAAACCAAAGGAAAAACAAATAAGTCAGATGCTTTAGGAAAAATTTTAGCTGAAAAAATGAAAGCTAAGAAGATTACCAATGTGGTTTTTGACCGCGGTGGTTATCAATATCATGGCCGAGTTAAAGCATTAGCAGATAGTTTAAGAAAAGAAGGTATTAATTTTTAATTATGTTAAAGAATAATAATTCTAAAAATCCAAGAACTCAAGGTGGAAAAGGAAAATCTCCTACATCAGGTGGAGAAGGTAATATGGCTAACTCCCAGATAAAGAGCCGCTTTGTTTCTCATCGTCCAAGAACTAGTAACGATGATTTCGATCAAATCATTCTAGAAATTAAAAGAGTTACCCGTGTTACTGGAGGAGGAAAGAAAATGTCTTTCAGAGCTGCTGTATTACTAGGAAATCACAAAAACAAGATTGGCTTCGGATTAGCCAAAGGTAGTGATGTTCCTCAAGCTATTGATAAGGCTAAAAGGGAAGCATTAAAAGATATGGTTACAATTGTCATAGAAAAAGATACTATTCCTTTTGCCGTTTCTGGAAAATACTGTGCCAGTGTGATTATGCTAAAACCTGCTAAAGCTGGTAAGGGTATTATCGCCGGAGGTACAGTACGCGAAATTATCAAGATGACTGGAATCAAAAATATTACTTCTAAGATATTAGGAGGGTCGCATAACGTTGTTAACAACACCAAAGCTTTCTTATTAGCTATTTCTAAATTAAATAGAAAGGTTAAAGAAGAAGATAAATTAACAACTAAATTAATCAAAGAAAATAATAATAAAGAAAACAATGCAGATACAGAACCTGAAACCAAGATCTCCTAGAACATCAACTCAAAGAGTTGGTCGTGGAGGAAAGAGGGGAACCTATTCTGGCAAGGGTCAGAAAGGACAAACTTCTCGTGCTGGGCACAAGAGTTTTTCTGGTATGCGTGTTATGTTTGCCCGTATTCCAAAGCGTAGAGGTATTGGGAACAACGTAATCAACAAACACCAGGTTGATATTAGCCTAGATGCTATTGTTAAAGTTTTCAATGATAATGCTACTATCTCTCCTAAGACTTTAAAGGAAAACAAATTTATTAAAGCCTTGAATGAAAGCGTTAAAATAGTTGGATCTAAAACAACTTTATCTAAGAAATATATTGTTAAAGGAGTATACCTATCCGGAGGAGCTTTAAAGCAAATTGAAAACGCTGGAGGCACAGTAACTACTAAAGTAGTTAAACGTATCCAAGAAAAACAAATTATGAAGAAAGGAGGAAAGAAAAAACATCAAAAAAATTAATTAAAAAATCGCTATGATTAAAAAATTAATTACCATTTTTAAAACAAAAGATTTGCGTAAAAAACTTTTTATAGTTTTTGCGCTTCTTTTAGTTTTTCGTTTACTAACTATTATCCCTATGCCAGGTGTTAGCCCAGATAAGTTAAAAACTTTTCTTGGTCAAAACCAGATATTAGGGTTGTTTAATATTTTTACTGGTGGTGCTTTTGCTAAAATGTCTATCGCCTTACTAGGTGTTAGCCCATACATTACCAGTTCTATTATCTTGCAACTTTTAACCATGGTTTTTCCTGCCCTAAAAGAAATGTTTCATGAGGACGGAGAAGCTGGAAGAAGAAAGTTTGAAAATTGAACTCGCTGATTAACTATACCCCTAGCTTTCTTGCAGGCTTTTGGTATGTTAAAGCTATTCCAATTCCAAAAAGTCATTGAAGTTAAAAGTTTTTGAATTTTAATCAGTAATATGATTATTCTAACTGCTGCTTCTATGGTTATCGTTTGACTTGGTGAATTGATTACCGAACAAAAGATGGGAAATGGTATTTCCATGATCATTTTTGCTGGTATAGTATCAGCCATGCCATTGGAATTTGTTAATACCTTTTTGACCTACAAAACAGCTGGTTGATTACAAATATCTTTAGTTTTAAGTTATTTCCTTGTTTTACTAGCTACTATTGTTGGTATTGTTTATGTTACTGAGGGAGAAAGACGAGTCCCAGTTTCATATGCCAAACACGTAAGAGGGAATAAGATGTATGGAGGAGCTACTACTAATTTACCTATGAAGGTAAATCAAGCTGGTGTTATCCCTATAATCTTTGCTATGTCTATCTTAATGTTACCAAGTTTTATTGGACAAATGTTATTGACTACCAAAGGATCATTCTTAATTAAAGCTGGTACACTCATGGTTAATATGTTTAAGAATCAATGAGTTTACGGAGGTATCTATTTTCTATTAGTATTCTTCTTTACCTTCTTTTATACCAGTATTACTTTTGAACCACATGAATTAGCTAATAACCTACAAAAGATGGGAGGATTTATTCCAGGATACAGACCCGGAGAAAAGACTACTGAATTCTTACAGAAATTATCTACTCGTATTACTTTATTCGGTGCTTTCTTCTTAGGTTTTATTGCTATCTTACCATTAATTATGGAACAATTAACTAAAGTAAAAACCTTTAATATGGGAGGAACATCCGTTTTGATTTTAGTAGCCGTGGCTATTGAAATTAAGAGAGAAGTTGAAGCTCAAATTACTATGAGAGAGTATGATTATTAGAATTTATAATTTTTAATCAAACCTTAAAAACTTTTTTATGATTATTTTTATCTTAGGCAAACCTAATTCCGGAAAGGGGACACAGGCAATTATGGTAGAAGAAAAGTATAAAATGACCCATATAGATTCTGGAAAGAATCTTCGATCGTGGGTTGCTAGAGAAGATAACTATATCACAAGAAAAGTTAACGAAACAATGGATAAGGGGGAATTTGTCCCTATAGCTATTGCTACTAAATTATGGATGGATACCCTCTTAACTACCAAAGAACATGAAAACATTCTGTTTGAAGGGGCTCCTCGTAAATATTTTGAAGCTGAAATAATAACAGAATACTTTAATTGGTTAGGAGAAAAACCATCGGTTTTCTTTATTGATATTCCTGACCAAGAGGTTTTGCATCGTTCCGCTATCAGGACCTATTGTCCTAAATGCAACAAGACCTATTCTTCTGTTTTAAATCCTGGAATTACTGTTTGTGAAGACGACCAAACTCCATTACAAGTTAGAGATGATGATAAAGAAGAAGTTGTTCAAAACAGATTAAAAGTTTTCTATAACGAAGTACAGCCATCATTAGATTTCTTTAAAGAAAGAGGTATGTTACATACCATTGACGGGGTAGGGAGCGTGGAAGAAGTATTTAAGAGATTAGACGATATGATAACTCAATTAATGTAAATATACATGATTACAATTAAGACTGAAAAAGAAATAAAAATATTACAACAGGGTGGACACATTTTAGCTAAGATTTTGAAAACTGTAGCTAAAGCTGTTCGCCCGGGAATCAGTACTGATACATTGGATAAATTAGCTTTTAAGCTAATCACAGAAGCGGGTGGCAAGCCCTCTTTTTTGCATTACAAAGCTGATTTTATGTCCAAACCATATCCAGCTAGTTTATGTGTATCTATTAATGATGTTATCGTTCATGGAACCCCTAATGCTAAAACTTTTTTAAAAGAAGGAGATATCGTTTCTTTAGATTTTGGTATGATTTACAAGGGGATGTATACAGATACAGCTATTACAGTTCCTGTTGGTAAAGTAGATCCTAGATATTTAAAATTAATCAAGGTTACTAAAGAAGCTTTGGATCAAGCAATCAAAGTTGCTAAAGTTGGGAATACTTTAGGGGATATAGGGTATGCTATCGAATCTCATTTGAAAAAAAATGGCATGATGCCAATTAAAAATCTTGTAGGACATGGAGTAGGGTATCAAGTACATGAGGATCCAGAGATTTTTAATTATGGTACTCCACATTCAGGTATTACTTTAAAACCCGGATATGTTTTAGCCCTAGAACCCATGGGAACATACGGAACTTCTGATATAGTAGAAAATGAGGATGATTCCTACTCAACTAAAAATGGAGAATATGCTGCCCACTCAGAACACACCATAGCTATCTTAAAAGATCGCACGATAGTTATCACTAAATAACCTTTGCCATCTTAGTTCAGTGGCAGAACGATTGTTTCGTAAACAATAAACGCAGGTCCGATTCCTGCAGATGGCTCCATTACTTGACTTTTGTTTTTTCTTTTGTTAAACTATATGCAGATGTTAAATTACAAAAAAAGATTATGTCAAATAAAATTTCAAAAAATAAATACTCCTTCACCCTAGTAGAACTTATGATAGTATTAGCCATATTAGCTATACTAGCAGCTGTTATTATCTTTGCAATCAAACCTGGTAACATAATTGATCAAACTAATGATTACAAGAGG
>Ga0209340_1001076_pt1 | contig 22250 bp, 21 predicted proteins | sample EPASupsiteSAE323_FD_187266 | JGI IMG/M metagenome (GOLD analysis project Ga0209340, IMG submission 187266) | Bioremediated contaminated groundwater from EPA Superfund site, New Mexico - Sample SAE3-23 (SPAdes) (version 2) | ecosystem: Environmental > Aquatic > Deep subsurface > Groundwater >... | reverse complement strand
TGAGCATAAGCAAAATCACCAACAACTACTGCGGCATAATTAGCTCTATCTCCATTGTAGTCAATCTGAGTAGTAGTAAATGTATCTCCTTCTTCAAAAAAGAAAACTCTTGCTTTAAAAGTATTTAATTCATTCCTGAAATCAGATTCATCAACAGAATCATATAATTTGGGAACAGAAGCCACTAAAACCTGTTTGATAGTATTAGCACTAGTTACTGTAATATGTCCAGTAGCATAATTGATTTCAGCACAAACCCCATTTTCAATTGCTGTATCAAAATCATATGAAAGGGCGTGTCCCTTTAAAAGATCGAGGCGTACTATTCCGTAACCTAAACTTGCCATTTATAAATTCCTCCTTATTTAATATAAATTATTATTCTATGCCATATTTAGTAAGCATAGTTTCGGGAATCAAGTTCCCCTGTTCTGAAATATTTACAACCACATCATTATTAATTGAATTAATTTCTAATTGAGCATTAGTAACAATTCTATCTGCAATAATTTCTTTAATTTTTGCAGTATTTACTTCAAATATAGCATTTTTAATATCTTCATTTTCTACAGTTTCCTGCTCAGATATTAACTTTGAATTTAAAGCATACTGTTTCAAATTAGCACGATTTTTAATTAATTCTTGTTCAGCAATTTCTGCTTGAACTTTTTCATATTCGTCTTTAATAGGGGATAGGGAAGCAATTTCAGTTTTTAACTGTTCAACGACTTCACCTAATTTTATTATCTTTTCATTACTAGTTGTGCTTGACATTTCTAATGCTTCGTTTTTAGTAGCAATTTCAGTTGTTAAAGTTTCAATCTGAGTATTCAATTCAGAAATAGTAGTTTCTTTTTCTGTAATTTGAGATTGAAGATTAGATATTTCAGTTTTAAGATTATCTAATTCTTCAGTATTTTCATTAACTACCACTACATTTTGATTGGTTTCTTGCCATACTTGAACAACTTCAATTTTTGATTCAAAATCAATATTTGCAACACCTTCAGAATTAATAGAATAATTCATTTTAAAACATTTATTAGTATCGTTTTCTTCAATAATTGCATATGCCTGAAATAATTCACAAATCCAGTATTTATAAGACACATTTCCATCTGCATCAGTTGGATGCAAAGCAGACCATACAGCATCTCTAATATCATCAAGACTTTGTTCTGCGTTTATTTCAAAACATATTTTAATTTCTTTACCAAAATTAAATTCTATTTGATTCACATTTATACCTCCTTTATTATTATTTAAAGATTCAGTATTGTTAATATCTGAATCATTATTTATTTCAATATCTTTTTTTATTGCTTCAGCTACTTCAAGATTAAACTCATACATACCAGAATCAGGATAAGCACCAGATTTTGATACTCCTAAAAGACAATGACCTATATAAAGAAGTCCGTTTGTAGCTGTGCGACCTTCTTCAGAAAATTCATAACCACCAGTTTTTACTTCTACAGATGTGTCTACAGAACCATATGTATCATATATTTTTTGAATTACATTTAAAGTAGTTTGAAATCTAAGCCATAAAATTCCAGAACTCCATAATCCATATTTTTCTTCACCATTAATTTCATGTGTCCCAATATGAGTATCATATAAAGTCCCTATACTATCGGTATTTAGAGCAATTATAGCTCCATCAACTATTTCAGGTTCATGTCCTTTTAAATCAATTCCATTTGTAGCGGCTACTATAGGAGCATTATTTAAAGAATCATACCAAGGCTTATTTGTATCAGGATTAATTGAAGAACATAATTCTTCTGTTATTCTTAATCCATTCAAATTAAAGTCAAAATCATGAATCATAAATAATGCCTTTTTCCTATCTGAATATGAAGGTTCATCTGAAAGGGAAGCAAGTTGTATATTTAAATATTCTTTATTTTGCTGATTATTTAATTTTATATTTTTTGTTATTTTTCTCACCTCCTTAAAAGTAATGATAAATATTAAATATTAATTAGTTTTTACTTGGTTTCGGATTTGCATTACCGTTATTATTTTTTGATTTATCAGTGTTAGCATTTTTACCCCCACCAGACTTATCTTCAGGTCTGCCAACATTATTATCACCAGTTTGATTAAATGGATTTTGTGGAGGATTTAATAAAGTATCAAGTTGTAATACTTCTTTCTCATATTGAACTAATCCTACAATATAATGATACGGAACTCCTGTAAGAGCTTCTGCCCACAAAGTAAAGACCCCTGTAAGTTGGTATAATTCCTTACATTTATCAATATATTTATCACTATCTAAAGTTGTAACTCTATCAAAGAAAAATTTACAAGACAAATTAGTAGGAAGCATTTCTTTAATAATGTCATTAATCATATCTTCAAATACTTCTAAAATACTAAATAATTGTTTAAATAATTTTTCAGTATTTAATGAAGCAGTACTATAATTTGCATTATCACTCCCCCCACTAATAAGTGCTTTACTTACACCTAAATTAGAATAAATATCATTTTCTATTTTTTGATATAATTCTTTAGTAAACATAGTTGTGTTAATTTCTAAAGGTTTTAAATCAAAGAAATAAGGGAGTGTTGCTAATCCAGTTCCGCTTAAATCAGTAATGCTTGATGAAGAACTATTATTTTCCTTTTTAAGTAATAAGGTTTTTAAACTATTAAAATAGAAATCTACTGTTGGTTTAGGAACTGGTTGACCAGGATTATTTTTGTCTCCACCAATAGTAGAAGTATAGAGAATTAAAACTTGTTTAATTAATCTGTCTGCAATTGAACGCTCAACTCTATTAATAATTTCCATTTGAATTAGACTTGCCCACGCACCCATAGTTACAGGCATACCAAATGGATAATTTCTAGGAGAATCAGACGCAATTACCCAACAATTTTTTAATTCAACAAACCTGTTCTCATCTCCACCTTTATTTCGATAATTATTAAATTTACCAAGAGTTACTTCATCAGGTAAACTTTCAATTACTGCTAATATATCTGAAACTGTACTTCCTGATTGTTTAATAGAAGATAAATCATATTCAACTACCCATTTACCATTTAATTGTTTATTTATTCTAATATCATCCAGTTCTAAAAATTGAACGTATTTTTCTTTTCTTAAACAAACAACAATTGTACCTTGCTCTGCTACTTCATATAATCCGTCACGTAAAAATTTACGAACATTAATAGTATCTAAAAATTGAAATAATTTTTGTTCATATTTTTTTATTTGTTTAGGATTATCAAACGAAGACCATGCAAGATGATAATTGAGAGTAGGTAGCGATTTATATATACGTAGAACATCTTTGATAAGTCCATATTTATTAGAGAAATATTTAGATGCCAAACGAATATTTTTAATATTTGAATATGGATTTTTTAAATAATCATAAAGAGTAGTTAAAGAGATATCATTAATTGAAGACCCTGATCCATATTGAGTAATCCAATCTGTCAACCCACATAATTCATGAAGTTTTAGTTGATCTTCTTGATTTATGGAGAGGGATTGGGAGGTTTGGGTTTGATTGTTTTGTTGGGAATTGGTTAAAGATTGGGATTTTTTAGGTCTACCACGTTTTTTAGGAATATCATTTAATTGATTTTCTATTTGGGATCACCTCCTTATGTTTGATTTGGGTTTGGATAAATATTAAAATCCTGCTTGAAGGAAATAGTTCCAATCATCAGCATTAATAGACTCTTCTTTCTCCATGAAAAGAGAAATATAATAAAGTGCATAAGCAAGTGCCGAAAATCTGTCCTTATCGACCCTTTTTACTACTTGTTCCACTGTTATACTATTAGTAGTTTTCTTTAATTTTAAATTTGCAACTTCATCTATTAAAACTTGTGTTTGTAAACAAGCAGTTTCAATTTCTAATTCATTATCACTATCATTTTTCTTTAAATCATTTTTTACATCATCAAATGGTTTAATTAATTTTAATATATTAGACTCTACATAATTAATAAATGTTCTTATTATATCTCCATTAATACCTTGAGATTTTAAAGCATAAAGAATAAGTGGTGAATTAGGCACTTTAGACTTATCTTCTGTATTTATGGTTGCCCAACAACCTAATTCTTCATTTGTTTCAAAATCAGTTACGTCTTCAAGTAATTTTTCAACCAACCCTTGACCAATTGTGTTCGCATCAATTACTACCGCTTTAACCCTAGATTTTATTAAATCTAAATTACCACCATATTTATAAAAAATTCTTTTAATAATAACCGACTGCTCTTCATAATTTAACCCATTTGGAGGAGTAATAATATTTACTATTTGAATTTGTCTAATAACTCCTGATTGATTTCTAATTATTTTTAATACAACAATAGCTGTTTTATTATTATTTTCAGAAGCAGATCTAGCAACATCAATACCTAGACAATATTCGTTTAATTCAAAATTCCCTTTTTTATCTTTAGGACATTCTAACTCAACTTTACTTAATATTCTCGATTTAATTAATTTACTAATATTAATTAAACCACCATCACTAACACCAACCCAATCACAAAGATAATTTTGTTGGAAACGAATTATATTGCTTTTTCTAGCCTTATCAATAGTTGATTTTTTTTGTCTTCCAAAATGTACAGGGATAAACCAATCAGAACCAAAAACAAAAGTTCCTTTTAAATCGACCATATTTTTAAATGTGGTTAATATTTTTTCGTATTCATCACTATTTTTATACCCTGACGTACTATATCGGTTTATCTGGCCTGAAAGTTCTTCTGGATCAAGCAAACCAGTTAATGTCGATCTTCCTATATTAAAAATTGGCTCAATACAATCATCATAGGTATCTTTGTCAATTAAGGCAGATTCTTCCAATCCGCCTCTGTGCCTCCTTAAGCCTTTGCTTTGAGGCGAATTAGCTAGGTTATCTATTACACTTGCATTAATAAATTCAACCTTCCCTGTATCTTTAGCGAATCTTGCCGATTTAATATTTTTAGCAAAAGATGGGTAAAATTTTAAAATTTCATCATGTTTGTCTCTCCATATTTTAATTGATTGTTCTTTTGTCGAAGCTGTTATAGATAATGAAACTCCAGGAAAGCAACATGCGGTATGATATTGACTCATTACGTGTATCAGTGTTTTTGAAATTCCGCGAGGAGCGCAAAAATAATTTTCAGGTAGCCTTGAAAGCAATCTAATCATTAGTCTCTGATGCAAATCAAAGGTAAAACCGCCCGTTTCTTCTTTATATAAATCCCAAAATATATCAGGATAAAATCTTAAAAAAGAACATAACACAGCAAATTCAGATATATTTTTAGAAATTATATTTTGATTAAAATCAGAATGTTTAAAAGGTGTTTCAAATTCAGGTTCATAAATATCATACCTGTCATAAGTATGCTTATTATTTTTTGACTCAAAATTATTATATGAGGTCATTATAATTCCCCATCTTTATAAAGAGGTTCTATATATACTAAATCTAAATCTCTAAATATATTATTTCTTTTTTCTTTTTCTATTAAAACCATTTCTTCTGAATAACCTTTTTGTATAAATGATTCCTCTAGCATTTGATCGTAAAAATCCCAAATATCTCTGTATTTAATTCTTGGTTTATTTTCAAGCCTACGAAGATAATTAATAATAGTCCAAATAATTAAATCTACATCATCATATGGTTGTTCTTTTAATTTAGGTAATATTGAAATAATACCTAAATTAGACTCAACTGCTTCAAATATCTGAGGAACTAAATCAATTCCTCCTGAAATATCTGATTTTGATAATTGTCTAACATTTATTTTAGCATCTTCTGCCGCTTTAGATGCTAAAGCACCCCATTCTTTTGCTCCTTTAACATCTTTAGATGCAGTAGATATTTCTTCTTTAGTTCTATACCTAATATAAATTTTTAGATTTTCTATATGTAATGCTGTTTTTTCACCATAATTATCAATTAAATTATTCCATTTTTTTTCAAATAATTGATATTCGTAAGAATCGTATCCTTCCCCCCATTTTTCAATTAATTCTTCACTAGGGGGTTCAACTTTTTTCTTTTTATTTTGATTATTATTTTTTGTTTTGGTATTAATTTTTGTATTAGTTTCTTTTAAATCATTTTTGTTTAATTTTTTACCTCCATCACAACTATTTAATAATGGAATTTTTTGAAAATATATTCGGATCGCATTTTTTACTATAATATTATAATCATTTATATTTTTTGTTTTATTTTTTTGTTCGCTTTCTTCTATACAACATTTTAATAAGTCTTCATTATAAGGACGTTTGTTTTCAAAAAGGTATATTTTTAAACTCTGTTCATTATTTACATGTTTTGTGCGACAATCCTTACACCATAAATCGTACTTTTCTTTGAGATAATCATTGATTGCAAATTTGTTCATTGGTTTAGGGGTATTGCACTTCATGCAGATTTTACTTGCTGTCATTTAAACCACCTGACTTATTATATTATTATTAAAAAAGTAATTAATTAATATTTCTTCTATGTTATCTAATTCCCAATAGGGTATTCTTAATAATGGAATATTATAATATTTACAATATTTATTTTTCATCTTATCATGTTTAACTGTAGATAAATATGATTTTTTACCAAAAGGTAATTCACTATAATGACCTTCTCCATCATATTCAATCAAACATTTTAAATCAGTTTTCTTAATATCATAAAAAACTGCAAAATCAAAACGCAAAAAATCTATATCTTTTAAATTATAAAATATATATTCTCTATCATATGAGACATTATTTAATTCTAACCAATCTCTGCATTTACTTTCACCTTGAGATTCATTACATTGTGGACATCCATGATTATGTAAAATACTATCCCAACCTACTTGAAAAATATTATTACAATTATTCTTTAAACATTTCCATTTTAATTTTTTCTTCGCAGTTTGGTATTTATTACTTATTAATTCAATATTTTTATTATTTAACCTTAACCAAAGTTTAATATTTTGAATTGTATATGGATTAGATTTTCTATATTTACTAGGAATTTTATTACTTAATAGATTAGCTAAACTTGAAAAATAAAAATATTCATTATTGTCTTTAAAAATTAAATTTCCATTATAATCATTATAATTATCACTAATTAAAATATAATTAAAATTTTTTTCAATAATATTTTTAACTTGTTTATAAGTCCAAGTTCTAGGATTATTTATTCCTTGTAAAATACTACCACAATCATTACATTGATGTTTATTTCTGTCTTTAAATTTAGTAAAGGAAGTTTTAAAAGTATTTCCACAAGAACATTTAATTTTTAATTTTGATAATTGCGTTTTATATTCTTCTTTATTAGATATTAACTCACAATTATAATCTTCAACATATTCTTTAATTTCTTCATAAATCCAATTTTGAAATCCAGAACATTTATCACACTTATAATGATGTTTACTTTTAAAACTATCAAAACAACGTTTAAAATTTCGTCCACAAGAACATTTAAATTCCAATTCATTTTTACTATTTATATACTCTTCACTTATTAATTTACACCCTGACTGACTTTTTACTTCTACAAAATATTTTACTTCTTCATAAGATAATCTTCTAGAAGCATCTCTTTTCTCAAACCCACATTTATTACATTGTCTTTTACCATTTTTAAAAGTATTATAATTAATATTAAAATTGTCTCCACATTTACATTCAAATTCTAATTTATCACGATCATTTTTATATTCTTCACTTAATAATTTACACCCACTATTTGAATCTATTTCAATAAATAGTTTTATTTCTTCGTAAGTTAATCTTTTCATATACTACCTCCTACAAAAAATAAAATATTAAATTCTCCTACTTAAAAATAACCATAAAAAAGAAGGGTAGGCAGTAGGAGTTGCCATTCATAAGGAGCTACCTTATTTAACCCTTCTGATAAAACCCTGTTAATAATAATTAAAGTTATCTATTCATCATCCCACTCATTTTCCATATCTTGATTACCACCTATATTAACTTCTATATCTGTATAAATTACATGGTTTAATTGTTCTACTAAATTTCTACAAATGTTCTTTATCCCAAGTGTAATCCCCTCAGATATACCTGTTTCAAAAGAATCTTGTTCAACCCCATCTATAAATTCAAGTATTATTTCAACTGCTTCATTATCATCACATTCTCTTAATTCTGATACTAAATCTCTAATAGCACAGTTAAAACAAACACCTTGACCTTCACAATCACAATCACAATCAGTGTATTCTTCTGGATTTAAATTTTGATTCATATTATGATTCATCCCATGATTATTAATCATATTCTCTTTGCGATCTTGTTTTAATTTATAGAATACATCTTTATCAACAGGTTTTTGATTAATAAGATATTTTAATATTTGTTTACCTTGTTCATCAATATCTTCTTGAATATCGAAATCAAGATTTAAATCCAAATTAGTACACCTACCTTCATATTAATAATTAAGTAATTATTTCTACTCTCCATACTCACTCAACTTCTTATTCTTCATTTTCTTCTCTTTCTTTTTATTATATCTTTTAGTCACTTTATCTTTAACTCTCAAATCTTCTAAAATACATTGACCTGCTTTTGCGGATTCACAATCGTCAGCGAAAATGCAGGTTGAACATAAATCACTACTATTTATATTGTCATTATCATTCATTTATAATAAAACTCCATTATTTTAAAATTACATCTTTAATTAACTCAATTCCGTTATCCCCTAAAATCACTATTGTTTGAGAAGCTTCAGTAGCACATTTAAAATTAGTACTAAAATCATTAAATCCAGATAAACAACCTGTAGAAATTATATATCTGCCATGATTTTCAGATTCTAATTTAAAATTATGTTTATGTGCCTTAAATAATAAATCATGGAATATATTATCTAATGATATTTCAGCTTTAATTGCTGATTTACCATCTTCTGTTTTAATACTATCTCCATGAATGAATTTGCATTTAAACCCTTTAATAGTTTTAAATATTTCTTTATCTGCATGATTTCTGTCAACAATAATTAATCTATTATTATTACTTAATTGCTTATAAACTTTTAATTGTTCAGAAATAATAGTATCAGCATTATCACCATCTAAATTAGCTTTTTTATCACCATTCATTCTATCGTGATTACCGTAAATGCTATCATATTCAACATCGCAATATTTACATAAAGCAACTAATAACCTATATATTAATTCAATAGCTTTGTTAATTTGTTCTGCTTGATTAAACTCACAAAATTGTGATTGATTCAATCTCATGCTGACATGTTCAATAATATCGCCAGAATTTATAATATGTATTTTTGTTATATTATACAATTCAATATATTTAATACATTCATTAATATACTTATCAATTCTTTGATTAGCAATTTCCCAATTATAATAATTACCCTTACAATCATTGATAACATATCCAATATGAAAATCACTTAAATGACAAATCATTTCATAATCACTATTAATTTCTATAGGATTACTACAATATTCAGGAATATTAATAGTAAAATTGTTTTCAAAATAAGATTTTAAATCATCTGCAATAGCAAAAGATTTAATAAATTCTCTTTTAATTTTTGATAATTCATTTATTTTATTTTGAGTTAATTGTTTCTTAATATCATATTCACCAATCTTAGATTTAACTAAAGCTAGTTGTGAATTATCTTCTTTGGTTAAATAATGTTTGTAAATTTCGTAAATACCATATGAAACTTTCCTACAATGATCTGGCGAACAATTTAAATTTAATAGTTCAACAATCTCTACCCAATCTATATCATATATTCGATCAATTTTATTGACTATTAATCTAATTTTCCAATCCATAAAATCTTCATTAGGTTGCTGTAACCATTCTTTAATTGTTGTCACCTAACTTTCTATTATAAATAAACAAAGTAACTAGATTGTTTGGGGTACAACCTAGTAAAAACCCATCCTTGCACAAGAATTATGTAAGGATACCCGCAGTTGTCGAGTTCCTTTAAAATTATTCTTTATTCTTCATCATTTACAAGTTTTATATTAAAACCAATTTCTTTATTATGAAACATTTTTAACTGTTTCTTCAAATCTATTTCTTCTCCGTCAACTAACAAACAAAACTTATCAGCATCAAAAACACCAATTGCTTTTAATATTGTCTCATCCTTATGTAAAAGTTCCCATTTTTGCTTTGCCATCTGTATTTATTACTCCTATCTTTAACCTTTAAATTTATTCTTTATACCAGTAAAAGCAAACTTATAACCCAACCTTGCAGGAATACTAATAACTTCTCCGCTTGATGGATTTCTTCCTGTACGAGCTTCTTTAAGTGTTACTTTAAAATTACCGAGTCCAGGGAGTAGAACCTTATCCCCATCTGTATTCATTTCTTCAATAATTTCGCCATATGCTTTAAATACACTTTTTATTTCCAATTGGGTTAATCCTGTCTGTTCTGCCAATACCTTGAACAACTCAATACCTGTAGTAATACTCATTAAAATATACACTCCTCTTAATTTTAATTATTTATTATATTTTTATTTATGTTATATATATTATTAACTATATTATAAATACGCTAAGTAAACCCCGTAAAAATGCCTCCCTATATTAAAATACCTACTAACCAACAATTATTCTTTAAATTCAGTAGCAAAGAAATTTGCAATAACCCCTCTACCATTAGTTTTAAGTTCTATAGTAGCAAACCATTCTTTGCCTTTTGCTTTATTTATTAATTGTAATATTCCTGAATTAGTTTTATATTTTTGATTACTAACCTGTTCATAATCAGAAACAAACACTAATTTACAATCATCATTAGGTCTAGTTCCAACTAATTCAATATGTTCAGGAAAAGCATCTTCTGCTTCATCGAAAATAATAAAACTTTTCTTAAAATTTCTTCCTTTAAGTAAAGACAAGCTTTCTATTTGAATCTTTTCTTTATTTACTAAATCTTCAAATTCATATTTACTACCTTCTAAATTATCATAAAAACATCCAGCCCAACCATCAACCATTTTCCCATTTTTATCACCTTTAAGAAAACCAATTGATTTTCCAGATTCTTCTGCATGTCTCACTAAGATAACTTTTTCATAAACCCCTTGTTTAAACATTTCTAATCCTACTGATAATGCTGTCTTCGTTTTACCAGTTCCGCTTTTACCTGTTAAACAAATAACTTTTATATCTTTATTTAATAAAGCATCATATGCAAAAAGTTGTATATCATCTAAAGGTTTTAAAATATCAACATTCTTAAATTTATGATTTTTAATAGTAATTAAATTTGTTCCATTATATTTACGCTTATCAATTATATTATTATCCTTGTCTTTTATAATCACGTATTGGTTGCATATTAATTCTTGATTTATTTTATTGGTTTCATAAAATTTTGCTAAATTTTCATCGTCAAGTTGTATTTCTATAACTCCTGAATACAAATAATCACAACCAATCATTATATTATATCTTTACTAATCTAATTTCTTTATAAATTTGTTCTTGATTTTATCCATATTTTCATCTAAGAACCAAATCTTTCCTTTATCCTCAACAACCAATACTACATCCATTCCAGCATTGTTTTCTTCTGGAACATCACTAACTTGATATCTTGAAACACTGTCACAAATCTTATATTTGCTTCCTTCAAACATAAAAACATTTTCGATATCGACATTACAAAATTTTGCAATCATAAATCGTCCACCTCGTCATATTCATCATAATAATCATAATCTAAACTATCATAAAATTTATCTAATAAATAATCTAAATCATCATCATTAATTTCTTGTATAATTAATTCTATGTTTCTATATGTTATATCAGATTTAATTATATTATGATAAACATCAGATTTTCTAAAACCTTCAAAATCTTCATCTTCTAACATTTTAGAAAAACTAAAAGGGATAGTATGACTATGAAATCTTGTAGCATCATAATAACTATTATTATATAATTTATTCATTTCACTAAATATTATTTCAGCTTTTTCTGTACATTTATTTTCATTCCAATTAGGATTTTCTAATTTATATAATTCTTTTAATTCATCTATTGACCAACTATTATTATTCCTGTGTCTATTTAAGTTATTTTCCCAATAAAGTTTACTTGTTTCTGATTGTTTATCTTTTAATTTTTGACTTACCTTATAATTATCAGATCCACCAGATGTTAAATTATATCCATTTTCTCCAAATGAATTATAATATTTAATCCATCTTATTTCTTTTAAATCTAATTCATCTTTTGAAAATGCTTCATCTATTACTTCCCAAATAAAATTATTCAAACCATATTTATTTAAAGCATTATGAAAATAATTAGGTTTATGTTTGATATCATATATATGTCCAATCATTCTTTCATCTAATGTATTAATTGTTTGTCCAATATAAATTTTATCATTTACTATATTAGTACATTTATATATAATCCCATAAGTATTTATATTATTCATTATTATCTCTTTCTTCCTCATCATCTAATTGTTTAACAATCATTTTTATTATTTTAATATTTTGTTCATTTTGACAATCAAGTTTATATTGATCTGTTTCCCTAAAATCATCAAATAATTCTTCCTCAAGAAAAGGAGAATAACTAAATGGAACATTATGTTTATTATATTTTTTATTATCTCTATATATTTGAATATTCAATTTATTAAGTTCTTTACAAATCACATTTGCTTTATCTGAACATTTATTATTATCCCATAAAGGATTTTCTTTTTTATATTGATTTAATAATTGTTTTTTACTCCATCCAGTATTTTCATCGTGTTCAAATCGTTTACTGATTTTATGCCCTCCTTAATCTTCTCCTCATAACTTACGCACAGTTTAACTATTAAAATATACTACTTAATTAAATTGTTCTATAAATAATTTTATATTTACAGAATTAAAAATTTTATTATATGCTTCTTTTAAATAATTATTAACATTTGGTTGATTAATACTTAATTCTTGTGCAACTAACTCTTGCCCAAATCCTGCTCCATAATATAAACTAATACATTTAAATTGTTGCGGAGATAATTCTTCTTCTAATAATTCATATAATTTCTTCCTATATTCTTTATTTACAATAATCCTTTCTAAATTTTTATGATCTATTGGGATATAACCAAAATCCATTTTATTATTAATATTTTGATACATATTATAAAAAATTCTTTTTTCTTTTGGCAAATATCTTTCTATTGCTTTCAAAGTGTCTATTATTTCTTCTTCTGTTTCATAGATAATTGTTCTTTGTTGTAATTCTTTACCATTTAATTTTCTTATTCCTTTTATTTCTCTATTCTTTTTTTGTATATATTTTTTATATCGTCTAATTATCTCTAATGCTCCTGTTTTTTCCGCATTTTTAGAATATTCTTTATATAATCCCTCCCAATCTGTTTTTGTAAACTCAGGCAATATGTATTCATACTTTTCTCCAGTATAAGATGTAACTAAAATTCCTCCTTTCTAAAAATATTATTAATTAGAAACTACAAATGAGTAATTTCTAATTAATCTTCTCTTAATATAATACCATAAAATTTTCAATATGTCAAGTACCTAAACTTATTATAATAACATTAAACAAATATTAAGTCAAGCATAAAATACATAAAAAATTAATAAAAAACGTATAAAATTCAATGAAAACCATAAGATATTAGTACAAAATTATATAAAAATAGCATGAAAACTAACAAAAAATAGCACATAAATAGCATATAAATTTTACTATGTTCATTTTCAGGTTTCTGCATTTCAAATGTCGAAACCTTACCAATTAAATAAATTTCAAATAAAAAACATTCTTAAACCCTTGCTATTATTTTAGTATTATGATAATATTAATACATAGAACAAAACCAATAATATTTGTTCTACAAAAAATAAACCAATTAACTAATAAAACTAACTAACAAATTAAAAGGAGAGTGTAAATATGGTCGCAAACCAGTCAAATCTAGCAGAGGTAATCGACATCAATGATATTAAAAACAGATATGATAACTACCAAGAAAGATATATCGCAGAAGAATTTATTAATTCATTCCAAAGTTTACAGACAAAAAGATCATACATTACCGATCTTAAAGATTTCTTCGAAGTAACTGACATAAAAGAAATATCTAATTCAATGATTAAATCAATTAAATACCGCTTAGTACAAGAATATGTATCTGATATGGTAGACAATGAATATAGTAAAGCAACTATAAAAAGAAGAATAGCTTCTCTTCAATCATTGTTTAATTACTGTATTGATGAAAAGATAATATCAGATAATCCATTTACCGATAAAAGAATTGGTCGGCTATTAAGAAATAAACTTCCTAAAGAAGAATTATTCTTGGGTAACGTATTATCTATTGACCAAATTAAAGAATTATATAACACTATAGATTATGATAGGGATTTGAAGTTAATCCAGATGATGTTAAGAACAGGTATTCGTAAAGAAGAATCCACAGCAGTAATGTGGAATAGTTTTATTTACAAAGAAATAGAAAAAAAATGGTTTCTATATGTAAGGGGTAAAGGACGTAAAGATAGATATATTGAAATTGGCAATTCATATATTGAAGAATTAAAACAGAATGAAAGTTTTGGTACTAACAAATTAATGTTTCCTAATCCTAAAGGAATACAAATGACAGGGACAAATGTAAGTAGAATACTGAAGAAGTATAGTGATATTTCAGTACATGATTTACGTAGAACATTTGCAACCAATCTTGTAGATAAAGGAATAAGTATTGTTGAGTTGCAAATGATTCTTGGACATAGCAACATAAATACAACTATGGCTTATGTAAGAAATGCTAATAGATTCAAGCAAAATCTTGGGGATTTAATTGAATGGTAAAAAACGGAAAAATTATGTAAACAAATGGTAAATAACTGTAAATATATGGTTATCAACAGCCCTCAAAACCCCAACTGGCGTGGTGTGCCAGAATCTGTATGAATTTATACATGAAACGTACAACCTTTGCCAGAATCCGTGTGAGTTTATACATAAAACGTACAAGGTCTGCCTGGATCTGTATGAAAAAATACAAGAATGGGACATATATAATATAATACATTAATATAAATATAAGACATTAATATAAAGATAAGACAGTATTCTGGAGAATACCTTTCTTTTTTATTTTAACTTCATTCATCAATAAAAATTAGTAATAAGAAATTAGAAAAGGATAATTTAATGACATTAACAGAATTATATGAAAATGGTTATATACAAATAAATAATGATTGGTTTAGAATAAGGGATGGCACTAATCTTATACAAAGTATGGGATTAGAATCATTCTATTTGTTGGTTAATTTATTACAAAGAAGAACATATAAAAATACAGTATGTGCAAACAAAAAATTAATATGTGATTTATTTGGTGGTAATAGAACAGAATATACGAATAAAGCATATCAAGCATTAACAAGTTTAATTGATAATAATATTGTTGAATTGTTAGAAGAAGTTAATCTTAACAAACCAAGAGCAGAGGATTTCATTGAAGCAAGAATAAATTTTCCTGTAGTTTATGAGAAAGATTATTGTGTGTTATTTAATAAACATCTACAAATAATAAATAAAGAAGAAGGAATAAATAATAGAGTTAAATTATTATCGTTATATTGTGCAATAAAACGAAGAGTGTTTGATGAACAATGTTCATATATAAGTAATCAAATATTAATTAATGAAACAGGAATAGATAGAAGGTTAATAAGTAAGTATGTTGATATATTACAAGATAATAAATTAATTATGTATGATAATCCAGGAAAGAGAATAATTAATGGAGAAATAAAAAGATCACCTAATTTTTATGTTGTTTATTCTGATGAAGGTAATTGTGAATATTTAATAGAACAAGCAATTAAAAATTATAAACAAGAACAAATAAAACGAGAAATAATATTTATTGGTAAATAGAAAAGGAGATAATAAACAAATGTTAATATCAATAACCCCGTTAGTAGAAAAATTTTACAAAGATAATTTTGCAATATTGATTTGTAAAACAGACTCACAAGAGGTAAAACTATCTAAGAATAAAACAATCATCGTAAAAGGTTATATGCCAAAATTAGAAAAAGGAAGAAAATATAATGCTGATGTAGAAGAAGTAAATGATAAGAAGTGGGGAATACAATACAAGGTAAAACATTTACAAGAAAATATACCAACAACAATATCAGAAGAAAAAGAATATTTAAAGATTATGTTAACAGGAATTCAAGTAGAAGAAATATATCGTGTATATCCTGAAGGTGGAATAATTGAATTAATAGAGAATGGTGAGTTTGATTATAGACAAGTGAAAGGATTAGGTGAAGTATTATATAATAAAGTAAAAAAGAAATTGATGGATAATATAATATTTCAAAAAGCATTAGTTGAATTGAGTAAATATGGTATTACATATAAAATGGTAATGAAATTGATGAAGAAGTACGAGTATACAGAGATAGTATTAAAGAAGATAAAAGAAAATCCGTATATACTTGCAGATGAAGTTAGTGGTATATCATTTATTAAATGTGATATTTATGCGTTAAATATGGGGATAGAGAAAGAATCAGAGTTGAGGATTAATGCTTGTATTAAATATTTATTAAAAGAAGATGCAGATAATAATGGTAATTCGTGGATGTTTAAGAATGATGTAATTGATAGGGGAGTAAAATTATTAGAGATAGATAGAGAGTTGATTGTTGATTATGTTAAAAGTGTTGATAATAATGATATTATTGATGATGTAGATAGTTTTGAAGAAATATTTGGAGATAAGAAAGAAAAAGAATTAAAAGGAATATGGACAGATCAGAATAGAATAGCATTAAAGAAGAATTGGGAATATGAACATAATATATATTGTAAGTTACAAGAATTAATTAATACAGAATGTGATTGGTGCAATATTGAAGAAGAAGATATTGACAAGAAAATAAATGAGATTGAACAAGAAGAAAAAATAGAACAAAATAATGAAGATTTTACATTTACAGACCAACAAAAAGAATCAATAAAATTAGCAGTTAAGAATAATGTGTTGATTATTAATGGCCCTGCGGGAACAGGTAAAAGTCAGATATTAAAAGCAATATTAAAAATATTCAATACCCCCTCCTATGCTACATGTGCATTATCAGGAAAAGCAGTTCAGAGAATAAAAGAATTAGGATTAGATTCTTATACAATACATAGATTGTTAAAATATAAACGAAATCAAGGATTTATGTATAATAAAAAAAATAAATTAGATTTATATATTGTAGCATTAGATGAAACAAGTATGGTAAGTAGTGATTTAGCATGGAGATTAATACAAGCAATATCTAATGGTAGTAAATTAATATTATTAGGAGATATAGAACAATTAGAACCTATTAATTGTGGATTTGTATTGAGAGATTTAATAAATAATGTACCAACAATAACATTGACAAAAATACACAGACAAGCTGAGAAGTCAGGAATTATTACCGTTGCAAGTAAAATTAGAAAAGGAGAAGTAGTTGAGAGAAAAGGAGTATATGGTGAGTTAAAAGATTTTTTCTTATATCCGTATTTAGATAAAGAGGTTATGTATAATCAGATTATAAAGATGTGTCAAGGATATAAGAAGAGGATAGATAATGGTAATGGAGATATTATGGATTTACAAGTATTAGTGCCTATGAAGGAGAAGGGATTGTGCACAAAGAGATTGAATAGAGATTTACAGAATGTATTTAATGGGATTGATATTAATAATGTTGATATAGATGATATTGATAGTATTAGATTAAAATTTGGAGAGAAAGAATTTAGAGTTAAAGATAAAATTATACAAAACGGAAATAATTATGAGAAGGGAATATACGAAGATCCATTAAATACAGTAGATATATACAATGGAACTATGGGTAGAATACTAGATATATATGAAGGAAAATTATTAATAGATTTTGATGGAGTTATTGTTGAATATAGCGGTGAAGATTTATTAGATATAGACTTAGCATATGCAATTACAATCCACCGATTCCAAGGTAGTGCTTGTAAAAATGTAATATTAGGATTAGATAATAGTAATTATATAATGTTAAGTAAGCAATTGATATATACAGGAATAACCAGAGCAATAGAGAGTTGTATTGTTATTTGTGAAATGGATGCTTGGAAGTATGGAATTGGGAGGAATAGAGGAGAGAGGAAGAGTTTTTTGAGAGAGATGTTTGAGGGAGAAGGAGAAGAGAGGTTGGTAGGGTAGATGTTTTTAATAAAGAGATAAAATCTTATTATTGTGAATGTTTACAGTAGAAAAATAGAATTAGAAAATATGTAGTGATATAGGGTATATAATAGGATTTAATATAAAAGTATAGGGTAGGAGAAGAGGTAGAGAGTTAGGCGATAAGATAGGGTTAAGGGAGGTCAGGATTGGTTGTGGAGGATGATTTGATAGTTTTTTGATTATTAACGAAATAAATATAATAACAATATAATATATAAATACTTGACAAATGATGAATTGTGTGGTATTATTAAATATGGAGTAAAATTATTACTTGGATTGTAGTAACCCCTGATGGGGTAAAGAGAAAATAATTTTACTTCGTAAACGTCAGTAAAATCATTTAAAATATTTGTTACCAAATATTTATTGGTTAGAATTTCAGAAAGGAAAATTATTATTATATTTAAGAAAGGAAAAATGGGTGAATTATTACTTATGACATTTAAAATTGAAAAAGCAATAAACCTAAAATAATATAACGATAATAACTATAAAAAAATGGATTTTTGTTATATAGAGGTATATAGAAAGCAATAGAAAATTAGGAGGAATTGGATGATTCACATTATTGATGATTATATGGGAAAAGGTAAAACACAAGGATTAATAGAAAAAATTAATAATAATAGAAATTATAATTATATGTACATTACACCATTTTTAAACGAAGTTCAAAGAATTAAAAGTAATTGTAAAGGATTTTATGAACCTAGTGTTAAATATGGACAAGGTAGAAAATTAAATGATTTACATAATTTATTAAGAAAAGAAAGCGATATAGTATCTACTCATGCTTTATTTAGAAATGCCAATGAAGAAACCGAAGAATTAATAAGATTAGGTAAATATATATTAATATTAGATGAAGTAATGGATGTAGTTGAAAAAGTTAATCTAACAAAAGATGACATAAAAACATTACTAAATCAAGACCTCATATTAATTGATGAAAAGAAAATGGTTACATGGAATGAAGAACAAGAAAATTATGATGCTAGATATAACGATATTAAAAATATGGCAAAAAATAATTGTTTGTTTTTAGTAAATGATGTAGTATTAATGTGGACATTCCCAATAAAGATATTTAATGCTTTTGAAGAAGTGTGGGTAGCTACATATTTATTTGAAGGACAAATACAAAAATATTATTATGATCTATATAAAGTAGAATATGATTTTTATCATATAGATGAAGATTGGGGAATATGTCAAGGGAAAATAGATGAGAAACCGATAGATAGGGTAAAAATAAATATAATTAATGATAAGATAAATAATGTAGGAGATAATAAATATGTATTATCATCAACATGGTTTTTAAAAAATAAAGATAATGAAGAAGTAATGAAAAAATTAAAGAATAATATATTAAACTATTTTCAAAATAAAGTAAACGCATCATCTAAAGAAATATTATGGACTACATTTAAAAAATATAAAAATAAAATACAAGGGAAAGGATATACAAAAGGATTCTTACCAGTAAATGCAAGAGCAACTAATGATTATGATGATAGAAAATATTTAGCTTATGTATGCAATATATTTCTTAATCCGCTTATTAAAGGATTTTTTGTGAATAATGGAGTTAAGGTTGATGAAGATAAATATGCATTAGGAGAGTTATTGCAATGGGTTTATAGAAGCGCAATTAGAAATGGTGAAGAAATATGGTGTTATCTTCCGAGTTCTAGGATGAGGATGATATTAGAAGAATGGATTGGGAAAGATGATGAAATTATAGTGAAAAATAAAAATAGATAAAAAGTTTATTAAAAATGGTATTATTAAATAATATGTGATGAACGAGAATGTTAAGGTGAGAGTAGGGGATAGTAGGATAAGAGAAAGGTTGATAGATTGGGAATTAGGGGGATAAAAGAGTAGAAAGAAGATAGAGAATGGGATGAGAGATGATAAGGGTTGAAATACCCTTATTTTTTTGTGTTTTAAACGAGAAAGGTTTGATAACGGTACGATATTGAGTTCGTGCTGTGGAAGAAGAACTACTAACCCTGGATATGGCATAAAAAAACAGTCTAAAGATGTTTATAGCCCGCCCTTACCTGCAAATAATAGGATTGATGCAGGGAAAAGCTATTGAGATAATAAGTAGTTATTAGAATAGAACACGTGTTCTTAGATTAAAATGCTAATTTTATTGGGTGGGTGAGAGGTGGGAGGATGGATCATAATTGAAAAAGGGAAAACAGACCAGACATACGAGATTGAAAATTGGATACTTGGCGAATTGAAATTGATTGACTGGCGAATCAATGAAACATTAAAAGCGTACAGGAAAACGTACGTTTTTAACAGGGACACAATTAGAGAAGTAATGTAAAGCGTCCTTTACATGAGTGTACTAGTGCACTAGGCAGATAGTGCACTCCCGGAAATCCCAATATATCGGCATCCATCCAACTTGGATAAACAAGACTAACATTATCCAATTTAATATTACCACTTGCAGCAAGCAAATAATCATATCCCGGTCCGGTCTTTTGAGCCGGTCTTTATATCCTCATACACCACTTAAATTGGCTCTATATGCCACGTTTATTAATCCTGCTAATATCTCACTATATAGAAGTAATATCTTGCTCATAGTCCGGCTTTATCACCACCTAAATAAATACCCACTAGGAGTATACCAATTCCACTACATAGCCATTCTCTTAAATTGTATCCCAATACACTACAATATAGGACTAAGGTCACGATTTTTACCGCCTAACATCCCACAAAGCCCAATATATAGCCACTCATCAAAATAGCAATATAATAAGAGTATAAATAGCTATTGCAAATCATAATAATACTACTATAATAGATATTGTAACTAAGTAATAAGTCTTGCAGTTGGCAGGTCTGCCAGTTGTCCCGATGGTCTTGATACAAAGCTATATAACTTGCAATGTACCTACATTGCACCCTGCAAGCAGGGATATCAAATAGTTCATATCCTGTTTTATGTCTCCTAAATTTAGAGGAGGAATAACCATAAGAATGACAGAAGGTCTTAAAATTGCTAAAGAATTAAGCCAGTTTGGAGTAGAGGCAATTGCAGTAGAAGTTTATGATATCCTTAACACTAAGCATCACAACAATATTAAACTGACTCAAAAAGAAATTTTCCTTTGTGGTCTCGCATACTCAGAATTTTACTGCGAGAATGACAGTAATTATCTAGTTGCCAGTGATAAACAAAAGGCTTATCTAAAAGCTTTAAACCTTGAATCTAATGCAGTTTATAACTTAGTAGAAAGTTATTATCAGAATACTAGAATAAACTGACTCAATTCTAGTTGATATAATAGGAGACATAAACAAGGGTATGAGCAACAATTCCTTCCCTTTTATTTTTGCCTAAGTCCTTGCATATCGCATTATATAGGTAGTTGCGAGTTATGCCCTATTGTTAATAGTCCGAAAAACTGAATGTATTGGCGAATGATACCAATATACTATATTGTTTAGTAAGCAAATTAACATGCCCCATAATTCTACTATTATTACCTATATAGCGCGGTATACATGGTATATCAGCAAAAAATAGGAGGTAGTAAAAATGTTAGAGAAAGAAAAAACAGGTAAAAACTACAGCATCAAGGTGGAAAGCTGGACAAACGAAAGAATTCTCAGGGCGTATCACACGCCCAATAACTCAGCCTGGAAGCTGGAAAACTCCATCCAACGTGAAAGTGTATACGGCAAGAAAGACAGAGATTCCGTTCTTGGTCAGGTTTACACCAATGCCCACTGTGGTTTCATGTGGATAGCTCGTAACTGCGAATGCATTCCAACTGGCGAAACTTGGGTGTTAGATGGTGGTCAACGAACACGTACACTTGATTTTCACCGTGGTGGTGATTTTCCATATCTTGAAAAATCATTCATGGAA
>Ga0209340_1001072_pt1 | contig 22284 bp, 23 predicted proteins | sample EPASupsiteSAE323_FD_187266 | JGI IMG/M metagenome (GOLD analysis project Ga0209340, IMG submission 187266) | Bioremediated contaminated groundwater from EPA Superfund site, New Mexico - Sample SAE3-23 (SPAdes) (version 2) | ecosystem: Environmental > Aquatic > Deep subsurface > Groundwater >... | reverse complement strand
AGAAAAGACGCACTCCTGATCCCACCTAGCGCTTATTGATTCGAAATCAGTTTCGACAACGCACAAATGTGAATCAAAGGCATCGATGGTGGGAAAAAAAATCAAAGATGAATAGGCTATTATTCCCAAACGATGGATCGTTGAACGAACATTCGGTTGGCAAAATTTATATCGGAGATTTTCGAAAGACTACGAATATATACATTCTCAGCAGAAAATATGGTCAGAATTTCTATGATTCAACTCCTACTTGACAGGTGTTTCGGATAAATTGTTGGATAGCCCCTTACAAATCCCAACTATCAATACAATCAAATCTCGCATTAAAAAGCTTCAATATTAAAACACGGACACACTCCAATAAATCCTACCACTTCCACAATGACACGGGAGAAAACACAACTTTTATCCACAATTTCTGTGGATAAAGATGTGTAGAAATAATGTGCGACTTAGTGTTTTGTGATGTCAGCAATATACACGCGCACTTTCTCCTCTGAAATTTTCAAGATCTTTATGATCATCTCGATTGAGATCTCATTCATGTACATATTTTGAAATAAAATTAGATTTCTCTATCAACCCATGTAGTTGATCAACTTATAACAATCTTTTAATAATATTTTCTAAAACGAATTCATAAGCTTCTTCAAAGTTCCAATTAAGTTGCTCAGGCAGTAACACGCTCATATCCACCCGAAAGTCTGGATGACTTTTCTTCAGATGTAAGTTTTTCATAAATTCAACCCCCGATATAGGTGTATTATCATGAGCGCAGTACTTTTGGAAAATATCGATCATTTTATCAACATCAATCAAACCTTGTTTTGCAACATACCATAAATCGAATAAATCTCGACCTTTTCTACGCTGATAAAGCGCACGCAATTTTGTTGCCATAAGTTCATTAATTTCGTACGTAATAATTTTTGAAGCACCAACAAACCACTCTGAATTAACAGGAAACTCCATTGTCTTTAAAGGCAACACTTGCAAATGTTCTGTGGTGTTAATTTCAATTTTTAACTTCCCCACCGTTTCATTGATTGATTCATACTTGTAGATTAATCTCGCACCTCGCTGAGTTATTTTCCAAGCAGGGTCACCTAGCCAAGGTTTTAAACTTTCTCTAATGGTATCGATCGTACTCCCTATAGCCTCTGCTCTTTTTTGAGTAAAATCGATATCTTCGCTGTATCTTGCCCCTGGTTTTATAAAAAGTTTGTTTAAGGCAGTACCGCCTCTAAACACAAGAGCGTTCTGTATATGCGGATGATTATACAAATCAACTAATGTCCTGCTAATAATGAGATCCTGTTCTACTTGTACCAAATTTTGCCATTTTGCATGCTTGCGCCATTGCTGGATAAAAATTTCTGGAATCATAAATCACTCTCGAAATCAGTATTTTCAATAATTTTCCACTTTTTACATCTGGTAACACCTGCTTTTGGCATGTTGGGCACAAGTGAGATATAAGATCTTTCTGTTTTTTTTAAATATTGAAACAGCTTAGTGATCATTTCATTTTTCTTGGCTTCATCCATAACATCAATTTTTTCTACGATATATCCAATCCTTTGAATTTGGTTTAATTCTCCTATGTTTTGAGCAAGTACAATAAGCCTATCAGCGTCAACATTTTCTATAAGTTCTGATAATACAGTAGCAATATGACTTATACCACCAGCGCGATTTGAATATTTAAACAGGTCAAGCACAGTCAATTCCGGTGTGGCTACGTTGAGATATCCTGTGCTCACCACAAAATCCTTTGTTGGTAAATTCAATAAAGAATTTTTATAAATCAATTCTATGATCACTTGACCAAATTTTAACGTATGTTTTATCCGTTTGTTGCTGATGATTTGAAATTTAGCAGGCTTTTGATGTGTCGCACCAAAGTATATTGCAGCACTGAGTAATCCTACATAATACGTAGCACCAAGATGCCTCATAATAATAGGGACAAGCTCTTCTGCCGGAATGGACCCATACGGCCTATCTTCAGGTGGAACAATAACGTACAATCCTTTCAAAGGACTGATAATCTTGCCTTCTTTTTTGAGGCGATATAAACCAGATTTGGCAGCATCATCTGAAAGCTGAAGCTCTTCCTTAATTTCTTTTGAAGTAAAATATCTTCTTCCGGATGACATTAAATCTTCGAGGTATTCATGATACATGCATGACCTGAGAGTGTTACATTATGACACTTATGGAACATGATAGGCTTATCATTAGTTCAATTTCAAGTGTAAATCTCAAGCGATACGTATATTTGCGATTCCAAAATGAATCTTTCAGAAATTTTCGACTTATTGTCCTTACTAAGACAACTAAAAAACAAAAAATTTAGATGAGTTTATTTGCGCCTTAAACCCTGTAACAACCTTCAAAACAAGGAGTTAACAAACACTGAAATTTTGCGAAAACAATCCCTTATTTAAGGGTGTCATGGAAGAATTGAATAGTAAAATACAATTGGCTAAAAGATGTGCTCACGGCTTCAAAAATATCAATAATCTTATTAACATGATCTACTTCTTATGTGATCACTTGAAATTCGATTACCCATGCATTCCTTCATAAAATCTTTTAATTTTTGCAAAACATTTATAAAGAATCAGTCGTTTTGTAGTTGTATATAAAGGAGGAAAATAAGTATAAAATGACTTGATGTGTATTAAGCAAGTGAGCAACATGAGACCAGCTACCAGCTACCAGCTACCAGCTACCAGCTACCAGCTACCAGCTACCAGCTACCAGCTACCAGCTACCAGCTACCAATTCAGTTTAGGATTTTCTTCAAAGAATATAAAAGAGCCACGGTCTTGTTATCGGTTAATTTTTAAATCCTGCTTTCGTTATAACAACATTTGTTCCATTGCTTCTCTGTTTCTAGAGATTCTACGCATCTAATAAAAATTTGAGACACTATGTCTTCTGTTCAAAATTTCACTTTATTCACGCTTGATGATTTAGAAACAGCGTATAAGTGGCTTTGTCAAACAAGGAAAAAATATTCTCATAATTCAGATGTCTGGGATTTTAGACGTGATTGGAATCAATCTAAACATCAAATATTAGAACAACTGAATATGGGTTCTTATGAATTTAGTCCTTTAGAACGTTATGACATAGGCGATCATATTATTTGATCGCTCTAAAACTTATGGCCAAAATTTTGGAAGAAATCATGAAAAATGATATCCCTCAATCCTGTTATCATGTTAAAGAACATGGAGGTCTTAAAAGAGCTGTCAAAGAAACACAAGCTGTTCTCAAAGAATATCAATTTGTTTTCCGCAGTGATATCAAAAGCTACTATGAATCTATCAATTTTGAAATCCTCATGAATATTATTAGATCTTACGTTCAACACCCCATTCTTTTACAGTTGCTTGAAAAAGCCTGTAAAAGAACAGAAACACATGGAGGAATTTTTTACAAGGTCTTCCAAAAGGGAGTCTTCTGGCACCAATATTGGGGGCGATCGCCTTGATGCCTCTTGATCAAATCCTAGGACAAATGAAGGATGTTTTTTATGCACGCCTCATGGATGATTGGATTTGTTTGACCAAAAGTAAAACAGCACTGAGAAAAGTTGTTAAAAAGACCCATCACATCCTAGAAACACTCAAACTGAAACTTCATCCCATGAAAACGTATATTGGTAAAATCAGTCACGGTTTTAATTTTCTAGGTTATTACTTTGATGACAAAAAAATATTACCTTCTACCGAAACAATTCGACGCTTTCACGAACGGACGGCCGTGTTTTATGAACGACCTTTTGAAAATTTACCGCGTCGTTATCACAATACAGATAGGGATATTTCGCTTTATTACGTCAACGAAGCACCCCCTTCTAATGACATGTTGCAAGATATTCTTGAACCTCTCTTAGAGGGAGACATTGTATTGACTCATGATGAACAAAAAATCTTCAAACGGATACGACAACAGTACGTCGATAAATGGATGCGTTGGCTTTGGTACGGCTTGTCTACTGTTGATGAGTACTTAAGTGATATTAAGAACCATCTACCCTATCTTTTTTCTTGTTGGGATGTGGTGCCGGCTCTCCCGAGCGGCTTGCAGTAGCTATCTTTACCTTAGTTCAAAAAAGAAACTTGAATCTTGACGGGCAGATGCCTTGAGAGGTGCCGGCGTTCAACCGCTCTGCGTGTGACCGGCCCCTCCCGTGGTACGCTGCTTCCCAATTTTCAAGCAAGTTTTTCATTACTATATCATCTATTGGGCGATATGTCAAGTAATCATACCAATCCAAATTATCCCAAGCACCAAATGTCCAAAAAATACCGAGGGGGAAGACAGCCTGCCAATTACCCATGACGTTTTTGAACGTGTTGTTCGTTTTCTCAATCAAAAACCGGGGAGCTAACCATATTTCTAGTTTATTAGCATTGGCTGGATTTTTTTGTTGACGATACCCCGTGGCAATTTGCAAATATTGTCCCGTATCGCCACATCGTGATAAATCAAATGTTCCTGCTAATGGATTCTGAAGTGCAGCAATAGGTAGCTCGATCCTACCGTTGTCACTGTTTGGATCAGGCTTGTAGATCAATTTGCCATTAAAAAATCGCCTATAAAATTCCTCATACCCTTTGGCAACCGCTGGAATAGAAATACCAACAGGAAGAGCTGGTTGCTTTGCGTTGACTGTTTGTAATAGCAAAGCCTGTTGTCCTGCTGCTGGCGGCACCTGCAATTGTGGTGGTGCTGACCCGATTGCTTTAGGCAAAGTGGGCTGTAACTCTACGATATAACGAGGCAAACACTGACCAGGATCGAACACCACCACTTCGGTATAAGTGGGCGGTTGTCTTGAGGCGCAAGGAAGATAAACTATTTCATACGGATCATCAGGGTTTTGAGGCCTTACCGGCACAAAATGCGCATCATAATTACTATAATTTCCTTTCCCTGCTAAGATAGGCATATCTCCATCAATCACAGGATAGGCAGAATACATTGCTACCCAGTTCAGTAGTAAAGCTCCTCCTTTGCTATACACACGCACGGCATATTCAGCTTCATGAGTTGAATAAATACCTTTGCCAAAGAATCCACCATCTGTGATTGCTAAATTAGCGTATCCGGATTCAAAAATACTGTTGAGTATTTCTGGCCTTGTGCCATGCCAAAGAGGAAGCAGTTTAACCGCCGGATAATCTCTATCTGTATGTGGTACAGCTAGAGCTTGCCATTGTTTATTAACTTGTGCTCTTAAAGCAGGATTGTAATCTTGTGACCATTTTGGAGCAAAAGAAGAATTGTTATGGCGGCTTTGTAATAGAGGCAACTTCCTTGAAAAAATCATATTTTGAGAAGGATTGTAAATAATCTGTACGCTTCCGATATCATAACCGGGAACAGGGTGGTGTTGGTAAAAACTTACTACTTTCTGAAAATCTTCTCCCCTTGCTGGTAATAATGTAAAACTATCAGGTGGGTTTACGGCTTGTTTTAAAGACGCTTCGAAATGCCAAGATTTAGACGGCATAACTGCGGAAAAGATCGCTACAAACACGGCTATTAACATAGAGCCCTCTTCTTCACATCAGTAAACTTCTCCCTAATCTTAAGGGCTTTGATACACTGAAGCAATTGAATATGACACGATGTATAACAAAACTTTATCGGCTCTTTTGAAAAGCAGGGAATCCCGCCGAGCACCGCAAAGTCTTACCTGTTATATATACAACGCAGATGAATTAGCTTGATTTTTCGATAAAAAACTGAATATTTTCATGATATGAAAGCATTTCTCACATCACAACAGCGTTATGAGCTGATTGGAGAGCACCGAAAAGAGCGCGACGGGAAGCGCAAGGACCGTATTAAAGGCTAGATGAAGGTGTCTCTCAAAAATTAGTTCCTCTTTCTAAAATCAAAACTTAAATTGACGGTGCCAAGACATCTTGCATGTAAAAATCGCAAATTCATTTTTTTCACGGTAACACAATTTTAAGGTTCACAAAACATGCTTTTGAAGTTTTTGAACATCACGTGTTTACGACAGTGTTTTTCGAACGTGCAGTGAATTTGTTAGCATCAAGAATTTATTGGAATTTTTGGAAAACATTTTTATGGACTTAATTCTTGTCAAAAAACACCCATTTGTTGGAAATGGTATTACGTCGTACTAGACTATCCGATCACTTCTCAGGAAAATTGATTTGGTTTTGTGTAATAAGGCTGTGTTACTATATGAATATAGTTTCATTTAACGAAACTTTTCAAATATGAGCATTTTCCCGCGATTTATTAAAAAAGTTCGTGCTTCGGGTAAGCAATATTTCACAATAGACGAGGCACAACAGGAGATGTTGTTATCCAGAAATGCGGTGCGTATAGGACTCGCTCGTCTTAAGAAACAAGGAGATCTTATCAGTCCTGCCAAAGGTCTTTATGTTATTGTTCCTCCAGAACAGCAACATATGGGCTGTATTCCTGCGCCAGAATTGATACCAATTTTAATGTCTTATTGGGATAGGCCTTATTATGTTGGTTTATTAACAGCCGCTCTTTATCATGGCGCCACACACCAAAAACCAGGTGCTTTTCAGATCATAGTCAATCGTCAGATGAAACGTTATTTACAGTTTGGTCGTATTTCTATTGAATGTATTTATAAAAAACAGATGAATCATCTTCCTGTTCAAAATCGGATTGTTGGTAGTGGGTATTTATTCATCGCTTCTCCTGAATTAACGGTATTTGATTTGTTTTTTTATCTTACGAGAAGTGGTGGCCTTAATCATGTGGCCACTGTTTTATCAGAACTTATAGAGGTTATAGACAGAGAAAAACTTGTCGCATTGGCAAAGATTGTTTCCGAGAAAATGTGGTTACAACGTTTTGGATATGTTTTAGAACACATTGTCACAGATCATGAAGAGAAAAAAATAAAAATAATAAGGACATTAAACGCGTATATGTCTGATCAAACGTTTTCCTTTGTACCCCTAGCACCGGAATTACCCGTTATAGGCGCATCACGATGTTATCGGTGGAAGATTATAGAAAACACAACGGTGGAGAGTGATGAATGATTCCCAGAGACTATATTAATCAATGGTCACAACAAGTACCATGGCAAAGCTTTCCTATGGTTGAACAAGATTTGATAATCAGTCGTGCACTTATTGAATTATTTAAACAAGAAAAGACTCGTCAGTCACTTGTTTTTCGGGGAGGAACGGCATTAAACAAACTCTATTTGAATCCTCCTGCACGTTATAGTGAAGATATTGATTTTGTTCAACGGAATCCAGAACCGATCGGTGAAACAATAACGGCGATTCGATCAGTATTAGACTCCTGGTTAGGAAAGCCTAAACGTAAACTTACAGAACGTAGTGTGAAACTGATTTATCAGTATGAAAACATCGAGCAAACGAAAGCCAAGTTAAAAATAGAAATTAACACCGTAGAGCATTTAAGTGTTTTAGCACCACAGATTATTGAACATCGCGTTGATTCGCCCTGGTTTCGGGGAGCCGGGTCTATTCATACATATAGTTTAGAAGAATTGATGGCTACAAAATTGCGAGCACTTTATCAGCGTCGTAAAGGGAGAGATTTGTTTGATGTCTGGTTTGTATGTACTCAGAACACAATAAATATTCCTCTGATGATTGATATTTTTAAAGAGTACTGTGCTCATGATGGTATTGTGATATCGAAAGATGACTTCATAGCCAATCTCAATCTTAAGAAAACAAATCGAGATTTTCAGGTCGATATGTCCGTGTTGCTACCTAAAACTGGTCTTGTTGTTTGGAATTTTGAGCAAGCATTTGATTGCGTACAAAACAGGATTGTTAATCATTTATAATACTAAAACCACATTTTTTGAGGCAACGATTCTGTGGGCTGAATCTCTGTCAAAAAATATCTGAGGAAACCCCTTTTTGAAATTATTGCTAGAACAATTCACCAGTAAACAAATTACGTAAATCGCATTCTTTGAGAAAGATCTTCTGTTTATTCCTGCTGTACATCACGGCATGACAGCAGTACTATTACCATGGAAAACAAGACTGGATTTCTGATTCTGCATAATAGGAAGGAAGTAATGGTGTTCACAAATCCACAAAAGGATCAACAAGCCATCGCAATTTATCAAACAGATAATGGCTCGTTGGCCGTTGATGTTCGTATTGAAGGAGAAACTATTTGGTTATCATTAAATCAAATAGTAGCGCTGTTTGAACGAGACAAATCTGTAATTTCAAAGCATTTAAAAAACATTTTTAAGACGGAAGAATTAAAGGAAGATTCAGTTGTTGCAAATTTTGCAACAACTGCTGCTGATGGAAAAACATATCAGGTTAACCACTATAACCTCGATGTTATTATTTCTATTGGGTATCGCGTGAACTCAAAACGTGGCACGCAATTCAGACAATGGGCATCCCAAGTATTAAAAGAACACATGATTCGAGGATATTCAATCAATCAGGCACAAATAAATCAGGAATCTATTAAGCACTTACAGCAAACCGTTACACTCCTATCTGACACCTTAATGCAACACCAATTAGTTGACAAAATGGGAAGCAATGTTCTCTCTATCATTCAGGAATACGCTAAAACATGGGATTTGTTGTTGCGTTATGATGAAAATCGTTTTGATGTACAAACACAAAACATTTGCCGAACCCATTTATCCTACAACACGGCCATAGAAGCCATTTCAACGCTCAAACAAAAATTACAGCAAGACAATCAGAATCTCACACTCTTTGGACAAGAACGAGAGCAAGGATTACAAGCTATTTTGGGAAATTTAGACCAAACCTTTGATGGCAAACGTCTGTATTCTTCCTGTGAAGAACGTGCCGCCCATTTGCTTTACTTTATTATCAAAGACCATCCGTTTACTGACGGCAACAAACGTATTGCCAGTCTTTTGTTTTTGATACAGCTAAAACAAGACGAATTAAGTTTACAAAAAATCAACGACAACTGTTTAACAGCACTAACCTTACTCATTGCTCAAAGCCACCCTCATCAAAAAGATACTATGATTCGACTGATTATGAGCCTATTACATTAACCTCCTAGGTATTTACCGAGAGTCAGACACGTAGATGACTTGTCCGCAGAAATTGTGAACAAAGCAAAACAATTCTGTTCTTTTTTCTTCCCCTAAATCGTGTATGATGAGGACAGAGAAAAAAACGAAGTGTAATATGCGCTCGCTCATTGTTATCTTACTTTCGATTCTTGGTCTTGTTTATGTTTCTTACGCGCCTTTCCAAGTTGCCGATATGAACTGGCTGGCAACACTCACCCTACCCCCTTTTGCGCCACCACTCTGGTTAGCGAACATTGCCTGGCCCTGTCTTTATGTTCTTATGGCTCTTGCCTTATGGTGTGTTTGGTTAAAACGTGATCACCCCAGTGCAAAAACAGCATTCACTGTATTTACAATTCAATTTCTTGTCAGCCTCCTTTGGGGTCCTGTTGTTGTGAACACGCAAAGTCCACTTTTGGCGGTTCTTTACGCCGATACATTTCTCTTCCTTCTTGTTGCCACGTTGGCCACTTTCTGGCGTCTTTCAAAACCCGCGGGACTTCTTCTTATCCCTGGAATTCTTTGGATCCTCTTCTTTGCCTGCGTAAGGACGTGGATTTGGTTCCATAATACGTAAGACAAACCAATACCGTACCTGTGTTAAGATGAAAGCAACAGCAGGAACCGTAAGAACAAAATGGTCAGCGTCAGCCGTGATTATCTTATGCTAGATGTGTTTTCAGCCTTTCCGGGAATCACGTATAAATCAATGTTTGGGGGCTGTTGTTTTTACAAAGATGGTATCATTTTTGCGTGTATTGCAGACGGTAAACTTTATTTTAAATCAGATGCTGAGACTCGTTCCTTCTACGATGCATGTGGAAGCTCTCAATTTGTCTATGAAAGTAAGCATCACAAAATAACCCTATGCCCTATTGGGAACTTCCTGAACAAATCCTAGAAGATCGAGAACTTAAAACATGGATTGAAGCATCCGTCGCTGCCAGTCTCCGTCTTCGTAAGAAACACGGAGTTAGATAAGATATGTACGGCCAATGACACATACCAGACAGGTGTTTTAGCAAGATAGTCACGAGTGAGCATTGTAACACTTAATATAATGCGCAATGATCTTATCAAACGACACCTCCGCTTGGATTTCTGTCAAAAATAAAATGAATTCCGTTTTTGTATTCAAATACTGAACAGTTCAAAACATTTCCATAGCGATTCTCACAGAACACCGCAAACCCCTAATCGTTCTTGACCCTCTAATGGACACGTCGTTGAGGTGTCCCGGCAGCAATGGTTGTCTTTAGATGTGTCATCTTGAAACACGAACACACTTAATCTTATGATGGATCTGGAGCACGTTAGTCCTTTTTTGCCGAAGAAGCTTGATGTGGCTCCACAGGATACTCTTTTTCTATAACTTCACAATACTGTTTAATCCGATCAATTTCTGACAGGATATCAATATGATCAGGATAGATTAAAAAATCAGCAATAAGGTCATCGCACACCTCTCTCTTGAGTCGTTCTTGCACTGTTTCACCTGGTTTAACGAATCGTGCTTGCTCAACAAGGGCCTCTTTAACATAGTCGATCATATCAAGATGATTCGTATGATCTATAAAATATTCGGGCACCATGCGGTACAAGAACATAAAAGCCGCAAAACTCCTTAATGATGCCGCTTGTAAAATCCAATAAGCCGCCCGAGACAAATTAACAGGCACACGAATTCCAGAAAAATTCTGATAAATCCCTAATCGATACAACTCAGCAAGAGCCCAACAAAGCTCGCGTGTCCTATTGAATTGAAAATGAAAATTTGTAATCAGCAATATGGCTTCTTTTTCAAAATCAAAATTATAAACCACACGAGGTGGCTGTTTAAATATCTGATCAGGCTCTTTGGTCATCAGAGGACCCTTTTCTATCCGTTTAAGAATAAATTTGAGACGTTCTTGCATGATACTTCTACTCCTTGTAGCAAATTAAACACATCGCTTTGGCGATAATTTATTGAGCCACCTTTTTTGTTTATTATCAATATGTTTTGCGTTTTTTGGTGATTTTGGAAGACAATATTGTTGTATCAATAACAACTAACAATCCTATCGGCAATTTGGCATAATAACGACAGTCGAATAACAAGGAATCAAACCCATAAAAAATCAAGCAGATTACTTAAAAATCGAACAAGAACTAAACTTACCTTCTCCTTGGCACATCATCACTGATGAACTTAAAACAATCAATCATCATCAAGAACGTCATGTTTTTATTGGATACAAAAAAGGCTTTCTTTTCTCTGATCATTTGGGACTGTTCTGTTCTGTACATAAAAAAGTCCTCAGAACATGGGAACATCGTGATATGGAAAAACATCCTTGTTTTATTCATTGTCGCGTTCCTCAAATCAAAACCTCTGAGGGTAAATTTGAACTTGTTGCCGTCCCTTGGGCCAGACCTGACAGTCGATTTTCTTGGGCTTTTGAAGCTCAGATCATGCAACAAATTGCCACAGGAACACAATTTGATAAAATTGCTGGATCAATTCAAAAAGATTTTAACGTCATCACACGCATCTTCAATGGTTGGCTTCATACTGCTTATAAAAATAGTGTTCTTGATAACACCCTAGACTCTCTTGGCATTGACGAAATAATACATCCTGTTACAGGACACCATATTACCGTAACCGTTGATTTGAAAAATGAATACGTTATCCGTGTAACCCCCTACGCTAACCAAAGGGCCATTCAAGATCTTTATGAGTATCTTAAACAAAAAAACATATCTTCATTGCAAATTCAACAGGTTACTGGCCCCCTATCACCAGATTTTGCGAAACACATCAAGCAGTATTTTCCGCAAGCATCGTATTGTGTTGATCGCTTCTATGTCATCCAAGCACTTAATATAGCTCTGAATCACACACGCAAAAAAGAAAAGGGTCACACCAAAAAACTCACAGAAAATCAGGATCTTTTCTTGATGAATCATTCTCTTCTATCAGACGAACAAAAAGTAACTCTATTGGATTTAACGACAAAGTTTCCCAACGTCGGACATGCCTATAAGATCAAGGAGGCTTTTGATCAATTGTGGGAACAATCATCACAACAAGAAATACAAAAGTTTCTCAACACTTGGTGTCAACCACTTCTTAAATCCCCTGCCCTAGCACCTTTTCAGAAATTGGCCAAAATGTTGATATCTCACCAAAAACAAATCTTAACTGTTAGAACTTATCCCATAAATTTGAACACCTTAGAAAAAGTTCATGCTGAGATTCTTCATGCTCTCAGTCGCACAAAAGGTCTTAAAAACATCGAGAATGTCAGTCATATGATTTATTTTCATTGTGGAAAACTAACAATGCCCTACCCTGTTTCCGAATGATCTTGACTTTTTGTATTGTTTCACAGGATTTTGCAAACAGAGACATCCTCTCCACCTTTCCTCTCAAAATACAAAATATTCAGAACATCGTTTAACGCTTTTTAAATCAAATTTCAGCTTTATTTCCTGCCTGTTCTTTAAGCATAGTCATCTTAATATCTAACCATAATTTTTCTTTAAAATAATTGACAAGAACACCTTTGCGCAAAAGACTATGAGAATCCTGTGCGAATTCTTTACCCTCACAAATCTGAAAAACCTCTTCATTAGATAACTTTTTCTCCCATTCTGCAAAAGCCATCTCTAAAGCTTTTTGTTCAAGTTCTTGTTGTTTTTGTTCTCGCCTTTCATTAAGTGAAATATAAAATTTTAATGCCTTTTCTAGAGGATTTTCATAATTTTGCGGTGGAGCATACGGAACTCCATTTCTAAGAATACCAACAAAATAGTTTAATGGACCAACACGAAGACTCTTTCCCTTGTCATTTTCTTTTAAATCAAAATCAAATGCATAAATTGATTCTTGAATTTGTTGAGCTGTAAACTTGTTTAGTTTATAAAGTTGTTCAATATGGTTAATTGAAAAACCAATGTTTTCTAATGGAAAAAAATCAATTGATGCCCATTCCTCTGGCAAGAAATTTTTTGATGTTTTTGGAAACAACATTTCTTCTTTCAAAAAATTTGTACGCTGTTCAATTGGTTTTCTCTCTGGTGTTGGCTGTTGCATTTCTTGAACCACAACATCTCTAAGTATTTCTGGAATCAGAAAAGAACAAAATCCACCTTTCCCCTTTTTACCTGTTTCTCGCACAAAAAAACCTTTTTTAATAAGCCGTTGCACAGCATTTTTTATTATATTAATATTGGTTTGACAAAAATCTAAAAACATTTCGTGTGTTATTGGTCCGGATGATAATTGTTTTCTTGCAATACACAAATCTACTATAAAAAAGACAATTTTTCTTTGAATTGACCCTACTCCCAATCCTCTCAAAGCAAAAGTAGTGGCTTCAACCGAAGATATTTTTGTAATTTCAGACTTTGCAGGATTTTTTGATTGGTTCGTATTTAAAATTTTTGTTTGTATTTCTTGAGTTTTGTTTTTATCAGTATCAAAAAAAATTATTTCTTCTGCTTGAGTTGTCGGTTCAGCACTAGACAAATCTTGAAAACCAGGATTTTCTTCGTTTTTCTCCGAATCTAAATCCAACCCACTCCAAGGACGATAAGCTTTTTTTTCAAACTTGTTCATTTTGGATGGTTTTTGATAAGTATCAAGTAGTGGCATGATATCCTTCCTTCTCGTTAACTTATGCTACGTTTTTCCCGATTTCTTCCAAATTGCCTAAATAAATTTCTTGACGATTATTATCATCCTCTTTTATTTCTAAAATTTCACGAGTAATTAAATCCATATCTTCTTTAGCCGTGCTTGGTCTCAATGATGTAAAAATAGAATATCCTGCAGCAATACTGTTAGGAATTTCTTGATTGGCTCTAATATAGCTACGATAAAGCATGTCTCCATAAACAGTATGTTTCATTAATTTGCTTAACACATCGTGAGAAAGAGACGTTCTTGTATCGAATTTATTGAGGACAAGACGAAAAGCAATTTTTTTTCTATAGTTTTCTTCTATGTTTTTTAATTCTTGATAAGTAATCTTAAGACCAGACAAACTAAATTCTTCAGGGGTTACCGGTGCAATGATAGTATCAACAGACAATGCTATTGCTGCAACAGATTGACCTAAAGCAGGAGGACAATCAATAATGATTAAATCGTATTTCTTTTTCAAAATATCAATTTTTTTCTTGTAGACATGTTCTAAACTCATTTTGTCGAGCATAATAACATTATCAAGAATCGCATTTTCTATTCTGCTTGGTATGATATCTAACCCAGGAGATACAGAAACTATAGTGTTCTCTAAACTTACATCATTTTTTAAAATATCGATCATGACAGGCAGTTCTTCAGCATTAACTCCAAATGCTTGAGTGAGGTTACCTTGTTGATCAAGATCTATACAAAGAACCTTTGCACCATATAAATTTGCTCTTGTTGCAATCGAATATGCCAAAGAGGTTTTCCCTGTTCCTCCTTTAACAATTTGAAAAGCTATAACTCTTTTTTTAAAAGATATTTGAAATAATTCCTTGGCTGTTTGATATCCAAAAAATATTCTATTCTGATTTTTCTGAAATTCTAATTTTTTCGTTTTAAGTTTTTTGTGTACGGATTGGATACTTACTCCAAGAAAAACTGCTGCTTCGGCTGCTGTCATTTTTGCATCTGTTTGCATCAAATCGTTAAGATTAAGTTGTCCACATTCTTAACATTACAACTTAAACCAAACAAAAATCAACAGATAAAAAGATAAAAAAAACTCTCAATTTCATTTGCTGTTAAAATTTTTGCCTGTAGTAGTAGTTTTATTTTTTTTAACTACTATTATAAGCCAAAACTTGCTATCCTGGTTGCTGCTTTGTTTGTTTTCTTAATCGCTCCCCTGTTCGCTATCTTTATTGCTACTTTATGCGCTCTCTTGATTGTATCCCGTGTCGCTGCCTTTTTTGCTATCTTGTTTGTTTTCTTAATCGCTCCCCCGTTCGCTATCTTTATTGCTACTTTATGCGCTCTCTTGGTTGTATCCTGTGTCGCTGCCTTTTTTGCTATCTTGTTTGTTTTCTTAATCGCTCCCCCGTTCGCTATCTTTATTGCTACTTTATGCGCTCTCTTGGTTGCTGCCTTTGTGTTGATGTCTGTTTATTATTTTGTTCGTATTTTATTTGTTTTCGTTTCTTGTTTGACGCTTTGTTGCTATCTTGGATGCTTCCTTGGTTGCTCTTTTATTTGCTTTCCTTATTGCTATCTCATTTGCTTTCTTAGTTGCTCCCCTGCCCGCTCCTTTGTTGCTATCTTGGGCGCTTCCTTGGTTGCTCTTTTGTTTGCTTTCCTTATTGCTATCTCATTTGCTTTCTTGGTTGCTCCCCTGCCCGCTCCTTTGTTGCTATCTTGGATGCTTCCTTGGTTGCTCTTTTGTTTGCTTTCCTTATTGCTATCTCATTTGCTTTCTTAGTTGCTTCCCTGCCCGCTCCTTTGTTGCTGTCTTGAGTGCTTCCCTATTTGCTGTCGGTTTGCTTCCTCGTTGCTATTTCGTTGCTTCCTTGTTGTTTCCTTGTGGCTTTCTTATTTGCTATTGATTTGCTGTCTTGTTGCTACCTTATGGTCTTATAAAATTCTTAAGAGTAGAAATCGGTTTGTGTCTCAAAAGAAGTATTGGTTCGTTACGGTACCAATTCAATGCAAATGTGGATAGCAGAACTATAGCTGTTGTCCTAAATACGCAAAACCAAATTAATGCGTGAAATCGTAATGAATATTTTGATGATCAGACCCTACGTTCTTACTTACAGATCAAACCGTATTTTAAGTTCTGATTCATCAAAAAGTGTACACGTATATGTTCGATAAAACGTAAGGGGGGCAGGGAGCACTAGTCGGTTTGTTTCATCTTTGTTCAGTGTTGGAATTATAGCATAAATTCAACTTGTTTTCCGTGAAAATAGATTTAAAACATGAATAAAAGACGAAGAGAAAGAAGAAGATGGTACAAGTATACAGTTAGGATTTGATGATTGATTTCACCATTGTCAGAGCACATCAACACAGTGCCGGCCCAAAAAAAGAAACCAGAAAATAATGAAACTACTAGATGCAGTGTAGGTGAGTTGAGCACAAAAGCTCATGTAACATGTGATGCTCAACGAGCTTTTATCTAACAGCAGGTCAAGAGCGTGGTTTGGTTGGTTCAGATGCATTGATGCAGCAATTAATTCAAGCAGAGGCTGTGTTGGTGGATAAAGCCAACGGTGCGGATGCGTGTGCGTGCAAGTTATTAAGACAGAAAGGTTGTGTTTCTATTATTCTTTCAAAACAAAATCGTACCATTCCGGCGGATTACGACAAAAATTCGTACAAGGATCGACATTTAATCGAGAATTTCTTTGCAAAACTCAAACAATACAAGAAGTATTGCTACACGACATGATAAAGCTTCTAAAAATTTCTTGGGAAGAATTTATTTTGCTTCCTCTGTTGTTTGGCGTAATTGATGCTACGCCATAGTCTTTTAACACAAAGCTAATAAATATCTACATTTTTGTGTCTCAATCAAGATTTGTTTGTTTTGCAAGCGGTTTATATAAAGCCAGCTCAACATATTCAGAATCGATAGGAACCAGCGGCGCATCGGCGGTTAATAAATTCACCTCTATAGCAAAATCAGCAGCAGGGTAGGGGGACGGGGTTTTTTTTGCTTCAAACTCGATGAATGTTCCCAGCTCTGATAGTGTGTCCACGGTTATTATTAACGAGGGTGTTTTATAGATTTTCCTGATTCTGTCAAGAACTGCAAGTGACTTCAAACGATTGTTTCCCAAGAAATAAGAAAAAGAGAAAGGGGTAGGGCATTTAAGACCAAGCACGTCAGTCAGCGCGTTAAAAGCACTCATCTGGTCTCTTGCAAAAGGTACTGCAAAACGATATTCATGACAGTGAGCAGGATTAGTTGAGGGAGAATTCTGATTGAATTTTATTTCTAACGTCTTGCTGTTGCATAAGCGAATAGACACGCCTTTTTTGTGGTAATCACCCTCTGCGGTATCATAATATTCATCAACACGGCGGGTAATACTACTGAGATCAAATTGTTCTAACCACGACTCAATTCGGGTGTCATCAATAACACGAAACCGTTTTTTAAGTTCGATGGGTAAGGTCATTTTTGTGAGAGTAGGTGGGTTATACGACCATCTCTTTTAAACCCTTTCCCGCTTTGAAACTTGGTACTTTAGCTGCTTTAATTTGTAGTGCTTCTCCTGTTTTAGGATTGCGACCTGTTCGTGCAGCTCTTGTTGAAACCTTAAATGTACCAAAGCCAACCAATACGATGTCTTCACCTTTTTTCAGGGTCTCTCCCACAATTTTTACAAAAGCTTCTAGGATTTTCGATGTATCTTTTTGTGTTAAGCAGGTTGCTGCGGCTAAAGCGCTGACGAGTTTTGTCTTGTTCATAATTGCTCCTAATGAGGCGTTAAAGAATAATGATATTCATTGTACACAATGTGGTTTATCAATCAATGGTTTGCGGTTGTTTTTGCAAAATAAAATTATGGGAGTGTTCCTTTGAATTCATTAAAATTAGGGAAGGGAAGGGGGATATTCATATAATATAAAATTGTGGAAAATTCGTCACAAATCGCAAACATCAATCTCCATCTCCCCCTACACGTTTTTCCACAGCGTTATCCCCAGAATCTGTGGGATAAAGTACGGGAATGGTCAGCGTGAGTGTCGAGGTGGTAGGGTTTATTGGCCATCGTAAATTAAGTCTCTTCGTTATTGCTGGTCAGATGGTGACGACTCAGATTAAAGGAACGATGATAGAATTAGAAGAATTTCAGCCATTAATTCAGACTTTTATCGTGCTCTTCAAGCTTTGTATGATGGGGTTCAAAATCATCTTCTTTCTGGTCTTCTGATTCCCGTTGTTTCTATGGCAAAAAGTTTCAGATGCTCAAATGTCATTTGTTGTCTACGAACAATAGACGTCTGTGCTGAGAAACGAAGCGCGATTGCTAAAAGGGCAGGGCGTGGTTATAACGAAAAAGAGAAAACATGCTGTTGTATAGCAGTGTTTTAGATGAATGCCCAATAGATTTTCATATAGTAAAAACACGCGTTATCCTATACACTCATGTTAATCAAAAGATTTCACTGTAGGGATGAATGAACGATGTCTGTAGTAGATTTTGCCGTTATTTCGTGTCTCGTTGGCATTGTTGGTTACACGTTTGGTGTAAGAAACACACAAAACCAAAACAAAAAACGCAGCAATTGTAACAAACAAACGAAAGCGCAGATTATTAATAAGGCTTGCTGTTTTCATCGTGCTGGTATCTATAAGAAGTTCCGTTAGAAAAAACATCAGTTACTGTATTTAACGGGATCAAAACAATTAAAATGATAGACGAGATTGTGTTAATTTTATAGAATCACTCATGTATCAAGAACAGAGCGGCGGTATTGTCTTCAGAAGTAATATTTGATTCAAATATAGAAAAACGTATTGAAGCAGAAGTGCTTGCTGGTGCTGATAACGAATACGAACGTGCGATAAAGTGGGTATCTTATCTTGAACGACAACTTACGGTTCCTTTCCAAGCAGAATGTATATGTGCAACAGACGCTTCTCCTTTAAAATTGGGAGCGCTTGTTGAAGTTACCGGGTTAAATACAAAAATGTGTCAAAAAAATATGTTTGTGACTATTGATTGGAAAGGGGAAACATGTGACGTTCCCTTGTCTCAGCTGGAGGGAATAAACGTCGATGATGAGACTTTACGGGGGTTAACAGACTGGAATTATTGGGTGAGTTGTGAGTATTCTTTTTGATGGGGGAGGGGATAGCCTTCAGATGCCTTAGGTAAGGGCAATTTGCCGCAATGAAAGTAAATCATAATAGGGTTGTTCTGCTGACAGAAGAGTAGGGGACACTAAAAAAGTTGACGGCTCCTGTTTTCTAACTTTATCAATAGCTTCATTCAGCTTTTGGGTAACATACAAACGGTTAATGTGATAGTGAGCGGAAAGAAAAATTATCCCTATGTTTTCAAAAAAGCTAACGTAATGTATTTTCATGGTAGTAGAAAACTTTTTAGCTCGTTTTGAAGCTTTTCCTGACTACAGAATTGATCGCAAGAAGAATTGTATACAGTACAGGAGATATGAATCGTAGTATTGTGTTGTGGACAATTTGCGGGTGGTGAGGACGGGGAAGAATTTAGAAGACGACGGAAAAACGAAATTATCATTTTTAAAAAGATTTGCACCATTTGAAAATGAAGTTCCAAGCGATGATATGCTGAGACGATTTTTCAGAGTACTTGTTCCTCAAGAGTTCAAAAGAAGATTTATCAAATGGGCAGAATCTTTGGGCTCTGTTTTTGGAAAAGTTATAGTCATTGATGGAAAAACAGCATGAAGAAGTTTTGATAAACAGGCAGATATGATGTCCATACATATGGTGAGTGTGTTTGCGCGTAAAGCTAGAATCTTGCCCAGGGAAACAGGCCCTCATTTGAAGATTTACCCGCGGTCGTCTTTATACGAGGTGCTTTACAGTGGAGATGGCCGCGTTTTTCTCTAAAATCAGTATGTTGCCCCGTGTTTTGAAAAGGGTATTTTGAATGGGGCAGGGGGGAGGACACAAAGAAGTGCTAAGTTTTTTATCGTATGGTGCTTGCTTGTTTCATAGAAGACAGGATCAAGACTGCTTATTAAACAAGGCTGTAGAAGTGCTCAATGAAGAAGCGCGCTTAGCAAAAGCACCGATAGGAGAAACACGAGAGGAACGAAAATGGCGGGAGACTATTAACGATTTTGTGATTGATCAGTTTTGGTTTGATATTCTTATCAAACAGTTTTATGTTAATATCAATGTTTGTCTAAATTTTTGTATTCAAAAAACATCATGAGGATTGTAGAAAAAATAAAATAAATTCAACCGCAATTCGTTTAGGAAATCTTTTACGATCAAAGTGGTTGGTGGTTCATGAGTCTTATGATTTCTGTCTGGATGGTGCCGACGTTTGTGTACTGTGTTTGGATTGGTGAGCGTTTTGCTAAGCGCAATTCGGGACACTGGTTGTCCTTCCTGTTCTTTCCTGTCGTGTTTTTTGTGACAGCACTTTGGTCCCTTCTGTTGTTGGGGAATTTTGCGTATTTTCTGTATTATTTGTTTGGTTTGTTGAGTGGTTGTTTTGGTGGGGTGCTGATAACCAATCGTATGACCATTAAAGTCGATATTTTGTCTCAGCGTATCATTGTCCCGGGATCAAAAATGATGTTGACGTGTTTGATGGCTTTGTTTATTCAAAAGCTTCTGTTTGATTGGTTCAATGTATCAACATTGGCCTATAGTTTACAGTTGTACATTATTTGTTTTGTGGTTAAAGGTGTTGTGACAGGATTGCTTTTTGGACAGGCGCTCAGTTTTTGGTATCGAATTTTAATGGTTGATCAATGGACTCCGGAAGGATGGACACAAAATCGTTTTGCTTTTTTTTGTGGGTTAGAGCCGGTTTCTTATCAAAGATATCGTGAGATGTTACAAACGCGGCATAGTGGTGGAGGATTAGGAAAACGTGAGGCAAGGTACGCAGATGATTGTTAAACAAAGGGAGACGAGCTTCTTCCCTTTTGTTTGATGAATGGCTTCATTTGTCGTGGGTCTTTTCGAATCTTCTCAAAGTTAAACATTCCTTTTGTTCGTATCTCCAGTTGACCTGAATTTATCCTGATTTATGTCAATTACGCAACAGGTCTATTCATAACGAACCGCCATTGTTTATCCAAGGCTTTGTTAATACCAATACGAGATGTTGCTGTATAACCTAAAACGGGTATACCGTGCGTAACAAACAGGCAATCACTATGTATAAGATCAATACCATTATGATTTTTTGTGATACCCAAGTAACGACACACCTTACCTGGTCCATTTAAATCTATTTGAGGTAACATTAAGGCGCGTATTAATACAGCACCGGGATTCTCCTCTTCTTCTGCAACAATATTCAAGCAATAATACATACCATAAATCATATAAACATAGGTATACCCAGGAGAACCAAACATAATGGCAGATCGTTTGGTTATACCACGGTAGGCATGTGATGCTTCATCGTCTGACCCCCCATACGCTTCTGTTTCTGTAATGATACCTTGTACAGAACCAAAGGCTAATCTTTTCCCCAATAGGTCTTTGGCTACTTCTACAACAGGACGGTTATAAAAATTATGCGTCAGTATCATGATAGTAAACGATTCAGTTCTCCAATTGAATGAGTTATGAAGCCTTTTTTTTGCGTGGTCCCGTTGTACGACGATTTGTTACACCAAGTCCCGTATCCTTTGCAATAAGACTGCGCCGTTTTGTATAATTGGGAGCAACCATAGGATAGTTTTGTGGCAAATTCCAACGTTCTTTGTATTGTTCTGGCGTTAGATTATAAACAGAATCAAGATGCCGTTTGAGCATTTGTAACTTTTTCCCATCTTCCAAGCACACAATGTAGTCATCTTGAACGGAATCTTCAATGGATACAACAGGCTGTAATACACCTGCTAACCGATAATTTTGAATTCCATCGTACATTTTCTTAATGGCACTATAAAAAGTCTGAACCGTCGTTTGTAAATTCTCTATATCGGCTTTTTCCTTCATTTGTGTAGCTGCCATATACCCTGCTATTTCGAGAAGCTTTAATTTTATTTGATCTTCCTTTGCAGTTTTATAATTCACTAATCTTTCATATTTATACGGTACTCACTGTTTTGAATCAAGTATTAACAATATTATTTCTTGTCCGAGATGATTTTTCGAATGAATTTCTACGTGCAATATCTCAAAAACTGGTTAATAATAGGGTCGTAACAAAAAAAGACACAGAGAAGATGCTTCGTCATGCAAAATCAGGCACACAGCCAAAACACCCACCAACAGATCGAAACAACTGGAAACAATTTGTTTTTTTCTGTACATTGCTTATCTTTGCCCCTAGTCTGATTTTCTCATAGGGTCTTGATCCTGGGTCGTTTTACAGTTGATAGCAAAGACTTATAAACCTGATACAAAACAAGTTCTAACTTTTGTTTTTTAGTTGTCTTAGTAAGGACAATAAGTCGAAAATTTCTGAAAGATTCATTTTGGAATCGCAAATATACGTATCGCTTGAGATTTACACTT
>Ga0209340_1001071_pt1 | contig 22300 bp, 15 predicted proteins | sample EPASupsiteSAE323_FD_187266 | JGI IMG/M metagenome (GOLD analysis project Ga0209340, IMG submission 187266) | Bioremediated contaminated groundwater from EPA Superfund site, New Mexico - Sample SAE3-23 (SPAdes) (version 2) | ecosystem: Environmental > Aquatic > Deep subsurface > Groundwater >... | reverse complement strand
CGAAGTATATATCTATGACACGTGTCACATCCGCGTCGATATTTAAATGACTGCGAATACGGCGAGCCGCTTCTATAGGATTTTGTGCGATTAAATTGTAGCTGAGTTTCAGGACATCCGGATGGTTTAACCATGGAATAATGATTTCTTCATATTTTTTTAGATAATCAAATGCATGGTCGAGAGTAAAAATTTCTGAAAACGGCCTGTTTTTATTTAATCTCCTGTCTTTTTCTCCGGAATCGAGCAGTGAAATAGCAGCATCGCGAGGATCCCTGAATGTAGCAGTTGCTTTTAGTTTCCCGTCTTTTAGCAACCGGTCTATGGAATCGTTGAGCCGGGTATGTGTTTTGACGATGAGGATTTTGTCGTCGGGGATAAAGTCGGACATCTGGAGTATTTCATCTTTTTCAAAATTCATAAACGCAACATGATATTCAACCGGGAGATAAATCTCGCAGATTTCTTCTCGGACATGACCGGTTTGACGAAGCATTTCGTTTCCAAGCTGGTAACAGAACGTACTGGCTGATTTGGGTAATCCATGACTCAGGTAAATCATATTTAATCCCTGTGATTTGTTATTTATATCGGATACCGGTTGTCCAGTGTATTCATTAAGTTTATCAAATCACTGAATTCAAGAAAAAACTGTTGTTTCTGGGAATCGGTCATATATTCTTTATATCTTCCACTTTTCCCAACGTTGAATTCCCAGATTTTTTCTTTCAGGTTACTGGAAAAGGTTTTTACGATAGCTTCCACATCTACGTTTATTTGTAAATGATCGCGAAGTTTTAGAGCGGTTTCAAGTGGATTAAATGCAAGCAGGTTGTAACTGATTTTCAGGACATCGGGGTGGAGCAGCCATTGTGTGATGCAATGTTTAATGTCTTTATAAAACAGGAACGCATCGTTCAGGGTGTGGATTTCATTGAACTTTCTAAATTTTTTTAATTTCCTGTCGTTTTCACCTGCTTCAAGAACAGAAATTGCCGCATCCCGCGGATCTCGAAACGTGGCGGATGCTTTTACTTTACCGGTTCGAAGAAGATTATCAAGGACAGGTGTTAAACAGGTATGGGTTTTAATGACCAGGATTTCAGTTTCAGGGACCAGTTCGACGATTTCTGAAATTTCATCGCGATTTAGATCCAGGAAAACTTTATGGTATTTCTCAGGTAAATAGTTTTTACAGCACATTTCCCTGTAATGCCCGGCAGCGCGAAGCATGGCATCGGTTAACTGGTAACAATATGAACTGGCTGATTTAGGCATTCCATAACTTAGATAAATCATTTCAAATCTCCTTTTAGATCATCTACATCCCGGCAATAAAGTTTTTGCAATAATATAATGAATCGTCATCCTGAATTGTGTTAAATTAGCCCGCATATAAGGTTTTTACTCCCGGTGCACCATCAGTTTACTTCTTGTATGAAGAATGAGCTCCCGCAATAATAATCGCTTCATTGGGGCTACCGTCACCATACGGGTCTAGGATCTTATCGACTTTAATAAAGACACTGGTCATGTTATTTTTATCCAGCCGGTTTACTTCAGTAACAATAGTATCTCCTGACCGGTTCATTCGTAATTGATCACCGGGTTTTACAGGTGAAGGGTTCCCCCCGGGAATCGATGTAAAGAAGAAATGGGGATCTTTCAAGTATATACCGTTTTTCCATTCAATATTATCGGTAAAAGATGAGATACGAACGGTATGAAGATCGGGTGAATAAACCGATGCATCATCCTGACTGAACGAAACAGGATAGAGACTTATGTCGACATCCCGTGCGGCGTGAAGATCGAACCAGCCATCGATATTGGCATCTCGGTTGGGATTATTCCAGTATTCTTCGCTTAATTTAAGAACACTGTGGTAATCGAGCCACGGTCCCGGAGCTTCTTCCCCAAACAGACCGCTGGCTCCGTGTTGGAAAACATGCCGTGTATAAACACCTTCCAGGGGGGGATAAACGGGTTGTTGTTCCGGTACTTTCTGTTGATTGATGAATTTGAACCGGGTATAACCTTCGGCAATTAAAAAATCAAGAAATGGCTTCTGACCGTTTTCAACTGAAATATACCGGGGGCTATCCGGGATGTCCCTGATAGATTCGAGGGCGATCATATCATGTCCTTCGATATCGATCTTCAAATAATAGGGAATCCCGTGCTCAAGAAAGATATCGGAAAGAGGAAGCATCTGCACCTCAATTTCATGGAATTTCCCTTCCCGAGTCCCGATTTCTTTTATAAACGAACTCCACTCGGATAGAAAATCATTAATATAAAAGGTAAATTTTCCCCTGCCCTTACCGATCCCGACATTGATTATGGTCAACCTTCCTTTTTGAATATAGGGAGCGAACCTGGCTTTTTGCTGGTCGGCGAGGAGTGGGTTGGCTTCAATAGCTACAACATCGAAACCTTTTTTGAGGTAGAATTCCGTATCCTGTCCCAGGTGCATACCGACATCATAAATTAATTTCGGGTTCATTTTCATGTAGATTCGCTGGTTTTATGGGATTAGAATAAAATCATAATCGGGTTTGGGCATCCGTCTCCCGCCGGGTCCAATGCCTTATCCACCCCGACAAAAATGCTGGCCATTTTTGGATTTTCAGTTCGGAATACATCCCGAACGACTGCTTCTCCGGATTGAGCAAATCTGACTTTGTTTCCGACTTGAACCGGTGTGGGTTCCTTTTTATCGAGCAGGAAATAAAAATATCCTGTCTTGGTCAAATGAATACCATTTTTCCATTCTTTATTATCGGTGAAACAATTGGCACGAGTTTCAAATCCTAAGATTATGATAGGATTGGGATTGCCATCTTTTTCAGGGTTTAGGTCCTTATCTACTTTAACAAAGATACTTGAATTCGGGCCGTTTTCTCCACGGGTCACCTCAATAACTTTTGCTTCTCCCGACATTGCAAATTTTAAGTAATAGCCTGCTTTAACCGGGGTCGGCTCATCTTTGAGAATTGTAAAATAAAAAAGATTTTTTTTCTTCAGGCTAAAACCGTTCTTCCAGTTGGTTTGATCTGTAAATACCGAGGAATGAAGCATCTTGGGTTTTTGGAGTTTTGCAGGAGTTACCTCCTGGGAGACTTTAACAGGTTCTTTGACAGTTGTGGTTTCTTTTTTCTTTTCAGCCTTCGAACATCCGATTATTACGATCAAGATGGCGAAGATCAACATACATTTCTTAAAATACATTTTCTTCCTCCGTTTATTCAGTGTATCTTAATATATAGAAAAAATCAAGATTTTTTTGTAAAAGGAATTTACTCTTTACTCCCATTCAGGCTTCCGGGATCAAATACTTAACGATATATTCTTTTCCGTATCCAGGAGGTTTTCCTTCCATGTAAAAACTAAAACTTTCGGTATAAGGTAGGCGATAACCGGGGTCATATTCCAGCCCGTCTGTTTTCCAGCGGTGAAGAACCGTATCCCAGGAAATATATCTGCCGTTACCGGTTTCTTTTACCAGTTTGCTTTCTTTCCACCAGGAATAATGCAGGAAAAAAAGGTAGTTATACTCTTCATCCGTGAGAGAGAGAGTTTCGTGCAGCGAATTCATTTCATCCATATAAGAACCTCCTGAGGAAACTGCGAGGTTTCCCGGACGCATCCTGTACCCGGAAAGAACTGCGGAAAGAATAAAAAGCGGGTATTTTTTTGAAAAACAATTCCATAAATAGGAATCCCCTGCATATCGAAATGTTTTCAGCCTGTCGAAATCGATAGAGTCAAGGAGACTCGATCTGAAAAAAACTGATTCTTGCTGGATATACGGGAGTGCTTTATTATTATACATACCTTGCCGGATAAACCGATTATCGTAGATAACCGGCCAATCGCTTTCGATGATGATTCCCTGCCTATTATAAAATGTGGGAACGCCTGTAATCCAGTTCAAGCCGGGATGAGTATCGAATAGTTCCGTAAGCACGGCAAACGCATTGGGCTGGTAAAAATCATCTGCATTCAAATAAGCAACCACATCTCCGGTTACCTGCTTCAGACCTTTCACCAATGCGTCATACATTCCATTGTCCTTCTCCGAGGAGAGCCTGGCAGAAATTCCTTTGCAATAGAAAGGAAAATTTCCACGGTTAAGATTATCAAGGTACTGCCCGGCGATCTCGCAAGTATGATCGGTAGATGCTCCATCCACGATGATATACTCGATTTCGAAATTCCCTTTTTGAAAGAGAATACTCTCGATTGTATCAGTGATATAGGTTTCGGCATTTAAGCAGGGAGTGATGATCGATATTTTCATTGGTTACCTTTTTCCCGCTCCACATAACGTGTTTGATTATTCCAAACAACACCGGAATCTAAAAGAGCCTGGTATAAACCGCTCAATGAATGGTCGAATCTCTGTTCCCTGGATATATCCAGGTCATTCGTAAATAGCATGAATTGGTCCCACAGCTCATCGCGATTAAGAGGGATTTGTTCGGGAAGACGTTTACATAATAACTCGACGACTCTCCGGCGATGTGGATTCGTACAGCGCGTAAGATAATCCTGGAGTTTTGCAACGCATTCATTTAAGACAGGAGAAGGCAATACTCCAACATTCAGGAATGAAGGATTTCTCAGGATCTCTGTATAGAGTTTTAAATTATTTTCATCGCAGTACTCACATAATTCAACAAAGTAAAATATATTGTAGACTTGAAGTGTGCAGGCAAGATATATATTGGCATTAGGGAGAGCGGAGAGTTTCTTTATATTCAATGCAGTGCTTTCCCATTGAGAGGGAAAGCGAATATAGTCATTTACCGGACCGACACCTTCTATACTGACTCCGATTCCAATGCTTCGAAACGAAGATAATTTTTTTAAAATCTCATCCGAAATAATAGTGCCATTGGTAGTTAAATGAAAAACAATGTTCTTTGAATATTCGTTGTCCACCATGAAATCGATAATCTCATCCGCTTCTTTTATAAGAAATATTTCTCCTCCACTGATATGGATCAGTTTTATTTGATCGGGAGCAGAAAATAGTTCCGAATAAATAAAGTTTTTTTGTTTAATCCACGACTCATGATCGGGAAACCGGGATGAAGTAATATACTGGGGAACATCATTCGGTTCGGGTCTCCATTTACTATGGACAGGGTCCGATTCGATCCGGGTGCTGCGGTTGGCAGCGCACATCCTGCATTTCAGGTTGCAGACGCTTCCCATATCCAGTTGATACTCGAAAGGCAATGATGCAATCGCGGAATAATTTTTTTGGAATATTTCCGGGTCTTTCATCGAATCTGTTAAAAACGGGTTCATATCATTTGCCCATTTTATAACATCATGACGCAAACTGGTGGAAATTTTATCTTCCGATGCATAACAATAAGAGCATTCGGGGATTCGTTGATTTTCCAATAACGATTTACGGATATTTTGCATGTAGTCAGAGTTCCATATTTCGTCAAAGGTGTATTCATAGACACTCATGCGTTTTCCATCTTTTGAAATAAAATGGGGTACTTTACAACACATTCGTATCCATCCCTCCGGGACAATATTCATCATGTGCCATGCCCTGGGACAAAATGTTTTGGGGAGCAAATAATTATTCATGTAATTTTTCTCCTATTAGAAATAAAATCGCAATGACCCGATACATATAGATAACCACCGTTTGTCCGGGACATCGCCCAGGAGGTAAGGGGACCTGGCATCAGGTAATTTGAATGTAAATTTTGCTGTACTCGATTTCTTTAATAATGATGACGGGATTTCGAGTTTTATATTTTGGTATCCACCTTTGGTAAATATCCAGTACGCGATTTTTTTCTTGTTCAGGTAGAGTGTTACCCGCTGTTTTTTTAGTTTTTTGGGGTGGATATAGACGTCTATAATCGAGAATGTCATAGTGAATTTTGGGGTAGTTGGAATCCTGTTTAGCGGAAGAACAATAACTGCTTTTTTCCCATCCGCTTTAATATAATGAACAGTTTTTGTACCATCGGGTTTTTTCCAGAATTCCGGCTTGCTCCAACCTTCTCGAAGATATGGTAAAACTGATTGGTCAAATATCAATTCCCGGTCACAGTCAAAAATCTTCGCTTCCTGCTCTTTCCCCCGGTAAAAAGATTGGATTTTCAGATAAATTTTTTTATAAGAAAAGAATAAGGAGCGAAAATAGTGGAGGTATGCCTTGTAAAAGATATATTCCAGTTGTTCTTTTTTACCTTCAGGATTTTCTATCGAGAGCATATTTTTTTTGCTGGACAAGAGGAGTTTTTTTTTGGTTGAATATATATTGAAGGGGGATTGCGGGGAGTGGTAAGGGAGGGTGTATACCCGTTGGTATATATCCAGAATCCCATGAGAAGCACCGAATCCGCTGTACATTTTACAGAGGTATTCCCAGGTTAAGCGGTTTTTTGGAATGTAGTGGCGAAGTTGCATCCGCTTATCATATCGGATTCGCCATCCCTGTAGTCGAAGGGCAAAACACAATTCCGTATCTTCGCCTGCCAGTAATTTCTTCCCTTTGCGCCCGGTTAAGAAAAATGAAAATCCATCGCTAAAGAGTTTTTCCACTGCCGATTTCCTGAAAGTAATTCCAGCGCCCCACACATGCCCGCGTATATCTGTTATATCTGCGGAAACATCGTTTTGAATCCCTACCGCATAACAGTTCTGGTAAGTTTCAAACCAGGAAGGTGGAGCAACTTCGCATTCCGGGGTACTGTCGCCTCCGCATATCCCAACTTCTGGGAACGACTGGAAAATATCATAAACTACATTGATCCAGTCCGGTTCAATCCAGTTGTCGTCATCGATGAATGAAATATATTCATACGCAGCTTCACTGATTCCTCTTACCCGTGCGTGGATTAATCCTAATTTGAGTTCTTTCACTACGCGGAACGAATCTGTTCTTTTCCAGCATTTCAAAGCGATTTCACCCGATCCGTCCGTCGAGTTGTTATCAATAATGATTACTTCCCATGGGATCCGGGGATCGACGTCAAGACGATTCAGGTGCTCGATGGTTTCTGGTAAGAAATTCCCACCGTTATGGGTGCAAATAATAATACTCACTCCATTCGTCATATTGATTCGATCTCCTTTTTTAATCCCGATATTTTATTTCGTATCTGTTTTTCTTTTTTTTTCTCCAATAAGCGAGCCAACCAGGTTAGCTTCCTGGTTTGGTTTTTCTTCTCAAATTCTCTCAATTTTTCTTCGTACTGCCAGCACTGCCTTGTCAGATATCCACGGGTCCTCTGTTTTTCGTATTCTGCACAAACGTCTTCCGGAATTCCTTCAAGAAAGCGGTCTACAAATTTGAAATTCTTCCTGGTCCAGGTGTTTTCCGCACCCTGGCTTTTACTGGTAATCGTGCCCGCAATAAACCGAAAAACCCCAAGCATTGCATCGATTTTTTTTAATTCATAGTATTTCGACGCATCAAGCAGGAATTCCAGGTCCATGGCGAACCGGTTATTTTCGTTAAATCCTCCGGCTTTTTCCTGTACTTCCCGTTTGTAAAAATAGCCGGAAGAATTGACACAGAATGCTTCCGGTTCCCAGTGTTTCAGCATGTCCGTATGACTCACGCGGGCATCGTTTATCCAAGAGGAACCGTCATCCATAAGAACATTTACTTTCCCCACTACAAATGAACTCCCTTTTTCAAACCAGGGAAGTACTGCATGGAAAGCTCCCGGCAGGTAATAATCGTCTGCGTTGAGGTAGCCGATTATGTCGCCTGTTGACATCCCGAATCCTTTGTTCATCGCATTCGGTTGACCGCTGTCCGGCTCGGAAACCCATTTCAAATGAGGATACTTTTTTAATATATCGATTGTTCCATCTGTGGAACCGCCATCTACAATAATATGTTCCGTATAGTCGTATCCCTGCTGCAGAACACTTACAATCGCTTCTTCGATATATCTACTCGAATTGAGCGATGGAGTGATGATCGAAATTTTTAAAGACATTGCAATCCTGTTTGTTTTTGTAGAAATTGTTCATCATTCTATATGTACCCACATCTAATTCATCTTATTCTGAAAAATGGATTTTTTCCTGTTTGTCGGGAACAATTTCAGGTTTTAAATAATGATAGATAATACTAACATATTCCCCCAAAGTCTTCAACACCCAAAAGTGTAATTTTTTTTTGTGAAGAATTTTTAAATTTCAAAATAGTGATATAAACTTTCTACGAATAAGGGGAACATAATTTCGCTCAATCCAGAACCTTTTCTTTCGCTTCTGGTAAGATTTTTCCAGGATGATCGCAAGCGCAACCGGTATAATCGTCAGAATAATCATCCCCACAAACGTTGAAGCAAAATCCGTTTGTGAAGTAGATTCAGCCTGTAGTTTCCCTTCTCCGAGAAATGTCAGAACCCAGGCTATCATACATGACCCAAATAAAAATCGCGATATGCTAATTTTCCAGGTTTGATTCGGTGGGGAAAGAGCAATATCTTTCGCCGTAATCGTTTCCACAGACCGGATTGTTTGCATCCAGTTGAAAATTTTTTTGCGTTTCCCGCTGGAATCTTCGAGGATTATTGAAATGAAAGTAGGAAAAAGAGTAACGATAATCCCTATTAGAAAAGCTTGCTGGATACGAAGCCCGGAACTCGGAGCGGAGGATACGACTACCAGTACTAAAACCGCCCACAATAAACCACTCAGAACAAGAAACGTTCGAGAAACAATAATACGCCACCAGTGACCGGGCGGATATAGATTCGACGGGTGGGGAAAATTGGCTTGATAGGATTTCCCGGGTATATTGGACCATGAAGGGATAGAATCGGGAACAGATGAAGAAGTATCTTTGTTTATGGAAAAAGTGCGTTTGGTTTCATATTCCTGCCGGTATTGTTCTGGTATCGAAGCTTCACGGTATTTCTGAAATACTTTTGTTTTCCTTCTATATGAAATCTCTAGAATTACGCCGATAAAAATGGGAAGAAAACTGAACATCACGCCCCCCATAAGAATTTCGAGGGTCTGGGATTTGGTTTGCGTAGAAGGAAAGAATATCGCAAGGGTAATCATAATCCAGAATAATGCACTTGAAGATAAAAGAATACGGGAGACAATAACTTTCCAGAGCTGGAATTCCGGTGCCGGTTGAATTGCGGGAATCCCTGTCGAAACGGTTTCATCAGTCTGAATACCTGCCAGTTGTTCCTGCCGGGCAAGGGATAGTGCGCGCCCTTTTTTCATGACATTGAATCCCATAACAACCAGGGCAGCTATAAGTGGGAGAATAATAAGTGCTGCCGGTGTCTGACTCAACGCCAGTGAATCGTAAATCCCATGTATAAAAAATGCCAGCAAGAATCCTTTCAATATTTTTTGCTTACGGGCTTTTTTATCTTCCGTCATTTTGGCGAGTCCCACGTAATACCCCATCAAAATACCCGTAAAACAATGAAGCGGCATCGCGGTCATCGACCGAAGAATCCCGGTCATCATACCTGAGCTCATTACATAGAAAACATTTTCCAGCATCGCAAAGCCAAGCGCACTGGCTCCGACATATACAATTCCATCGTTTTCTTCGTTAAAATCTTTGCTCCGCCATGCAAAAATCATAACAACCGACAGTTTGAGAAGTTCTTCAACCCACGCTACCTGGAAGAAAGAGAGAAAGATGACCTGGGTGACCGGGCTGGAAAAATGAATGGGAAGTTTCTGGAGGACTACTTCTAAAAAAGCCGCAGGAGCTACACTGACAGCCCCTAAAAAAATGATGAACATCACAAGCCCGAGTGGTTCTTTTTCGCTTCTGTCCATGAACAGGATGAAATAGAGTAATATAATCCCGGGCACTAATGCAAGAAGTAGTAATAATAATGGTGTCATTTAAATCAGGGTTAAATCGGGCGTTTGAGTGCCGCTTTAATAAAATCGAAAATATCCCCATCCAGGACGCGCGAAGTATTCCCGCTTTCAAGGTTGGTCCGGTGGTCTTTGATGCTCTGGTACGGATGAAGCACATAAGATCTTATCTGGTGTCCCCAGGCAATATCTCCTTTTTCGTTCTCCAGTTTGTCTTTTTCTTTTAGTTTCTTTCGCATTTCTATGTCGAAGAGTTTTGCACGCAGCATGTTCATGGCTACTTCTTTATTCTGGTGCTGGGAGCGTTCATTCTGGCACTGGGCAACAATATTGGTCGGGATATGGGTGATTCGAACTGCCGAATCAGTAGTATTGACGTGTTGTCCTCCTTTCCCCGATGCACGGTAGGTATCAATTCGCAAATCCGCCGGATTAATTTCAATATCAAACGAATCATCAATCTCAGGATAAACAAAAACCGCAGCAAAAGACGTATGCCTCCGCTTATTCGCATCAAAAGGAGAAATACGAACCAGGCGATGCACACCGATTTCCTGTTTCATATACCCATACGCATAATCGCCCGTTAATTTTATCGTAACGCTTTTGATTCCTGCTTCTTCTCCCGGTTGGAGTTCGATGATTTCGGTTTTGAATCCTTCTCGTTCCCCGAATCGAAGAAACATACGCAAAAGCATTTCGGCCCAATCCTGGCTTTCTGTTCCGCCTGCTCCCGGATGAATACTCAGGAACGCATTACTATTATCTTGTTCTCCGTTCAGGTAATTCCGGGTCTCCGCTTCGTCTACCAGTCTCTCGAATTGAAGGATTTCGTTCTCCATTTCCGTCATCATCGCCGGGTCTTCTTCTATCAATGAGAAATAGGTTTCGATCTCGTCAATAATCCCATCGAAGCGCTCACCAATATTGACTTCTGCGGTAAGAACTTTTTTCTCTTTCAGGAGTTCTGCTGATTTTTTAGGGTTGTTCCATGTGGATGAGTCGGCCAGGGTGGTTTCAATTTCATCCAGTCGCTGTTTCTTCTTATCGAGCTGCATAAAACGTTTCAGATCGATGGATTTTATTTTTAAATCCTCAAATTTACTTTTTAATTCTATCAATTCCATATATAAATTGTATATTGAAATTAGGCCATAGTCAACAGGTAAAGTGTCAGGAATGCAATCTCAATAGTGTTGAATTAAGGAACCATTTTTTTCTAATCAAAAGCTTTTGGTCCTACAGTGGGTATACAATACCCTTTCTCGAAAAGGTAAGGCACCGGAGGTGTGAAGTAAACAGTGTTAGGGTGCAATCCCCGCCTGTTATAAATAAATTCCAATATGTAACTATTGAAATTAATCTTAAAAAATGGCATAATGCTTTCAGATCAGTGAGGTAAATAAAATGAGCGATTTTCCCCGGATTCCCGGTTACAAGATCGAGCGTAAACTTGGCGAAGGCGGTATGGCAACCGTATACCTGGGTACACAGGAAAAATTGAACCGGAAAGTAGCAATCAAAATTTTGGACTCTTCTTATCTGAAAAATGATATTGTGAAAACACGTTTTTTGAAAGAAGCGGAAACTGCTGCCAGGCTTCATCATACAAATATTATTGCGATTATCGATATCGGTTATGTGGGGGATTTACATTATATCGTGATGGAATTCCTGCTTGAAACACTTAAAGAACGTTTATTCGGATACCATGAATTCCGTATGAAACCGGAAGCCGCAATAGAAATACTTAAACCGATTATCCGTGCACTCGATTATGCTCATTCACAGGGGATTATTCACAGGGATATCAAGACCGAAAATATTATGTTCAGGACAGATGGAACTCCCGTACTTGTAGATTTCGGAATTGCACGTGCCCTGGAGTCCGACAACCGGATGACCAAAACCGGAATAAGTCTCGGTACTCCATATTATATGAGCCCGGAACAATGTATGGCAGGCGTTGTGGATGGACGCAGCGATATTTATTCACTCGGTGTCGTTTTCTTTGAAATAATTACAGGTTATCGCCCTTATGAAGCGGATAACACGATGGCTATCGCTTTAAAACACATACAGGAGCCTGTTCCGAAACTCCCGATAGAATTTTCTCTTTACCAGGTCCTGATCGATAAAATGATGGCTAAAGAAAAAGAAAACCGCGTGGCAAACGGTTCGGAACTGATTAAACTGATGGATGTAGTGATTTCTACAGTTAAAGACCAGAAAGACCAGGGAGAGGTTACCCGGGAGAGCCTGGCAGTAGAAGCTCAAATAGAATCGGTAATGGATAATCCAAAAATCCAGCATCAATTTATCGAAAAAACGCAGCCTGTTACAACCATAAAAAAACAACCTCCGGTGTCTGCATTTACAACAGCGATGGGTTCTTCGCGCACCAAAAAGAAAGAATCCCGTGTCAAAAAAATTGGAGAAATAGCAGCACTGGCAATCTTAACTCTTGTCGCGTTTATTGTTTTTTTTAAATTGGGTTCGCAGGGAAACAACTCCACCGATACCGATGTGAAATCCAATCCCATTACTCAACCTGTTACAAAGCCGGTTCAGCCCAAACCTCTACAACCCGGACCCGGTTATGAAATCGGTTATGCGAATGCTCTGGATTATTATAACAATGGTGATTTGGAAAAAGCATCCGAAGCGGTACAACAATTAAAAACATTGAACCCGTCTTCACCGGCAAAGAAGCTCCTGGACCTGGAAGAAAAAATAAACCTGGCATTAAAAGAACGGGATGAGAGTATTTTTAATTCCAGTATGAATGATGCTCAAACGTATTTTGCTCAAAAGAATTACGAGAGTGCACTTGAGAGTTTGGAAGAAGCAAAAAAAATTAAGAGCACACCTCTACTGGAAGACCTGGAAAAGAGAATCAATTCGATTTATAAGAAGCGTCCCGGTGATTTGAAAGTGAAGACGGATGAGAAGAAACCAGGTTCAAGGAGTGAAGACGACCAGGCATTCGATGCAGCGGTAAAAACGAATACCATTGAAGCCTATCGAGGGTATATTGATTCGTACTCCGATGGCCGTCATGTTACCGATGCCGTGTCGCGGATGGACAAATTAAAAGAAGCGCTGCAGGCAAAAGATATAGAGAAAAAACCTGCAATACAGGGGAAAAAATTTCGAGATCGTTTTGTCACGTTGAGTCTTACCCAGGTTGAATCCATGATAAAGCGGTTTGATTTTTTCGATGAAAACTTTAATAAGACTGGAGGATTTCGTACCCGGTATGGAAAGTCTTTTCCCAATGGAGATATTGTTTTGACCGATGATTCATCCCGGTTGATGTTTTATGCCGGGCCCGTTGCTCCTCCGATGGTGTTCAGCAAAGCCGAAGCATGGATAAAGGCTTTGAATAAATCGAAATATGCAGGATACAGCGATTGGAGGCTGCCAACTATTGAGGAAGCCGCTTCCCTCTTAAGAAAGAAAAATATCGAAGGTATATATATCTATGTAGAGTTTCCAAATGGGTTGAACAGTATCTGGACCGGGGATATGTCCAGGTCGCAAACGTATTGGACTGTTCAATTTGACGACGGGATTGTCATTGCCGATTCCGATCGAATGCCGCAGCAGGTTTTACCTGTCCGGTCGACTGGGGATTGATATCAATAAAGAAAGGGTAATGAAAATGAAAGGGGACAGGCAAAAAAAGAAAGAAGGTGCCGAAAATTTTGCCTGTCCCCAATCCCAATCCGTATAAAACAGTGCGCGTGAACCTGTGAATTTTGAGAATAGGCTGCATCCCGGACTAAATGAAATTAAATTTAGATAGAGATGGGAGAGGCAAGAATAACCTCTTCAAATGAATAGAAATAATCGGTTTGAAAGTGTAACAAGAGAAAAAACAGAACGAATTTCTTTGCTGTCCCTGGGATAAAAAAGAAAAAAATTATTTTCATGTTCAGGTGAGGTGAACTGGAGAAAAATTTGGAAAAATAAACGTTCTGGCCCGGGGCCAGAAGAATTATTCAATTAAAAAATCGTTTCATCCCGTGGGACGAGAGACAAATTCGGTTGAAAAAATCATCTGTCCCTGGGATAGAAGGAAATTTCAGGTGAAAAAACGTTCCGTCCTATGGGACGGAAGACAAATTCACTCGAAAAAATCTCCTGGCCCGGGGCCAGAACGCTAATCCGGAAGGTACAAAAACCTGGAAACACGTATTGCTGGTGCCTGAGGTATGAAACTGGATTTATCAACCGACACATGATATAATACTCCAGAAATGATAATAAAAATGGAGTAAGAAATGATTAAGAAATTCGGCATCATAATTTTGGTTTTGACATGGGTTTCAGTAGTTGGGTTTTGTGCGATTCCTGCTTCGGAACGTGCTGCATTGATCGCGCTTTATAACTCAACCAATGGTGATGATTGGGTTTATAGAGAAGGCTGGAAAACAGCCCCGCTTGCATCTGACGGATTCGCTGCATCCGGAACCGAAGGAACATGGGAAGGTATTACTGTCACCAGCAATCATGTTACGTCTATTCTTCTTCCCAGCAATGGACTGGAAGGCGCTATCCCCTCTTCTTTCGGAGACTTGAGATATATTGAATTCCTGAACCTGAATTATAATAAAATCTCCGGCTCTATCCCTTCAGGCCTGGGGAACATGACCAAAATGACCAACCTCTTACTCATGGGAAACACATTAACCGGTTCGATCCCTGCTGAAATTACTAACCTGACAAGCTTGAAAGTACTGATGTTAAACCAGAATCAATTAAGCGGTTCCATTCCTTCCGGGATCGGTTCTCTTTCCAAACTGGAAGGATTCTATCTCGCAGGTAACGGCTTGACCGGTTCGATTCCTTCTTCGATTGGAAATTTATCCAACCTGAAATCGATCGATTTCTCTAAAAACAAATTGAGTGGTTCAATTCCCTCTCAAATCACCTCGTTAGGAAAACTGGTAATTCTTAATCTTTCCAATAATTCTTTATCGGGAACGATCCCGGTTTCATTCGGGAGCCTCGGTGCCCTGCAGGATTTGAAACTTGCAAATAACTATATCACAGGGAAAATACCTGTATCGTTTTCGAAACTTGTTAAATTATTTTACCTGACATTAAATAATAACCAGCTATTTGGCGAAATTCCTTCGTCGATGAAAAATTTGAAAGAAATCGGAGCAATGGATATCGGATACAATTGCTTACGGGCAACCGATTCGGGGTTACGAACCTGGTTGAATAGTAAAGACCCGGATTGGGAAGCGAACCAGAATATATGCGGGTCCCCTACAATTGTATTAAATCGCATGCAGTTATATTTTGGCGCCAATACTACCGGGAAAGTTACTTCCCCTCAAACTGTTCTTATCGATAACAGCGGCAGCGGCGATTTGAACTGGACAGCTACATCTACTGCTTCCTGGCTATCTGTATCCCCTTCTTCCGGGAATAGTACCGGTACGATTACCATCTCCGTTAATCCATCCGGTTTAGCTGTCGGCAGTTATACAGGCGCCGTTTCGGTTGCCGATTCCACCGCCACCAATTCCCCACAAAATGTAACCGTAAATCTTCAAGTATATGCTCCCGGTCAGGGAACTACAAATGTTCCTTTCGGCGATTTCGCCACTCCTGCTGCAGGTTCTACTATTAATAACAGTGTTGCAGTTACAGGGTGGGTTCTCGATGATATCGGGATTGCAAGTGTAAAGATTTACAATGGTGAAGTCTATATCGGTGACGCATTATTTGTCGAAGGTGCCCGCCCGGATGTCCAGGCTGCATTTCCCACATATCCCGATAATTACAAAGCGGGATGGGGTTATATGCTTTTGACTCGCTTCCTTCCCAATGGCGGAAACGGGACTTATACCCTTGTAGCCAGAGCAACCGATATAGAAGGTAATGAAGTCATACTCGGTTCAAAAACCGTTACTATAGATAATGCGAATGCATTGAATCCGTTTGGCGCCATCGATACACCCACCCAGGGAGGAATCGCTTCCGGGACTGAATTTATTAACTGGGGATGGGCTTTGACTCCTCAACCCGCCTCTATTCCCACAAATGGATCCACCATCGACTTATTTATCGATGGTGTTTTGATAGGGCATCCCTATTACAATGTGTATCGAGAAGATATTGCCACCCTTTTCCCTGGCTTTGCAAATTCCAACGCATCTATGGGGTATTATATTTTCGATACCACACAATATGCAAACGGAATTCATACTATTTCATGGAATGTCACCGACAATGCCGGTAGAACAGATGGAGTCGGAAGCCGGTATTTTTCCATACTAAATACATCTTCATCTTCTGCTGTTTCTTCGTCCTCTCCCACTCAGAATGCACGCACGGCGAAACCAGGCTTGCAAAATCATGATATCAACTCGATTGAACATATTTACACCGATTCCATGCCCATATATGTGAATTATAGCTATACAGACAAGACAGAAACCCCTTGTATCGTCGAACCCGGAGAAAACAGCGCTTTTACAATCGAAATGAAAGAAATGGAGCGTATTATTGTAAATCTTTTCGCTGCTCCTTCGCAAATGCAAAATGAAATAGAACCGGATACCTCTTCCCCACTTCCCACTTCTCACTTCCCACTTCACGCTTCCGGTTATATGGTTGTCGGGAATGAATTAAGAGAATTACCCATTGGTTCAACTCTTGATCGAATAAAGAGGGTATTTTATTGGCAGCCCGGACCCGGTTTTGTCGGGGAATACCGGTTTGTATTTATTGGAACAGATGAGGATGGGCAGAAAGTAAAGAAGAATATTATTGTGAATATTAAAGTAAAAAATTAGAAAGTACTGGAAGGAAGTATAAGTATTTTTGAAGAAGAAAAAAAAGGCGTTCATGATAAGAATCGTGAACGCCTTTTTTTTTTGAATAAACCAATTAAAATCTATTGAATGGTTGTGAAAGCGATACCGGTTGGGATACCGCCGCAATGAAGCTGATTCACTTCGGTATTGGTGGTTAAGTCGATAACAGTGACTTCAACAACACCTCCGGAGAGAGTTGGATTGGAAACATAAAGGTAGTTTCCGGAAGGATCGACTGCGAGAGTATCTACACCGAACAACTGGCTTGTTCCTCTTGGAATCGACATTTCGACAGTTCCTGCGTATGCACCGACTCCAGGGGCCGTAATATTAATTACATGAACATTGGGGCCGCCGAGATAGGAAGAACTCAGGTAGTACGCTTTGCTTCCATCTTTACCAAATACGCAAGATTGACCGGATTTGGTTGGGAGAGCGACGTTACCTTTGTGATTCAAACCGCCATCGGTGCCAATTGCAAAAATGGGACAGTCGTAACGAGCTGCATCAACTGCGATTGCAGTTTTCCCATCCGGGGAAATCGTAATATTTACCGGTCTGCAACCAACAGGGTATACGGAACCAACAAAGGTTAATACTCCATCCGCTAATGTATAGGAATGAATAGCCATATTCCAGTAATCTGCAAACAGGACAACTTTACCATCCGGGGAAACCGCAACGGCCTGGGCCTGGTTGCCTCCCAGGTTGGCATGCGTTAAAATGGTACGGCTGGCAATATCGACAATCGCACAAGCTGAACTGAACCCACCATCGGTGACCAGGGCATATTTGCCATCGGGAGTGACTGCAATATCTTCTGCAAAAAAAGAAAGAGCTACTGTCCCGAGAATTTCAGGTGTGCCTTCGAATCCACCGGATATGTCAACGAAAATAAGCATACTATCTCCAAAATTTGAGATAATCGCTGTCTTTCCATCTGGGGTGAATGCGACATCGAACAATCCGCCACCATAAGATCCCAGGTATCCTTTCAACAGAGATGGTGAAATATCCTGGGTCAAGGGATTAATTAAATGAAAACCATTAGTGTTCGAGTTAACCACTATCCCTATGGGTTCACTTGCCACAGCCGGACAAATAAATACTAACGATATCAGCATTAAAAAAAACATTTTTTTCATGTACCTACCTCCTTTATAGTTGAGTTTTGTATAGGTATTTTAAGTATAAGTATATCCATTCTATAAAAAGAAAAATAGAATGTCAATAAATTTCCGTTTAATTTTATTATTTTTTGCCGGGGTAGGATTTGTGAATGGGATAAAAAAAAGGCGTTCATACTAAAATATGAACGCCTTTTTTGTTGATTAGATCGGTTAAAAACTATTGGATCGTTGTAAAAGCGATACCAGTGGGAATACCGTTGCAATGGAGTTGGTTCACTTCTGTTTTGGTAGCCAGATCGATTACGGCAACTTCAACTACGCCGCCGGAAACGGTCGGGTTAGCAACATACAGGTAATTGCTGGAGGGATCTACAGCCAGTGTATCAACACCGAACAATTGACTTGTGCCGCGGGGGATGGAGAGTTCGACATAACCTTCTAACTCTGCAACACCAGGAGCAGTAATATCCAGGATATGAATCCTTGCAGACCTGTTGACGGCATTGCTAAAATAATAAGCTTTCTTGCTGTCTTTGCTGAACACGACAGACTGTCCGCCTTTGGATGTCATGGTGCAATCACCTTTGTAGTTCAAACCACCATCGGTACCGATTGCGAAAACGGGGCAATCATAACGGTTCGAAGCAGCTGCGATCGCGGTTTTTCCATCAGGAGAGATAGAAATATTTACCGGCCTGCTGGCTCCGGTGAATACGCTGGAAATAAATGCCATTGTTCCATCAGCATTCAGCGAAAAAGAGTGAATAGCTGCGCCGAAATAATCAGCAAACAATACAAATTTTCCATCCGGGGTAACAGCTACTGCCTGGGCGGACTGGGCGCCAAGGTAGTTATTCTTTGCCAATGTCCTGGTGGCGATATCGATTACTGCACACCTGGGGCTGAATCCACCATCGGTAACCAGTACATATTTACCATCGGGAGTTACATCCATATCTTCTGCGAAGAAAGGAACTGCTACACTGCCCAATACTGACGGAGTACCGGAAAATCCACCGGAAATATCCACGAAATAAAGAGTACTGTCGCCAAAATTGGATATAATGGCTGTTTTTCCATCTTTGGAGAATACTACATCAAACAATCCACCACCATAAGAACCAAGGTATCCTTTTAACTGGGATTCCGAAATCTCCTGGGTCAGCGGATTAATCATTTGAAAACTGTTTGTGTTATTGTTAGCCACTACTCCAATAGGCTCGCTGGCTACTGCTTGACAAACGAATACGATTGAAATCAATATTAAAAAAAACACTCTTTTCATGTACCTACCTCCTTTTATCTATGATCTTTCAATAGGTATCTTTAATTACTACTAACATTTTAATAGAAGAAAATATCATTGTCAATAGTTTTTTTCTAAAAAACCAGGAAAAAAGGTTATAATAATATTGACTTCAATAAAACGTTGGATTAGTATATATCCTTCTGGCCAAAGTAATCATAGAAGAAAAAATGGCCGGTCAATAGGAGGCATTATGAATTATAAACTCGTAAGTATTTTAGTAGTATTCGCCTTATTGGTTTTCGGATGTGGAAAAAAAGAGGAGGCACCTAAAATGACCCAGGTAGAACAACCGAAACTCCAGGCCCCTGCGTCAAGCATTATTAAAGATTTTGAGAACCCCGATACCCTCAAAACCGAAATCAATAAATACGCAGTAGTCGAAATGAAATACGACCCATCCATCCTGACCGATAAAGAAAAACAAGCTCTTATACTCATGGTCAAAGCAGCCCAGGTCATGGACGAAATTTATTACAAACAGGTTTACTCAAAAAACCTCGAAATGAAAGCTGCCCTGGAAAAATGGGTCAAAGAACAGCCGGAAGCAAAAACTATCCTCGATATGTTTAAACTCTATATGGGCCCCTTCGATCGCCTGAATGCGGATAAACCCTTTATCAACCTCTCCGAAAAAAAACCCGAAGGTGCAAACTTCTACCCGGAAGATATGAAAAAAGAAGAATTCGAGACATTTGTAAAGGCCAATCCGAAAGAAGAAAAAGCGTTTACATCCACTTTTACCGTCATCGGTCGTAAAGATGGTAAGCTGGCAGCAATCCCATTCTCCGAAGCATATAAACCGGAACTGGAAAAAGCGGCTCAATACCTTAAAGATGCTGCACAAATCATCGAAAACCCTTCATTGAAAAAATATTTGACCTCAAGAGCCGATGCATTCCTCTCCAACGATTACTTCCAGAGCGACTGCGATTGGATGGATCTAAAAGATCATAAAATCGAAATCGTAATCGGTCCCTACGAAGTCTACGAAGATGCAATGTTTAATTATAAAGCCGCTTTCGAAGCCTATATCTCCATCGTTGATCCCGTTGAAAGCCAGAAACTCTCCAATATTAGCAAATACCTGGATGATATGGAACGCAACCACCCCGTTGACAATAAATATAAGAATTTCAAACGCGGTGCCAGTTCTCCCATCTTCGTTGTAAACCAGGTGTACGTCGGAGGCCAGGGAAAAGCAGGAGTCCAGACAACTGCATTTAACCTCCCCAACGACGAAATCGTTCGTGAAAAGAAAGGCTCTAAAAAAATTATGCTCAAAAATGTCTCGGATGCCAAATTCAATAAAAGTTTACTCCCCATCTCAGAAAAAATCCTCTCCCCGGAAGATTATAAACTCGTTTCCTTTGAAGCCTATTTCGATTTCGTATTAATGCACGAAGTTTCCCACGCTTTAGGCCCCATGTTTGTTAATAAGAACGGAGTTCAATCCACTGTTGCTAAAGAACTGAAAGAACTCTCTTCCACCATCGAAGAAGCAAAAGCCGATATCCTCGGCGTCTGGAACTGCTGGTTCCTGGCCAGCAAAGGGATTTTTCCCAAAGACCTGGAAAAAACTTTAATGCCCAGTTATCTCGGCGGATGTTTCAGATCGATCCGGTTTGGTGTTACAGAAGATCACGCAATCGGAACTCTTATCCAGATGAACTTCCTGACCGAAAAACAAGGTATCGTCTATAATACAGCAACCGACACTTTCCATGTGGACCCCACAAAAATTAACGAAGCTGTTAAACTACTGGTCAAAGAATTACTTGAAATAGAAGGCACTGGCGACTACGCCCGCGCAAAAACTTTAATCGATAAGTATGGGAAACCTACACCGGAAATCCTGAAAGCTCTTGATAAATTAAAAGATATCCCAACAGATATTTTCCCGGTATTCGCTATTGAATCTGAAATTAAATAGTTAAATGCCTCCCACGGCCTGAGACCCTTTTTCAAAAGGTTTCTATCCGCCGAAGGCATAATCGGAGGGGCGCTTCGTGAAGCGCCCCAAAGATTTAACCTATTGAATTATTAGACGCATTCTGTAGGTACAATACATGTAATGCATCTGGTGTTACACAAAGATAATGTGAAAGGGCAGTCGCAAGTCTTATAGCACGTATAGTTATTAACAGAAACACATGGGAGTTCCGTTGCTCCACCGTAAATCTTTTTCTCCGCCTCTTTATCAAGGTGAGAGATAGTTGTTTTGTTGAGTGTTAATTTGAATCCTTTTTGATGTTTCATGATTTGATCTCCTTATAGATTAGTTATTTAAACGCTTCATTATAACAGTTGGGGTAGGAAAAATCAAACAAATTATATATTACCCACCATCTCAATGTTTTCTCTTTATTGGCCGAAAAATCAAGTCTACTCTTGACAATTATGCCGATGATATAGTAAACTAAAATTCCTTATGAAACGCATATATTACACTCTTTCCATACTTATATTTATTGTTGCGGCTGCAAAGATCGGTATTTATATCGGGAACTGGATTATTCCTTTGATTTTTTTTATTGTCGGGATAGCTTTACCTTTCTTTAAAAAGGAGTCATTCTCTCTTTATGCATTTTTATTTCTTCTCCCGGTTATTAATTCAAGTCCAGCGTTTTTCAGCAATCCTTTTCCCCATAATTATATTGCCCCTTCGCTTTTTTTATTATGCGGGATTCTTCTTTCAACTTTTTTCTTCCGGATGAAAAACAAAATCGAATCCCCTCTTGTGTCATTTGAAGACCGCGGATTTACTTATTATTACATGTTTCTGCTGATTTTAGTTGTATCCACGATTTTTGTATTTCTCCGGTGGTCAAATATTACACTTGGCGATTTCAAGGCCATTGGAGCCGATTCAACCGTTTCACCTCCGCTTCCGCGTACAGCCACTGATGGGAGTATTCAGCTCATTGAACAGAATGTATCGTTCGCTTCGATATTTCCTTTGTTATCGCTTTTTCTTTATTTCATTACTCCTTTTATTTTTTTCTATATCCGCCGCATGAAACCCCAGGAAACCCAGGTCTTCAAATGGCTTTCGTTCGGGTTTTATATTTCAACTGCAATCGCATTTATACAAAAGATTACCGGTCAATCTCTTATTTCCGACCGTCTCGGAAAGGATTTCAAGCAATTTAACGGCGGATTCTCGG
>Ga0209340_1001068_pt1 | contig 22398 bp, 26 predicted proteins | sample EPASupsiteSAE323_FD_187266 | JGI IMG/M metagenome (GOLD analysis project Ga0209340, IMG submission 187266) | Bioremediated contaminated groundwater from EPA Superfund site, New Mexico - Sample SAE3-23 (SPAdes) (version 2) | ecosystem: Environmental > Aquatic > Deep subsurface > Groundwater >... | reverse complement strand
GAAATAAACTGATACCGCAGATTGATTTTCGCAAAACAATATGTTAAAATGACTTGAACCATATAGTTTTGTTATTTGCGGGGGTACGTTATGAGTGCTGAAAAGATTCTATTCAACGTCATTATATTATTCCTTACTGTATTTATTTTTAACAGATACCTGGTTATGCAGAAAGCCGCACTCTTGACAGTATTGACTGGACAGTTTTTCGCGTTAGTCTTAAGTGTTATAACATCGGTTAATAATGTAAAACCAAATATGCTGCTGGAAATACTAATCATGGTTTTTGGTATATTAGTACCAGGAGTCATGTTCTTTTATTTCCATTTTAATAACAAGGAAGATAAGTTGAAGAAATTATATGAAACGATTGTGGGAATGCTTAGTCCGAAAGGAAAGCCCAGTATTGACGACAGGTTCATGATTGAGGATGGTAGTAGTGACAAATACGGTTTGGGACAAAAGATGAAAATAATTCCTGAAAAAACTTCTGATGTACTTTTGAGAGGCTATAGCTGCGCTCTTGAAGAAATTCCGCAGTCAGTAAAAGAAGGGTTTGCAGATACTGACAGGCTTATAGAGCTGAAAGCATGGAGGAAAGCTCTTGAGAAGTACCTGATAATTGAAAAACAATGTAGTGATAATCCAGTACTTCAGTTCAATATTGGTAATATTTATTATCATCTTAAGGAGTTCCAAAAGGCTATAAACCGATACAATACAGTTCTTGATATGAATATAGACAGTCAAAATTTTGATACATTTGAAGAGGAAGAGTCAAGCAAAAAGAAGGCTGCTAGAAGGATAAAGAGCGCATTAAAAAAGGTTGAGGACTACGATATTATCTTCAATACAGCAGTTTGCCTTGTTTGTCAGGGTAAATACGAGCAGAGTATTGAAGTGTTTAAAAAAGCGGGAGATAATAAGGACAACTGGATTAATGTTTATCAGCCTCTTGCGGTTATCTATGAAGCTCTTAATAAAAATATTGAAGCGGCAGAAATGTATCAGAATCTAGCTGAGATATATCCGGAAGATTTTGAAATTCAAAAGAAATCCGGAGATTATATCTGTACAATGAAAAATTATGATAAGGCAAAAACATACTATGATAGAGCAAATGTTTTAAAACCTGAATTCTACCAGGGCTATCTCAATATTGGGATTTGCTTGTTGAGAGATAAGAGAGTTAATGAAGCTGTTGATATACTGCAGTTGGCACTTAAGATTGCACCAGAAGTTTGTGAAGTCCACTACAATCTTGGTAATGCATACTACGGAAGCGGGCAAAAATTACTTTCTTTGAGCGCTTATAAAAAAGCGGTTGAGCTTAATCCGAATGACTATAAGTCATTATATAATTTAGGTGTAATACTTGATGAAATAGATATGAAAGAAGAGGCTATATTGGCATTTGAGCATACACTTGATATGAAGCCTGACTTTTATGATGCTTCGAACAATCTTTCAATAGTGTTATGCTCTTTAGAAAGATATGATCAAGCTGTCGATTCTTACTTAAAGGCTCTTCAGTATAATCCTTCAAGTATTGAATTGTATTTTAACTTGGCAATAACACTTGAATATCAAAAAAAATATGACCAAGCTGAAGAACTTTATCATAAAATAGTTAAAATGAATCCAGTCTCATGTGATGCTTATTATAATATTGGATTAATAAGGTTCCAAAGAGAAGACATGAAGGGAGCCGAGCATTATTTTAGAAAAGCAGCTGAATATGGTCGTGATTATCACAAAGCATACTTTCAACTAGCCAAAATACATTCCGCTTTCAGAGAATACGGTAGAAGTATTGAGTGCTTGAAAAAAGCTGTTGGACTATCGAATGAGTACATTGAAAAAGCAAAAACTGAAAAGGTATTTGATGCGATTAGGAATCTGTCGAGCTATACTGATATAATTGAAAATATTAGTAATTAATGATTATTATTTGGGTGAAAGTTCATCTTTGATTTTGTGAAACTTTGAGAGACAATCATCACAATATCTACCACGTTTTATGGGCTTTTTGCAGTAAACGCACGTGAAAAATTCACCGAGGTTATCTATATCATCAAACCTACCTTTGCTAATAAACCTGAGGATATCCTTTTTTGACACACCTGTTTCGCTGCATATTTCCTCAATAGTATTTTTTTTGAGATTATCGAGGAGAAATTTTCTAACAGTTTCAAGGTCTTTTAAATCTTGGGAAAGACAATTAGAGCATAAATCTTCATTAGAAGGGAATAATTTACCACATTTTGCACATTTGTTTAATTCCATTATTTTATACACTCCTTAGAAACGGCACATTTTGAAATCATCTGGACAAATTATTGCTCTATAATAATTTTAACACAAATTTGAGAATTTATAAATTATTGTTTTTTGTTATTTTAATTAAATATTTAAATGATAATGACTTGGAGGAATTAAAAGTGATTGAAAGATTTTTTCCTGACATGAAAGTAGATAAGGTAGAAGATATTAGCATGGATGATTTGAGAGAAAACAAAATCAAAGCTCTTATTCTTGACATTGATAATACCATATGTGAATGGAAGATGGAGCCTAAAGAGAATATAAAGGCATGGCTAAATCTATTGAAGAGAAATGGAATTCAAATCTGCTTGGTTTCAAACAATAAAAGATATCGTGTTGAGAAGGTCGGAAGGATTCTTGAAATAAACTCAATACATAGTGCACTTAAGCCAAGTCGGAAAGCATTTCTTTCTGCTGCTTCAGTAATGGGTGTTGGACCTGAACAGATTGCAGTTGTGGGGGACCAAATATTTACTGATATTTATGGCGGGAACAGGCTTAACATGTTTACCATATATGTGAATCCAATTTGCGAAAAAGATTACTTGTTTGTAAGAATGAAGAGGCCTTTTGAAGGATTTGTTTTAAGGAAATATAGGAGTAGAACTTATATTCAGAAACAGAAAAGAATAATGTGGAAGCAAAGGAGTATGATAAAAAAATATAACTCAAATGAGGTGTAGGTTATGACGGATCATATTACTGCAAAAACTCAAATTACAGGTCTTATAGGAAATCCAGTTGAACATAGTGTGTCACCCATTTTTCAAAATAAATTATGTGAAATAATGGATATACCTTCACTTTATTTGCCATTCAGGGTTTTAGAAGGAGATTTGGGCAAGGTTATTGATGCCTTTAAAGTTCTTAATGTAAAAGGATTCAATGTTACAATACCATACAAGACCGAAATATTGGATTTCCTCAGCGAAATTTCAGAAGAAGCGTCAATAATGGAAGCGGTAAATACAGTTAAAATTCATGGAGATAAGCTATACGGATATAATACCGATGGATTAGGTTTCATCAGGGCCCTTGAAAGTCAGGGTGTTCAGATAAAAGATAAAAACGTAGTTATGCTTGGTGCTGGTGGCGCAGCTCGTGCGGCTGTTGTCAAACTTGCACAACATGGTGCAAAACAAATAGCAATACTCAATAGAACCGAAGATAAAGCAAGAAAGCTTTCTGAACTGGTATCTCGTAAAGTTGCTGATGTTGTAGTAAGTGCAGAATTATCACAAGATTCAATTAATAAATTTGCATCTAATTGTGATATACTAGTCAACTCAACTTCTGTAGGCATGTGGCCTAATATAGATAAATGCCCCGTAGACGCTGAAGACGTTTTTGTAAACCATCCTATAGTTTTTGATATGGTTTATAATCCTCTAAAAACAAAATTTCTTTCTCTTGCTGAAAAAAATTCCTGCAAAGTAATAAGTGGACTTGGAATGCTTGTTTACCAAGGTGTTTGTGCCTTTGAAATATGGCACAATGTTAGAGTACCAGTGGAAGTTGGTACTGATTTGATATCTAGACTAGAAGAATATTTTACCTAAAGGCAGGATTTTAGGTAATTTTAAAGAATATATGTTATATAATTTCAACAAAAAGGAGGATTCAGTATTATGATAGATAAAGATTTAAATATTAAGAATTATATGGAAGAAGTTGTTTATGAACTGTTTGATGATATTTTGAAAGATTTGAATGTTTGTACTTGTGATAAGTGCAAAATGGATATTGCAGCTATTGCTTTAAATCAACTACCTGCAAAGTATATTGTTACTGAAAAAGGAGAACTATATTCAAGAATAAGTACCCTAAAGCAGCAGTTCGAAGTTGATGTTATTTCGGCTATAACCAGAGCGGCTGTACTCGTAAAAAGGTCTCCAAGGCATGAATAGTAAGGGACTGAATCTTGTTTTTACAGGATTTATGGGTACAGGTAAATCATCAATTGGAAAGCTTGCAGCGTCAAAATTAGGTTTTGAATTTGTTGACATTGATAAAGAAATTGAAAAACATATGAATATGGTAATATCAGATATTTTTGAGAATTTTGGAGAGCAACATTTCAGAAAAATTGAGAGCAAAATAGTTAAAGAGTTTTCTTCAAGAACGGGAATGGTTATATCAACAGGTGGAGGGGTTGTATTAAATACGGAAAACATTAATAACCTTCGCGAAAAAGGGATTGTTATTCTTTTAAAAGCCAAACCTGAAGTAATTTACCGAAATGTTTCCAAAGACAAAAATAGACCACTTCTTAACTGTGAAAATCCGATGGACAGAATCGTAGAACTACTTGAAGCAAGGAAGCAGTATTATGATAATAATGACTTTGAAATAGATGTATCAGAACTAAGTATTGAAGAAATTGCGGAAAAAGCAGTGGATATATTTAAAAAGAATTCTTGTATATAGTTTTAATTTGGCGCCTTTGGAGTATTTCCTTAGGCGTTAATACATCAAATTATTATTTCATAAATTTCTCATAAAAGGAAAAAATAAATACATGATTAGATTCGGACCATCAGGAAATTCAGATACATTTTATGAGCACGGTTTTAATTCATCACTTGATGCTCCCAAGTGGATTGCTGGCATGGGCCTTAATGCTTATGAATATCAATGCAGCAGAGGTATTAACATATCTGCTGAGAAAGCTGTTGCTCTTGGGAAAGAGGCGAAAGAGCATGATGTTTTTGTAAGCATCCATGCTCCATATTTCATTAATTTTTCCAGCATTGAACAGATTAAAAGGCAGAATTCAGAAAAGTATATACTTGACACTCTTAAAATTGCACAACTAATGGGCGCAACTCGAGTAGTTGTTCACCCTGGTTCATGTGCAGGGATGGATAGGTGCGAAGCATTTCTTTTAGCTAAACAAACCTTGAAAAATATTGTAAATCAAGCTAACCATATGGGTTTAGATGAAATTAGCATCTGTCCCGAAACCATGGGAAAAATAAATCAATTAGGTGATGTTAATGAAATAATCGAGCTTTGTACAATTGATGAAAAAATAATCCCAACCCTTGATTTTGGACATTTACATGCAAGAAGCCAAGGCGGATTAAAGAGCCTCAAGGATTTTGATATAATATTTGACAATATTGAAAATAAGTTGGGTAAAGAAAGATTAAAACATTTCCACTGCCATTTTAGTAGAATAGAATTTACTCAAGGTGGGGAAAAGAAACATTGGACTTTAAAAGATATTCAATTTGGCCCGGAGTTTATATTACTTGCAGAAGTTCTAGTAAGACGTAATCTGGAACCGGTTATAATATCCGAATCAAGAGGAACAATGGCTGAAGATGCTTTGGAATTAAAGAACATATATGAATCAGTAAAGGAGAGTGTAGGATTATGAAAATTATGGTTATAAGTGGGCCAAATCTTAACCTTCTTGGGAAAAGAGAACCAGGCATATATGGGGTAGAGACCCTTGAAAGTATTGTTGAGAAAATGAGAGAAGAAGCGAAAAAGTTAGGTGTTGAGGTTGAATTTTTTCAATCAAATCACGAGGGTGGAATAATTGATGAGATACATAAGACCATGGGCATTTATGATGCAATCATTATAAATCCTGGTGCATATACGCATTATAGCATAGCAATTAGAGATGCAGTAAAATCTGTTGGAATCCCTACAATAGAGATTCATCTTTCGAATATTCATGCAAGAGAAGAATTTAGAAGCAAATCTGTTGTGGCGCCAGTTTGTGTAGGTCAAATATCCGGATTTGGTTCCGACTCATATATACTTGGACTGCATGCTGCGGTATTGGCATGCAAGAAATAGATAAAATATAGTTTCGGAGGATATAATGTTTCAAGACAGAATTAAAAAGTTGAGGGATAGATTTGAAGATTTAAAAATTAACGGGATTTTGTTATCAAATCCGTTCAATAGGTATTACTTGTCAGGATTTACTGGTACAAGTGGATATTTATTTATTGGAGAGGATAAGAGCGTTTTAATTACTGATTCAAGATATATGAAACAGGCCAAGGAGCAATGTGCGGATATTGAAGTTGTTGATCAGGGAAAGGACATCTATGAAACTTTTTTAAAAATCATTGATTATATAAAAATTAATAGACTTGGATTTGAAGAAAATCATATAACTTTAAGACAATTCAGCGAATACGAGAAAAAATTAGCAGATATAAATTTGATTCCTGTTAGGGGAGAAATAAAAAGACTTAGAGAGATAAAGGATAAGGAAGAAATCATAAAAATAACAAAGGCGGCTGAAATTGCAGATGGTGCTTTTAGCCATATACTTAATTATATCAAGCCCGGAGTTCATGAGAATGAAATTTCGCTAGAAATAGAATATTTTATGAAAAGACAAGGTGCATCAGCAGTATCATTTGACACAATTGTAGCATCGGGTGAGAGATCAGCAATGCCTCATGGGGTTGCCAGTTCAAAGGAAATAGAGCTTGGCGATACTGTAACACTTGATTTTGGATGTATATACGAAGGATACTGTTCTGATATGACAAGAACTGTTTTTGTAGGAGAGGCAAAGGAAGAGATAAAAAAAATCTATGAAATAGTTTTAAAGGCGCAGACATCAGCGTTAGAAATGTTGAAAGCGGGATTGTTATGCAAAGACATTGATGCTTGTGCAAGAAAAATAATAACTGCGTATGGTTATGGAGAGAATTTTGGTCACGGGCTTGGTCATTCACTAGGCCTTGAAATACATGAAGACCCTGCAATATCTTCAAAAAGTGAAAGAAAGCTTGAAACTGATATGGTCGTTACCATTGAACCTGGTATATATCTTGAAGATATCGGAGGGGTAAGGATTGAAGATTTGGTCTTAATAACAAAAAATGGTTATGAGAATCTTGTTAAATCACCTAAAGAAATAATAGTTATTTGACGTCGGAGGAGAAAAATGAACGAAATACTTTATAATCATAACTGTACATGCCCAATATGTGAATTTGATTTTAAGACAAAAAAAGTTCATGAGAAGAAAATCGTTGTTCTAAAAAAAGATACCGATTTCTGTACATATTATGAAGGGCCCAATCCGTACTTTTATGAAATAAATGTTTGCCCTAATTGTGGATTTTCTTTTACCAATAGTTTTAATAAGAAGCTAAATGCTGTTAATATAGATAATTTTATAAAAGTATTTGCACCCCAGTGGAACAGAATTGATTATACCGGTGAAAGAAATTTAGAACAGGCTGTGGAAACATATAAATTGGCAATAATTTGTGGACAAATAATTGAAATTAAGCCTAGTTATCTTGCCAAAATATGTCTTAAAATCTGTTGGCTCTTTCGTATGATTGCAAGCAAAAAGGAAGAAATCAGATTTATAAAAGGTGCTGTTAATTTTTTCGAAAAAGCGTATGAAACTGAAGACTTTAATAGAAGCGACAGTATGGCTCCTGAAATGATTGTATATTTACTTGGCGAGTTGAATTTCAGGCTTAGTAATTATGAAGAAACAAAAAGATGGTTTAATATTGGGTTATCAAAGTATGGAAATAGTGCTTCATCTAATAAACAAACAATTAGTGCGATTAGGGATAGATGGCTGGAAATAAAATCTGTAGTCTCATAGCAAAGCTGTAACAGACTTAATTTGAACAGAATAATAATGATATAAACTAGGAAAACTTATTAATAAATGACGAAAAAATAAATTCCGATTTTTTTAATAGCAACGAAAAGATGTTTTGATGGTAAATGTCTATAGGGCTTACCATCAAACACTTTTCTTAGAAGTATTTATTGTGAGTCAATGAAAAAATCTCTATTTTATTTTTTTGTTATCCCTAAGATATTGCGACTTTCAAACTTTTTCTTGAAAATTATTCTAATATAAATTAAGATAATGTATGAAGTAAAACAATCTAAAATACTATTTTGAGGTTGCGACTATACTTTTGGAGGGATAATTAGATGATTTCAGCTGGGGAATTTAGAAACGGAGTGACATTTGAACTTGACGGGCAAGTTTTCAAAATTGTTGAGTTCCAGCATGTAAAACCGGGAAAGGGTGCTGCTTTTGTAAGAACAAAGCTTAAAAATGTTATTACTGGGGGCGTAGTTGAAAGGACGTTCAATCCTTCAGAAAAAATGCCTAAGGCTCAAATAGAAAGAAGGGACATGCAATATCTTTACAATGACGGCGGCTTGTATTATTTTATGGATACGGAATCATATGAGCAGATGCCTCTTAACATGGAACAGTTTGGAGATGCGCTGAAATTTGTTAAAGAGAATATGATGGTTAAAGTACTTTCATATAAAGGTAACGTTTTCGGAGTTGAGCCGCCAACCTTTGTTGAGCTAGAGATTACCCATACAGAGCCAGGTTTTAAAGGTGATACTGCGACAGGTGGAACTAAACCTGCTACAGTTGAAACAGGAGCTATTATCCAAGTTCCCCTTTTCGTAGAAATTGGGAATGTTATAAAAATTGATACACGTACAGAAACCTATATGGAAAGAGTTTAATGATATTAAGGGAGGAATAATATTATGGCAGTTTTAAAGGAAAAAGTGGCTTATCTTAAAGGAATGGTAAGTGGGCTAAATCTCGAAGATGGAAAGGATCAGAGCAAGATAATAAATGCGATGATTGATACCTTAGATGCTTTTGCAGAAGAATTTGCAAGGCTTGAAGAAATGCATATAAGCATGCAGGAACAAGTAAATATAATTGATGAGGATTTAGGAACACTTGAGGACGAAATTTATGAAGATGAGTATGAAGATGAACTGATTGAAGCAATTTGCCCTCACTGTGAACAGATGGTAACCTTTCATGAAGATGAAATAAGTGAAGAAGATGAAGTGGAATGTTCACATTGTCACAAAGCATTTGAAATTGAATGGGAATGTGATTGTGACGGGGGATGTAACTGCGAAGAATGTGACCACGAATAAACAGGATACTTCAGAAACCGTTATCAAGCCGCTAGACATTCGATAAAAAAGGAAAATGAAAAGCCCGAAAGGGCTTTTTTTCTTTTTTATCGAATATACTTAATAAAAGTATTCATGGAGGGCTTGCATGGAGGGACCTTTTTGGGAGTATAGATTTATTTTTACTTTTGGATTACTTGTTTTCATTTTTTATCAGTTTGAGTGGCAAAGGTCAAAAGCTTTTCTTTACGCACTTATGTTGAAAGCTAAAATTGATTACATTAGAAGAGTATTTCTGACAGGAAGAGAGCAGGAAGATTGGGTGGTCGAAAAAGCAATAAAAGTTTTGCCAGTATCAGTAAGAGTTTTTCTAAGTAAAAATATATTAAGGTCAATAGTGCATGAAATGTACCATACGCTTGATGCTTTAGACAATGACCAGAAACAAGCAGAATATACTAATAGCAATGATACATAAAAAGCTATTTTATTTATAGCTTTTTATGTATCATTATTAAAACATATTTTTCTTTTGCAGCAGGTATACTGCTACACCACTTAAAACTATAGAAAATAATAAAATTATATTAAAGCCATGAGGTATATTTGCAAGTGGATTAGCTAAATTCATGCCAAAGAAACTTGATACCATGGTTGGTATAGCAATTATTATTGTTATTGAAGCAAGAAATTTCATTACTATATTAACATTATTAGATATTATTGAGGCAAAAGCATCCATCATTCCGCTCAAGATACTGCTGTAGATGTTAGCCATTTCGATTGCCTGCTTGTTCTCTATTATTACATCTTCCAGAAGTTCGGTGTCATCAGGATATTGTTTGACATAGTCGAGTTTGAGCATCTTTTCAAGAACTATTTCATTTGCTTTAAGAGAGGTTGAAAAGTATACAAGACTCTTTTCGAGTTTCAGTAATTGTAATAGCTCCTTGTTCCTCATGGATTCGGTAAGTTCATGCTCAATCCTGCTGCTAATCTTATCAATATGTCTAAGATAAATCAGGTAAAGAGTAGCATTTCTATATAGAAGCTGAAGAATAAATCTACTTTTGTATTGAGTTAAAAAATTTTTTACCCTTTTATTCTTAAAGTCTTTAATAACCGGATTTTCTTTTAGACATATGGTTACAATGTTCAGCCTCGTAAAAACAATTCCTAACGGAATAGTATAATAAACATTAGTGTTCTCTTCTTTCTCAATAATCGGTGTATCAACAAGGATTAATATCTGTCCATTATCGTATTCAATTCTGGAACGTTCTTCTTCATCCAATGGAGGGTGGAGGTAATCGGTTTCGATATTCAAACCTTCGCTTACTTTCTTTATTTCTTCTTGGGAAGGATCTATAAGATTTACCCAAGCACCATCTTCAAAATGGTCAATTTCTTCAAGTTTATCATTGACAGTCTTAAAAATTTCCAGCATATTTAGCACCTTCTTCCTTGTTATTTCGCTGCAAAAAGTTACTGCCATTCTCCAATTTTTAATGAAGGAGATAGAGTAATGAAAAATAACCCTTTTGCATCGCAAAGCAAAATAGTAATACTACCGCCAGGGTCACTATCCATACTAACCACCTCCTAAAGGAATTCTGACAATAAAAATACCTCCCTGCAACGAGCTAGGAAGGATACGAAATAAAACAAATATTTCACCTTCACTCGTTTAGCTTTAACACTATACAACTTTGGATTTAATCCAGCTACGTTAAGTAAAACCTTATTTCGGTAATACCTGTTCACCCTTTGGCATCTCTCGATGTTCCTGGGTAGCAGCATTTATCTGTATAGTAACCTCGCCTAACAAAGATATTTGTATCAAGCTAATTATATACTCGACTTTACATAATTACAACAAAATAATTTAAATTAACTCAAATTTAACTATTTATGCGCGATAGTCACCAAAAACAATGATACATATAGATTATTATTTATTTTATTCAGATTAATAGCTTTTACCACAGATTATTCTTTTTATTGAAAGATTATCTTGCAGGTTATCTTGCAGGTTATCTTTTCTTAAACTTATATGTAAAAACCTTTGTTGTATTGATGTTTGAGTTAATTATGGAGCAGATTATTATTATGGAACCAATTAATCCACATAAGCTAAGAACATCATTGTATATTGCATGAGAGATAATAATACCGAATACTGGAATGGTTGAAAGAATTATGCCTGTACGTAAAGGCGAAATGTATTTTTGCCCAAAAGTTTGTAGTGAAAACGCAATGCCTGAGCAAAATATTCCGCAAAAAAGCAGAGCAGAAATACTCTTGGGATTAATTGGTTGAAATGTTTTTTCAGTAAAGGAGGCAAGAGAAAGGCATATAATTGAAGCTGTGAAAAGCTCAACAATAGAGATTAGTATTGGTACATACTTTTTTGACAGGTTACCAATAATAATTGTTTGCACGGCAAAAAGTGCAGCAGCAAGTATAGTTAAAATGACACCAATGTTAAACTCAAATGAAATACCATTATGATTAATTAGTATAAGACCCAGGAATGCAAAGATTACATTCATCACATCCTTTGGTTCAAATACGGTTTTTGACAGTAGAAAGCAGAATATAGGTATGAAAATGGTTTCAAAGCTAATAAGCAACCCTGATTTCATTGGAGAAATGAATTTTAGGCCGTAAATCTCCAAGATTGATGCGGCTGATAGGACAATAGACGTAAATAAGGCGAAAAATATAATACTTCTATTGATGAACTTAAGTTTTTTCCTAAAAACAAAAGCCAAAACAATAGCGCCAATTAAAAAGCTCAATCCCAAAAAGTATAAAGGTGGAAGACTTTCTAAGCCTAGTTTGCTGACTGTGGGAGTACATCCCCAAAAAAAGCAGGATGCTAGGAGTGCTAGACTTCCTTTTGAAGATTCATTCACAGGATAAACTCCTTTCTTCTTAGAATACCAGTATTTAATATTCAACATAGTTTAGCAATTTCCTTTAATAAAGCTGCTATTTTGACAAAGATGATTACTAAAAAGCTGAAATCACTTTATATTTTATGGACATAATACATAGAAAATTATATAAAAGGGTGATGTTAGAAAATGAAAATCATTACGGATAATCTGGATTTAATTTTTAGAAATATTCTTGCAGTTTTTACTTTGTTCGTATTAGCGCGTCTCATGGGCAAAAAGCAGATTTCACAGCTTAGCTTTTTCGATTATGTTGTTGGAATTTCAATTGGCTCTATAGCTGCAGCATTTTCAGTAGATCAAAACATATCATATGTCCATGGAATATTAAGCTTGATAATCTGGGCACTTTTTTCAATTGCTGTTGCATTTATGTCTCTTAAGAATTTAAAAGTACGTAGACTTTTAGAAGGAGTATCTACAATTCTTATTCAAAACGGCAAGATTTTGGAAGAAAACTTGCGAAAGGAAAGATTCAATATTAATGATTTAACTGAAGAATTAAGAATGAAAGGAGTATTCGATATTACTGATGTCGAGTTTGCATTACTTGAAACCAGCGGTCGAGTGAGCGTTAAATTAAAATCTCAAAAACAATCCGTAACTCCTTCTGACCTAAGCATTCCAACAAATTATCAGGGCTTAAGTTGGAATCTTATTATCGATGGAGAAATAATTCAGAAAAGCTTATCTGACGTAAAATTAAATGAAGGATGGTTGTTGGATGAGCTGAATAAAAAGGGAATATCGTCTGCAAAAGAAGTTCTCCTGGCTTCTTTGAATTCAGAAGGGGACTTATATATCGCTTTAAAAGATAAAACGGTTAAGAAAAAGGATTCTGAATGAATTTAAAAACCAAAAATACGAAACTTTAGATTTTATATTTGTATGAGCGAATTTATTATTCTATAATAAAGAAAAGGTAAACATATGTAAATTATAAGTGGAGGATGATGAATTTGAAAAAAGTAGTAACTTCCCTAGTGGTAGTATTAATTATAGGAGCTTTATGTATTGGGTGTGGTGAGGTAAAAACCCCTCAATTACAGAACAAAGCTAAAACAAATGTAGTTGTTAATATAGCTGGACTTCAAGGACCAAGTTCAATAAGTATGATTAAGATGTTTGAAGACAAACCGTTGCTCGGCGATAATGTGGAAACAAATTATATTGTTGCGAAAACACCAGATATTCTTGTTTCAAAATTAATTTCTAAAGAGGTTGATATAGCGGCAATTCCTACAAATCTTGCAGCTAAAATTTATAACAAGGGTATTGATTATAAGATTATAGCAATGAACACTTGGGGAGTAATGTACTTTATTGGAACAGATAATACAATAAAGAAATGGGAAGATTTAAAAGGTAAAAAAATTTATGCGGTGGGCAAAGGAAGTAATCCTGATGTAGTATTGAGGTATCTTCTGAATAAAAATGGTTTAAATCCTGAGAAGGATGTAATTATTGATTATTCAATTGCACAGGTTGAGCTTGCACAAGCAGTTGCAGGGGGAAAGGTTTCACTTGCGCTACTTCCAGAACCATTTGTAACAATGGCTCAAATAAAAAACAAAGATGTAAAAGTTATTTTTGATGTCCAAAGGGAATGGAAAAAGATTAATGGTGAAAAATCCGAGTTTACACAGACTTGTATTGTTGCCAGCGGAGATTTAATTAAAAACCATAATGATATAATTGAAAAATTCAAAAATGAACTCAAAAATTCTATGGATTGGGTCAATGAAAATAAAGTTTTGGCAGGTATACTAGTCGAAAAACATGGAATAGGAATGAAGGCAAAAATTGCTAAAACAGCAATACCTAGATGTAATATAAAATATGAAAATGCTCAAGATGCTAAACAAGCTTTAAATACATTTTTCAAAATAATTCTTGATTATTCTCCAAAGGATATTGGAGGGAAGTTACCAGATGAAAACTTCTATTATTAAAAGTAGTTTGCTTACAATAATATCGATAATATTTTTATTATTAGTATGGAAAGTAACTGCTTTGTTTGTAAATTCAGAGATTATAATTCCATCACCGGAAACCACCCTGCAAAGCCTTATTTCCATTATTAATGATGGAAATTTCTTAACAATAGTAATTTCTACAGTGCTAAGAATGTTGATTGCACTGATTATTTCTTGTATTGCAGGTGTTACAGCGGGTTTGATTATTGGATTTAGTAAAATTATTGATTCACTTTTTAAACCATTTCTTGTTGTTGTTATGTCTACACCAGTAGTTTCCTTTATCTTACTTGCGATGATTTGGCTTAAAACTGAAAATATACCGATTTTCGTTACATTTTTAATGGTTTTTCCAATAATCACTGTAAATGTTGGTGAAGGAATTAAGAATATTGACAAAAAGCTAGTACAGATGGCAAAAGCGTATAAAGTTAATAAATGGCGAATCATGTCTGAAATTTATTTGCCATCAATAATGTCTTATCTTATTGCTGCTATATCAACAGCAGTCGGAATTGGTTGGAAAGTTGTAGTTACTGCAGAAGTATTAAGCCAGCCACAATTCGCTATAGGTACAAGCTTGGAAACCTCAAAAGCATACTTGGAAACATCTACGGTTTTTGCATGGACAATAATCGCATTACTCTTAAGTTTATTGTTTGAAAAGACAATAAGATTGGCAGAAGCGAAAGTATTTAAATGGAGATGAAAATATGAGTCTTATCATCCAAAATCTTGGAAAGAGCTTTGGCAATTTAACAGTTTTTAAAGATTTTAGCCTTGAGATACCAGAAGGCAAGATTACTTGTATTCTTGGACCATCTGGTTGTGGTAAAACTACCCTTTTAAATATAATTGGTGGATTAGAAGCTCATGATTCAGGTGAGCTGAAGGGGTTCGAGAATAAGGTCATCTCTCATATTTTTCAAGAACCCAGATTGATAAGATGGAAATCAGTATGGGATAATATTGATTTTGTTATTAAAGATAAATTTTCGAAAGACCAGAGAAGCACTCTTATAACAAAATATCTAGAAATGGTTGGACTTAAAGATTTCAAGGACTATTATCCAGATAAGCTTAGCGGTGGGATGATGCAAAGAACGGCAATTGCTAGGGCATTTGTATATGCAGCCAATTTGCTTATAATGGATGAACCATTTCAGGGACTTGATTTAAAACTTAAAATTTCAGTTATGGAATCTTTTTTAAAACTCTGGCAAGCTGATAAGAGAACGGTTGTGTTTGTAACTCATGATATTGATGAGGCTCTTTACCTGGGTGATGATATATATGTCCTGAGCAGTTCTCCTGCGCAGATAAGAAAGAAATTCTCTAATGAAGTTCCGAGGGGAGATAGAAAGTTCCGTGACAGCCGAAATTTTGAGGCCGAAGGTAAATTTTTTGAATTAATTATTGGCTGATGGATTTAATTTTTCCAATAAAGATGGTACAATATTAACAATTACAAAAGATAAGGAAGAAGATAAATGGCTTTAAGAACGAAAAGGAGAACTGTAGGTTATTATCTGAAAAGATGCATAGAACCAATGCCTATCAGCGGGAAGGATGTTTGTCCTTGGTGCAGGGTTGAACCTTCAATAATACTTGCATGTGATGCAAAAAATGGCACAACATTGTTCCTAAAGCAATGCAGTACATGCGGGAGTTTTATCAAGGTTTTTAGAAAAAGTTGTGATATTTGAGTTTTATTTTGGTATATTAATAATGCTTGCATATGCAGGCATTTTATTTATTGGAGGGGATACCTTGCTTGAGTGTGGCGAATGCCCACGTCCCCTTATATTGTTAGGAGATGTTTTGATGACGACTAAGATTATTTTTGTAAGACATGGAGAAGCGGAAGGAAATTTTGATAGAGTATTTCACGGACAAACAGATTCAAATTTAACTGAAAAGGGACAAAAGCAGGCTCTAAAAGTTGCACAAAGATTAAGAAATGAAAAGATTGACGTCATATATTCAAGCCCTCTTAAGAGAGCTTATTATACTGCGAAGTATATAGCTCAGGAGAAGGATATAAAGGACATTATTGCTGATGAAGGCCTTATGGAGATTAATGGGGGAGAATGGGAAAATGTCAGGTGGGATGATCTGCCTAAAAAATGGCCAGAAGAATATAATACATGGGAATGCTCGCCACATCTACATTGCATGCCGACAGGAGAAAGCATGAAACAGGCTTATGATAGAATAGTCAATACAGTTAGCAATATAGTTGATGCAAATAAAGAGAGAGACATTTGTATTGTAACTCATGGAACCGTTCTGCGTGCGCTAATGTGTCATATTTTAAATAAACCGTGGGAAGACCTGATTACTATTTCATGGTGTGACAACACGGCTATTACCATTGTGGAATTTATTGATGATAGCTTCAAAGTAATTCTTGAGGGCGATAATTCACACCTTGAAAATAAATTAAGTACATTTGCAACCCAGGATTGGTGGAAGAAAGATAAGTAAGATTAATTTATTTGACATAACAAAAACCGATGTAGTATACTTGTCGAAAGAAAAAAATGCTAATAACCATTACACTTCGATTTGATTTCAAAATTATTTTTTATTAACATAGAAAAATTATATAAGGGGGAATTATTTTGGCAACTTTTTTAAGTGAACCTTCTAGAACTTTCAGCGAGTATCTGCTATTACCAAATCTAACTACCAGGAATTGTACTCCAGACAACATTGATTTGAATACTCCGATTGTAAAATACAAAAAAGGAAAAGAAGATGCCGATTTTGCAATAAATATTCCGATTTGCTCTGCGGTTATGCAATCTGTTTCAGATCATAATATGGCAATTGCTTTGGCAAGATGCGGAGGAGTATCATTTATTTTTGGTTCACAAGAGATTGAACAGCAAGCTGATATGGTTACAAGAGTTAAGAAATATAAAGCTGGATTTGTTGTTAGCGATGCTAATCTTAAACCGGATGATACTCTGGCTGATGTAATAAGAATGAAGAATAAGTCTGGGCATTCAACAATGCCTGTTACAGAAAATGGTACTCCAAAGGGAAAACTACTTGGTATAGTTACAAGCAGAGATTATAGGATGAGTAGAACACCTATGGATGCAAAAGTGAAGGAGTTCATGACACCATTTTCAGAATTGATATATGGGACATATGATATTAGCCTTAGCGAAGCAAATGATATGATCTGGGAGCATAAGCTAAACTGTTTGCCCATAACTGATAAAAATCAGAACTTAAAATATCTTGTTTTTAGAAAAGACTACAATGAACACAAAGAAAATCCTGACGAACTTTTAGACAAGAATAAGAGGTTGATTGTTGGAGCAGGAATAAACAGCAGAGATTATAGTGAAAGAGTACCTGAGTTGGTTAAAGCTGGAGTCGATATACTTTGCATTGATTCTTCGGATGGGTTTTCTGAATGGCAGGGAGAGACAATAAAATATGTAAAGAATGAATATAATGATGAGGTAAAAATAGGAGCAGGTAATGTTGTTGATAAAGAAGGGTTTTTGTATTTGGTAGAGGCTGGAGCTGATTTTGTAAAGGTTGGAATAGGTGGAGGTTCAATCTGTATAACGAGAGAACAGAAGGGTATTGGAAGGGGACAGGCAAGTGCGGTTATAGAAGTCGCAGCTGCAAGAGATGAATACTATAAGAAAACTGGAGTTTATGTCCCTATTTGCTCAGACGGAGGAATAGTTCACGATTATCATATTACACTTGCTCTCGCAATGGGAGCAGACTTCGTAATGCTAGGACGTTATTTTGCAAGATTTGATGAAAGTCCAACCAGAAAAATTAAAATTGGGGGGAATTTTGTCAAAGAATACTGGGGTGAAGGTTCAAATAGGGCGCGTAACTGGCAAAGATATGATACTGGAGGCGAAATGCATGAAATGACGTTTGAAGAGGGAGTAGACAGTTATGTACCTTATGCAGGCAAACTCAAGGACAACGTAGATATAACCATAAGTAAGGTCAAATCAACAATGAGCAACTGCGGTTCAAGAACAATAGAGGAGCTGCACCAGAATGCACGACTTACCCTGGTTTCAGCAACGAGCCTAACAGAAGGTGGAGCACACGATGTAATACTGAAAGAAAAGAATGTTTACAGCGAATAAGAATCCCCCCCACAAATAATGGTAGCCTGTTTAAATGCAAATTAGTATAAGCCGCCCGAGAGGGCGGTTTTTAGTTGGTTATATAAGCTACTTTAATAACCCTGTTGGTTGTGATTGCGAGCGATAGAGTGGCAATCTTATTAAAGTCTAAGACAATGCTGAAAAATTATTATGTTTATATATTATAGCTTTAATAAAAGCTGGGACGAATTTATATCTTAAGCTATTATAGATTGCCGCATTCCGTTTTGCTACATTCGCAATGACATTCTGTGGAAGTATTTGGTACATATAAAGAAAATGCGCTCGTATTTATTACTATTGGATGCAATTTAATATTAAGCATGATATAATAAACACAATAACTTTTCAAATTTTGCTTTTCTAAATTTTCATTTTTTCTAATTAATACAATTTGTTTTTTAGATAGACAAAACATCTCCATTAGCTTTTCTGATTTTTTACTTATAAGGAGGTAAAAACTTATGAAGTCTACTACTAGCGTGGCAATCCTTAAACAAGCCTTGCCAAGAGACAAAAAGAAAAAACAATTTAAGATTAGTCTTATATTCGAAATCACAGCATTAATTACTATATTGATTTTATTAGTATCTTCAATTTCTATTTATATAATCTATAATTTGAGTTATAGCGCTCTTAAGACACAGATAGAAAATCAACTTACAATGATTGCCTCAAATACAACAGTTGCAATTGATATAGAAAAACTCAAAACAATAAGAACAGAAGAAGATGAAGGTAATAAAGTTTATATGGAGCTCCAAAAGAAGCTCCAAGATGTAAAAGAAGCAAGTAGTGGGAAACTGAGATATGTCTATACTATAGCACGAATTGGAAATAAATGTGTATATATCCTTGATGCAGCTCCTATAGAAGATACAGAAAATCATTCAACTGTGGGAAGTGAGTTTTCTTTAGAGGATTATCCTGAAGCAAGTAAGGGATTTATGGAGCCAACTGCCGAGAAAAAACTTTCATATGATAAGGAATTCAATATATGGTCACAATCAGGATATGCTCCTATCAAAGATAACAATGGTAAGGTTGTTGGTGTTGTTGGAATTGATATGGATGTTACTACCTTAAAAGATGAAGAAGCCCAAATGAAGCAAGCTGGCATAATAGCACTTGGTATATCCTTATTATTAGCATTAATACTGGGGATTATGTTTTCCAAGTACCTGACTGAACCAATAATTATTCTTACTAAAGGAACCAAGAGCATTGCAGAAGGCGACCTTGATATTTCTGTTAATGTAAAAAGAAATGATGAATTTGGTGAATTGGCAAGTTCTTTCAATTCTATGACAAAAGATCTGAAAGATTCTCATGAAGCATTAAAAAAGTACAGTCTTGAACTGGAAGAAAAAGTAGCCCAGAGAACGGCAGAGCTTTCTGAGATAAATAAAGAAATAAAAGATATTCTGGATAATATGAGCCAGGCAATATTTACGATTGATAGTGGCTTAAACTTCAATTCCCAACATTCCAGATTTGCATACAATATCTTTGGAGATATAGAGTTTGCCGAAAAAAGTATTCTGGATGTACTTTTCTCTGATGAGGAGCAAACAAATAACAGAAAAAATATGTTGGCATGGCTGAATAAGGTGTTTGAGAATTCTTATGTTCGATGGGAAGATATGGAAGCTCTGCAGCCAGTACGAGAAGTTTCTATAAAGACAAACAGCAGTAACGAGAAGAATGGCCCTAAATATATCAAAATAGACTTTCAACCAATAACGGATATTTTTGCGCCAGAGTATAAAGAAAAAGTAACTAAAGTAATGGTTATTGTTCAGGATGTTACAGAAAAGAAGATATTAGAATTGGAGATGGAAAAGAAAGAAAAGGAATACAAGGATAACATTAACCAAATTATAGAAGTTATTAAGATGGATGAAGAACTGTTTCAAGATTATATTAATGAATGTAAGGAAAATCTTGCGAACTTTGAACCAAAGCTTATTGCATTAAAAGATGACAAGCATAACATGGAAATAATAGATGAATTATTCAGAATTATGCACACAATTAAAGGAAATGCAAAAATATTCAAATTAGAGAGAATTTCAGGTGAAGCGCACAGTATTGAAAGCATATTCTCCGAGATACGAAAAGGCCAAAGAGAGATGGATGATGAGCTTCTCAATGAAACGTTCAAGAAGCTTGATCATTTTAATAGTTTGTTCAACGAGTCACTTGAGATATATAATAAAATTACGGCAGGGAAAAATGCAGATTTGGGTAGGGTACACTCCATTGAACAGGAGAAAGAAGACAGTGAAGTTATTAAAGTGAAAGTTCAGGAAATAAGTAGGCTGACTGAATTGATTAAGAAGGCGGATAGACTATTATCAGAAGATAGTTCAAAGGTCGAAGGTAAAAAAGAAAGAATGGAAAAAGTGAAGGCTATTGAAGATATATTTAAGGAAACTGAAGAACAACTTAAAGCAATGAGTAAGGTTTCCATAAGCAGGTTATTTGTTAGATTTCCCCGAATGGTTAGAGATATTTCAATGGAACTGGGAAAGAAAGCAAGGTTAATTATTAAGGGAGATAACTTTGAGATAGATAAGAATATTTATGAAAAAATATCAGATCCATTAGTTCATATTTTAAGAAATTCCATTGACCATGGACTGGAAATACCACAAGAAAGAATTCAACTCGGAAAGCCTGAGGAAGGTACTGTTGAATTAAGTACAAAGTTAACAGATTCTGAATTGCAATTAGAGATTATTGATGATGGACAAGGGCTGGATATTGACAAGATAAAGGCAAAAGCAGTAAAAAACGGACTTATACCACCAGAAGAAGCTTTAAACATGAAAAATGATGAGGCCATTAATCTAATATTTTTACCAGGATTTAGCACTAATGAAAGGGTCACGAATATTTCAGGCAGAGGAGTTGGGATGGATGTTGTAAAAACATCCATAGAAGAAAGCCTGAAAGGAAGTATTGTACTTGAGTCAAAGAAGAACCAAGGACTTAAGATAACCTTAAAAATTCCACTTGTAAATGCCTTGTAAAGTTAAACAAAAAAGAATAATAAAGGGGGGAGATAATTTTGGCAATTAAAGTACTTGTGGTTGATGATTCATTTCTCGTTTTTAAAATGATTAAAAGGGCTATAGAGCCACTAGAAATGGAAGTAGTAGGACATGCTGAAAACGGTAAGATTGCTCTTGATATGTTTGAAGAATTAAGTCCAGATATAGTTACTTTGGATATGACTATGCCTATAATGGATGGGTTAACAACCGCTACACACCTACTTGAGAAAAATCCTGAAGCCAAAATAATATTTTTAAGTTCAATAGGAGATGAAGATCTGCTTGAAAATGCTAGGAAAATTGGCATTAAACACTTTATACAAAAACCAATTAATACAGAAGAATTAGTAAGTGCTATTGATTCTTTAATGAGCGAATAAGCGGAGGAGTGCAAATATGGACAAAGAAAAATTTGATAGCTTCCTTTCTTTTGTTGAGGATGCATTTAAAAGGACGAGCTTAGAAATGCTGGATTTTAAATTCTCAAAAACAGATGAAGATGAATCTTTAGAAGAAGAAATAGTTTGTGTGGTAATTGGAATTGTTGGTATTAACAGAGGACGAATAATTTTAAGAGCTAGCAAAAAAATATCTGAAAAAATGGCTGAGATAATTAACGGAGAAGCTCTTAAGGATTTGGACGAACTATATCTTTGTATGGCTGAGTTTTCTAATATATTTTGTGGGAAGGCAGTTACTTACTTTAATAATAAATACAGAGGCACAGAGCTGAGACTTACTCCTCCAGCAGTTTTTGAAGGAGAGAGAGTGAGAATTAGTACGCCAAACATAAAATCTATAATTATAAATCTTGCCAGCACAGATGGTCCAGTATATATTGATATTGGCTTAGAGGGGGTACAATAAGTCATGGAGTTAAAGCAAGCGCTTGTTGAATCATTTGTAGAGACATTAACTATGTTTGGTAAATCAGCTATTTTTGAGTCGGAAATGGAGATAGAACATCTTGAATCTGCGAGTCAGGTCAATGTTCTTATTGGCCTTA
>Ga0209340_1001067_pt1 | contig 22404 bp, 30 predicted proteins | sample EPASupsiteSAE323_FD_187266 | JGI IMG/M metagenome (GOLD analysis project Ga0209340, IMG submission 187266) | Bioremediated contaminated groundwater from EPA Superfund site, New Mexico - Sample SAE3-23 (SPAdes) (version 2) | ecosystem: Environmental > Aquatic > Deep subsurface > Groundwater >... | reverse complement strand
AAAGCATAAACAAATCTCATTAAAAATTTCTTCATAAATTATTCTAGCAAATCTGAATATTTATAATTTTTTCTCAATTTGTTGAATTATCATAAATCCAATTAATTGGTTTTTCTTGTAATTCCTTAGCCATCATTAATGAATTTTTAGCCAGTTTTTGGGCTTCATCCACATAAGGATTATTGGTTACAATTGCTTTGTCTTTGTAAGTTAAATTGGTAATAGATGACATCGCATACATATTGCTCCAAGGTGTAAAAATCATTCCAAAATGCCCTAAAGTCATTTGCAATGAAGAAATAACCATCGCTGCTCCTGCTTCATGGCCTGTTACTATTATTCCGCCAATTTTTCCACTGAATCGTCGCAGATAACCACTGCCGGGAATTTTATCATCTGCCATTAATTCGATAAATTTGGCGTGTTTTATATTTAATTCTTTATTTTTGGTGGCCTTTGGATCGGCCGGCAATAAACTTCCATCCAGACTGATGCACCGATCAATAAACAGTGCCATCAAAGATGACATTTTAAAATTATTAACTGGAGTAGCAAAAAGGATAATGTCGGCTTCCATTATTTTGTCATATAAAATATTGCTCATATCATCTGCCATCTCTGTTCCTTTTGGATAACAGGAACAGGTGCAGTGGCATTGGGTATTGGTGGTCGAATAGCACGCCTTGCAATACTTAACATTAAATTTTCGCAATGAAATTAATTCTGTTTTTACTCCCTCTTTTTCTAAACTTTCTAGAGCCTTTTTTAACAGAAATTCAGAATTGCTCTCTTCTGCCGCCATATCTGTTTGATCTCGGGCCGAGCCAGAAATTCCGATTGCGACTATTTTGTTCTTTTTTTGAGTGATTTTTTTGGCCTCTTCTATCGTCTTTTGCTGAATTTCTTTAAATCGGTTCAGCGTTGCTTGGTCCACTTCCAAAAATTCTTTCAGATATTCATCGGTTAAATTTTTCATTAATTTATTCTGCTGAACCATTAATGCAATAATAGCCAGATTTTAGGTTAAATTTAACATGAATTGGGCACATCATACAGATACAGCCATTCATTTTATAGGCACATTTGCTTTTGCCAATAGAGGTGGCACAATACAATCTTTCTTGTTTTTCTTTGGCGCAATCGTTAAAACTCGGACATTTAGGGCAGCTGCATTTTTTTAAATTTTCATCATTTTTTTCAACTAGTGTCATTTTAGATTTTAATTAATAACCTAAAAATATCGATAGTCCCAATATTCCGTGCAATATAGCCATCGTAATTGTTATCAAAGCCAATATTGGATGCCATTTGAATGAAATAATTGAAATTCCTTTAAAATTAAAAAAACCCACTGTCGCTGTAAACAGAACCATCAATAGTGTTGTCATTCCTCCATACACCACCAATGGCAGGCCTAAAAACTTAATAAGAGCTATAGTCTGAATCATTTTTTATTCAATAATTACTTAAGAGTATACCTTTTTAGTAATAAGAATTACAATTTACAATTTTATTTCCACCCCAAAATCTTTCAGATCTGATTTAAACTTCTCCGTATTTGTAAATTGAACTGCTTTAAATCCTAAATTTTTCGCTGCCTCAACATATTCCAAAATATCATCAGCATAAACGCATTCTTCTGTTTTTAATCGCAATTTATTTAACGCCTCTTCCCAAATTTTAGGATCAGGTTTCATTGCTTTTGTCTCAAAAGAAGTGGTAATTGTGTTAAATGTTTTTATTATCGGCACAGTTTTCAGCATATAGTCAAAATCCCATTCACTTGTATTCGATAATAATCCGATTTTGTAATTTGCCTTTAGTGATTCAATTAATTCCATCATTCCTTCAATTAAGGTAAATTTGTCTTTCGAATAAATATTTTTTAACTCTTCATAACTCACTTTTAGTCCGCAGAGTTTAGAAATTTCTTCAAAAAATTCTTGTCCGGAAATTAATCCGGTTTCAAATTTTTCCGGTAACCCAGATTTTTTATAAATTAATTCAAAAATTTCTTCTTTGCTTTTTCCAGTCAAATTACTGACTCTTCCCATAAAAATTTCATTGGTGAATTTGCCGATCACATTTCCAAAATCAAAAATTATCGCCTTAATCATTTAAAAAGTCTAGCATAACCATTAATTCCGTCATCGATAACATTACTCAAACCTAACTAATATCTTAAAATTATTTTTTAAAAATATTTTGACGATGATAGTCAAGATAGTTTTTACGACTTTCACTTGATGGAATATTGTATTTTTTACCTTGAATTAGATTCATTTTTTTAATATTAAGAGGTGATATGTATGGTGAAATTAATATTTGCCCATCGTCTTCAAAAGAAATAAACCCTTGATCAAATAATCTATCATAAGTTGGAGTCAGTGTAAGACCATTATTATGATCAATCTTTTCAGAATCGTTTGAAACACTCCATGGTTTTATATGACTAGCAATAAGCATGCGTTCATCATTAACTCTAGTAATAATACATTCAGAAGATTCCTCTAATAGCTTTTTTCTATATATTCCTTGTCCAACTCGAGCTTTTACTAATTGTTCTTTTTTCTCTATTGGTAATGCCTTTTGTTCAATAGCATCCTCAACTTGTTGTTCCTTTGCTGGGTGATAATATGGATTAAAAGAATAACTCAACAATGGTCGAAATAAAAAAGATATATTTCCATCAGCATCTTTAATTTTTAATATAGATACGTTGGAGATAATTGGAAGCATTATACTTCGAAAATATTCATAAAATATTTCATCATTGGAACGAATATAAAAACGAGCTTTATCTAGTTCTCCAACAGCATTTTCAATTTTGAATTTTTCTCTATTTTTATAATCTTTAAGTTTCAGATAATAACTTTGCCAGTCTTCTGATATATTTTTTTTATATTTTTGTTCCTGTTCTTCATATTCAAATTTAGCGTCATTTAAATAAGTTTCAAAATCATTTTTTAAAAAGAAACACTCATATTTAAAATTACCAAAAAAAGAATTAAAATCCCTAGTCTTTTGGGAACCTACATATAAACGAGCCTCTCCATTTCCAATACCTATTTTATTTATTTTAACGAAGGAATCGACAACTGGAATATTATCAATTTCATCAATTAATTCAAATTTTTCTCCATCTATTTCTATAAAATTTTGTTCAATTTCTGACATATTTACAAATTTATTTCTTTTTCATTAATACCCATACTTCGTAATATATTTATAAGAACATTTACCACAATACTATTACCCGCCTGTCTGTACATTTGGGTGTCACTGACTACTATTTTAAAACTATCATCAAAACCCATTAGCCTAAGACATTCACGTGGTGTTAATTTTCTTATTCTACCACTTCGAGTAATATAGTTGTCCACTCCAGCTCGATGCATTTTTGCCATTGTTGCTAGGATCGGACGTGCTACAGCCAAATCTGTTTCGGCTTTACTGTAGAATTTTTTAGTTCCAGTTGCCATAACGTATTTAGCTACTTTATCTGAAAGGAAATATTTTTCTGGAACTTTCCCTGATGGTTCAAAAACAAAATCTCCATGCCAGTTAAATTGTTGATTTGCTTTTTGGCAAAGTGCAACTTGTCCATTTATTTGGGTATATCTTTTATCGAGATTTTTTTGATCTGTAACAAATTTAATACCTTTTTCAGGAAGAAAATATTTATCATCAATACTATCTTCAAGTAAATCTTGCATTTTATTTTTTAATTTAATTGGATCGGGGAAATTAAAATCTCTCTGCTCTCGAAACCCAATCACAAAAAGTCGTTCCCGGTTTTGTGGCATTCCAAAATTTCTTGCATTTAAAATTTTAGGATAAAAGGTATAACCTAGTTCTTTAAAAGTATTTTGAATAACTTCCCAAGTTTGTCCACTATCATGGCTTAATAAACCTTTTACATTTTCAAAAATAAAAGCTTTTGGTTTTATTTCATCCACAAGTCGTGCAAATTCATAGAATAAAGTTCCTCGAGCATCTTTAAAACCTCGACGTTTTCCTACTAATGAAAATGATTGACATGGAGATCCTCCAACCAACAAATCTACTTTTCCTTTAAATTTTTTACCATTTATATCTTGAACAAGATTAAACCATTGCGATTCATCAATATTGTAATTTGCAAAATAACTTTGTTTAACAAATGGATCATTATCACAAGCAAACACTAGTTTGTGTTTAACATTCATTCGTTTTAAAGCATGTTCTATTGCTCCAATTCCACTAAATGCTGTAGCTAATCTCAAGGTAGATAATTTCATCGTGCCTTCATTGTACCAGAGACCTTCTCGGCATACCAGACCCCAAATTTAACAATCTTTTCATCCCACAATAGGGGACTTTATTCCTTCCATTAATTTTAATTCACCTCAATATTCGGTTTATCATCCGGAATTGCTAATTTTAATATCATTTCATAATCATTAGTTTTATCCCAAATATCAACCATATTTATTTTTTCTTTTTCCAGTAAATAAGCCGTCATTGCTCTTAATTTTGTGTATCGTTTTGCTCCCGCATTTTCCGGCACTTCCAAATAATATTTTAGCGATGTCTCATAATTTTGTGAATCATGGCCAATATATTCCGAATATCCTTCTTGAATCCAATTTTCCTTTATTGAATATTTGTACCAAGGCATCGATTGAAATTCTAATCTATGAGTCATTTCATGAGCCATAAAATAGGCCAAAGTTCTGTCTCCGCCGGCTGCTTTTCCCGATGGTCCATATAGTCGATTATTTTTTATATCCACTTTTCTCAAAAAAATATTATTTATAAAATACACATAAGAAATTGCTCCAGCCTTATGGTTTGTATTCGAAAAATAATTCCATCGGATCAGGTTGTTGGCAATAAAAATCCGTTGTTTTTCGTTTTTATAAATTGCCGATTTTTGGATTCTCGATTCAGCTGTTCTTACTATTTCATTAATTTCAACTGGAATTTCTTCGTCTGAATAAACAGTAATATTCCCAACTGTAACTTTATTTTTGAAAAACGGTTCCGGAAAACAAAGAGTCAAAATATAAATAGCTGCTAAGACAATAATTATCAAAATTATCTTCCCTAAGGTTCCAAATACTTTCTTCACAACCAATCATATCAAAAAACACAGGCGGCGAACCATTGACGCAGTTAGAACCTATTTTATGAAGGTTAATTTCTCTTCTCTCTCCGTACCTTCAATTTTATCTGAATGAATGTTTGTGGATTTTAAGGTAATAAATTCTTTAGATAATAAATTCCAATAATGATAAAAATTGTAGCAGTAATTTTTCGGATTACTTTTTCTACTTGAGAAACCTTAGAAAAAGTTGATCCAATTTTATTGGCACTAAACGCAATAATAAAAGAAAAGATTATTACTGGTAGACCTGTGCCAAGAGCAAATATTGGTGGTAATAAAAGACTTTCATGAGATTTTAAGACCATTGGTATCAAAACCCCAAAGAATAAAACCCCACTATAAGGACAAAATGCCAGAGCAAAAAGCATACCCAATAAAAGTGAACCAAAATAACCTTTTTTGGCTAACCAAAGTTTGATTTGTTCAGTTTTAGGATTGTTAGTTTTAAGGTTAATTTTAATAATATCCGCCATTATTAAGCCAATTAAAATTAAGACTGGACCAAGAACTTTATCTCCCCAGCCTTGAAAAATTGAGGAAATAGAAAAAGAAGAAAGTCCAAAATAAATGAGGGTGGCTAATAAGGTATAACTAATTCCCCGACCTAAGGTGTAAAAAAGACCATTTAATAAAGTTTGTTTGGAATTTTTAATATCTTTGGAAATAAAGGCGATGGCAGTAATATTAGTTGCTAGAGGACAAGGGCTAATGGAAGTCATTATCCCAATTAAGAAAGCTGATAAAAGTGGAATATTGTAGGTATCAATTAAATAATTTAGCCATTCCATAGGTTAAAATAATTTTCTTAATTTGGCTTCAAAATAGGATTTCATTTGAACCTCATTAGTAACCAAACGCCAAACAGTAGTGTCCTCTTCGTGATTGTCTTTACCATCTTTAATGGCATTGATATAAAGTGCCGAGCCACTAACTCCATAATCTTTGGCCATTTGGAAATTTTCTGGTAAATCAATATTGACTTCTTTGAAAGTAATTTTGCCCGATTTAAGTTCATCGGGAAACTTTTCTTCAATCACAGCTTGAGTGTATTTCCCAATATTAATACAGGAAATGCATCTTTGAGTGGCGTGAAAGACAAAGACTTCAATTTTTTCAGAGCCAGACGGTAAAGAAGTATTTATTGCTGGAGTTAGTTGAGGAGCAATATAAACTACTTTTTCTTTTGGTTTGAATGGCTGAAAAATAAAAGTTATAAAAACTAAAACTATAGCTATCGAACCAAAAATATAAAATTTATTCATTATTGAAGAAAATTAAAAAGATAACCAATTAACATAATGCCTATACTAGTAATTCCAAAGAAAGCGACTAGTAATTGCCACTTCATGGCTTTTTTGAGAATTAAAGCTTCTGGTAGAGATAGGGCTACAGTTGCAGTCATAAAAGCCAGAGCAGTACCCATTGGGATTCCTTTATTAATAAGAACTTCTACAATAGGTAAAACTGTAACCGAATTAGCATAAAGAGGAACACCAATAATAGTAGCGAGTGGAACTGTCCACCAACTTTTTATTGATAAATATTTTTCAAAAAAATTAGCTGGAACAAAACCATGAATAATGGCGCCAAGACCAACACCTAAAAGAACATAAGGAAAAATACTTTTGGTAATTTTGAAACCATCGGTCCACCAATAAGAAATTAATTTTTTGAATTTAATTTTTTCGCCACCATTTTCGGCTTCAACATCGGAACGAGATTTATATTTTAATAAGTCTTGATTTACATATTTTTCCAAATGCAATTTTTGGATAATCATGCCACCGATTACAGCCACAATAATTCCAGCGACATTGTAAATAATGGTTATTTTCCAACCAAAAAGAGCAGGAAAAAGGATTAACGAAGCCTCATTGACTAAAGGTGAAGCAATTAAAAAAGCAAAGGTAACTCCAAGTGGAATTCCAGCACTTAAAAAACCAATAAATAAGGGAATTGAAGAACAAGAACAAAAAGGGGTAACTACACCCAATAAAGCAGCGAATAAATAATCTAAACCGAACCATCGTCTTTTAGTTAATAAATCTCTGACTTTATTGGTAGGGAAATAATAACGAGTAATCGCCATTAAATAATTAATGAAGACCAAAAGAATGCCAATTTTTATGGTGTCGTAGATAAAGAAATTTAGAGCACTACCAAAATAAGATTCTTTGGCTAAATTAAGCCAATTATTGGTGACAGTATTGGCTAGTAATTGAACAGGGTAAAAAATGTCCATAAATTAGCATTTGCCTCCACAACTACAAGCTGATTTTTTCTCAATAGGAACAGTGTCCTTGCCTTTAGTAATCACTTCTTTAATTTTTTCTAAACTACCAGAGCCAAGCATAGCAATCTTGCCATTGATGGTCATGACTGGCGATTCCATAACACCGAGTTCAATAATCTTAGAAATGTCGGTTGAGTATTCAACTTCAGCATCAATGCCCAACTCTTTGATGGCAGTTTGGGTTAATTCATAAAGATTTTTGCAGGTTGGACAACCTGAACCTATTACTTGGATTTTCATATTTGTTTGTGATTTAGAATTTATAATATTTAGAATGGCGGTTTTAATTAAATCGATTGGAATATCTTCAAAAACGGTTTCTCCTTGGTTAATAGTTCGGCAATGACAATCTGAAGAATTTTCAGTCAAGTCAGTACAAGAACTACAAAAATTTTCGCCAACTTTAGTGTCGGGGATTAATTCTTCAATTAGTTTTCCATTAATGATTATCTGATTTGATTCAGACATTCTATCCTCAGTTAATTTGGTTTCTATAAATTTAATATCAAATTCTTTTTGAAGGTTTTTAATAACTTCTTGAAGATTATTACCAGTTTGAGTACAACGGTCACAAGTAGCTCCATTTTTATCAAAATGTTTCCATTCAATAATAATTTTGGTCATAATTAGATTTGAAAAAGTAAATTAGTAATTCTTTTACCCTCATCTGTTAATGAATAGTGGACCCATTTACCATCTTTTCGGTCAGAAACTAAATTGGTATCCTTTAAGTCTTTAAGATGATGAGAAATGAGACTTTGAGATAATTTTGTTTCTTCCATTAACTCGCAAACACAATGTTCATCTGTTTGAAGAATACATAAAATCTGAAGACGGCTATTTTCGGAAACTATTTTAAGTAAGACTGACAAATCCTCTACTTTTTTGGATTTAGAATCGTCAGAAGTACAACATTTATATGAACTCATGTTCATATGATAAGATCAAATTAACAAAGAAGCAATAGCCAGTTTAATCACAAATCACACTAAATCTTATATTTCTCTTCTAAATAGAAACCAGCCTTATTCTTCTCTCTCGGAATCCAGGTAATTTTAGAATTGGTATTTTTAAGTAGGGTATAAGCCTCTAATGCCATCGGATCACGATCATGGGCACCTTTAGTTTTTCCTTTTGTTGCCCAACCAACAGCGATTTTACTATCTGAAAACACATGTATAGACTCTTTCTTGAGCTCGGCATTTTTTAATGCTTCAATAATGGCCAAAATTTCTCCTTCGTTATTAGTTTTGTCTCCAACGAATTTGTCCAAAATCAACTCATCATTTTCAAACACTATCGCTATCCATGTCTTTTGGGAGCCAACCATGCCATTGTTCTGAGTTCCAGCATCAACAAAGTATTTTGGAAGATCACTTGTCTCAGTAGATATGACAATTATTGGAAGTGAATTTGCTTTTACTTTAATTTTTACCTCAACTTTAGTATCATCCACCTTTGGTTGTTTTTTGAATTCCTTTCCGCTTCTTCGTAAAACAATTTCCTCGGCAATCGAAAGAGCATTATCTTTATAGGTATTCACTAGCTCAATATATATTTGTCGTTTCTTAATCCTGGCTTGTTTTGAAACGTACAATTCTAAGAATGACTCCGGTGTAAATAAATTAAAATTAGTTTTGACCCCATTACTGATAGCAAACATACTTGACCTTAAGATATTCATCTTTCTCTTAAGTTCTTTATCAACAATTTTTCGTTCTAGTTTAACTGGTTTTTTTGTTGGCTTATTAATTACATCTGCCTTCTTTTTTAAGCACCATCTGGCCACATTAATTTTTTCCAACGGCAAGCCATTTGTCATCTTTATCATTGCCCAACTAGCCTTAGACATGTCATCGAGAGCAATTTTGCTTATTATTTCTTCTGTTGAGATTTGTAGTTTCAGAACCTCGATTATTTTTTGAGCCAATTGCTTCAAATAGCTTTGTTCGATCATATCTTAATTATTGTCTTTTTTATCTGTTTTTCTTTACCTTCAATTTCCTTAGCTACCTTCGCTGATACTTCCTGATACTTGAGATAGGCTGCCATCGATTCCTCTGATATTTTTTCCGTTTTTTTTCCCTCTGTTGAGATAAGGAACATTAGTCGTTTCATAATTTATTTTAATTATTTTTGTAAGGCTAAAATACTGTCTAATTTTATCTTCCTGTTGGGTGACTCACCGTATTTATTAGCCTTTTCGTTGCCACTTAAATAAAATAATAAAAATAAAACATATAGCCCATATATTGGGATATACACCGCTAAACCAAACCAACCGCTTTTATCGTGGTCGTGTAGTCGTCTAATTGTCAAAGATAAATAATACACTAACAAGACTATGACTAAAGGTATATTTATAAAATTATAGATAGGCGAAGTACTGTAGTTAGGAATAAAACCTATCGGCACACAAATAATCATAGGTAACAAAATACCAACCCAAAAATTACCGACACTTAACCGTCCCTTAAATAAGTTTGATAGATATTCCATAGTATTATTTACCCTCCTTTGATTTATCATTTAACTGGCGATAGGTTAAAACTGATACTAAAAAGCCAATAAAAGCACTTACATAAGCCATCTTTAAGGTAACGGCGTCGCCAAAACCAAACATAACACTAATTATCTGTAATACAAAATAAGACAAAAACGACGCTATAATCCCGACTACCCACGCAATAATAAAGGGTTTGTTTTTATAGGTGGTTAATTTTGCATATATCAACACAGGTATAAAAGGTATTATTACCGTCATTAAAAAACCACTCACTCCGATAGCTGTTAATAAGAAAAGGGCGACAAGGCCACCACCTAACGCTATTACTATATTTTTCATAATTATATTTTTGTTTTACCCATTAAACGATTAAAGATATACCAAATAATTCCACCTAACAAAAAGATGACGACAAACTCCATAAACACCAAAAAAACGCTTTCCGTTCCTATATATTTAACTGCGTAATATCCCGCAAGTATTCCTAAAATAACCCATCTAGGGACTAGTTTTAGTTCATGTTTACTATTATTGGACACTTTTATTGTAATAAAACCTCTAAGCCATCGACCGAATGAAATATGGCCTTGTTTGGTATTTAATAACATTTTGTCTGTTCTATTCATGTTTATTATTGTTTAATATATTTGTAATTATTAAATGGACATGCTTATCAAGGAAATCCTTGGACATACTTATCTTTAGTTGACCAATTATATTAGTATCATCAATTATCCCGCTTATTTTTTTATTGTCTATTAAAAAATTTTCCTGGTTAGGATTTGATGCAAAAATTTGTGTTGTTCCGACTAAAAACTTAGCTGCGTTCTTTTTGTTCAACTTTTCTCTTGCTCTAAGAATCGCAGTAATATGAAGTTTGTTTTTTTCGGCCTTTAGATATTCCCCGTATTTTTGATAAAGTTCTTCCACATACTCTTCTGGAGGAAAAAGATGTTTTGTCGTGAATATAAAAATATCAAGTAACCCCATTGCTAATAATATTTTATCTTCAGCCGATTTATTGGATCCCTTAATTCCGTTAAGGACGTCGATCAATCCCATGGTTAAGACTTCCTTAGTAATAAATTTATCCAGTTCAAACTTTTTTGGAAACATCTCTTCAACAATACTGCCGTGTTTTGGCCTTTTAGTATATCCATAACACTGCCACAAACTATTATCCAATAGTGGATTCATTGCCGTTCCAGCAAGGTAATTAATAAGGTCATTTATATCCGTAGTTTTTGCCTTATCCATGTTGTTAATTTGTGTAGTCATCTTTTGTTTATCCTCGACTTTATCATTAGTTTTATTAAGTCGATTATATTACTTTTTCAGACAAACCATTAACGCAATTACAACAAATATTTTTTCAGAAGTAAGCCTTTTGGAGTAAAGACCAAAATTTCAAACTAATTTTATAACAATCAAATTGATTTGTTGATTTTAATAAAATATTGATGTATAAGTAATAAAGTATAACTACTATGACTAAAAAAATTTATTATTCAATCACACAAGCAGCGGAGTTTTTAGGAATTCATCCTGAAACACTCCGACGTTGGGATAGATCAAAAAAACTTCAAGCTGAAATTATAAATGAACGAGGTGATCGTCGATATGAACTGGAAAAATTAAAAAAATTTAAGGATATGGTTAAACTAGAAACCGATGATCATGAAGAAGCCGAAAAAATAATAAATAAAAGTCTAGATTTATTAGAAGATGTGGCTGAAAAAGCAAAATATGAGTTTGAAATGGGTGATCATTTTAGAGTCCCTAGAGATCTTTCATTTTATGTTCTTGAAGACGAGTCGAAAAGTAACAAATTCCAAGCACTTATTGGTTTGTTTAGTTTTGTGACTAAAGATGGAGAATTTAATTCTAAAATGTCGGGAACAGATAAAAACGGTAAATATTGGGCTTTCCCAAGTTTTGATGATTTTAAGAAAACAGATATTAATTATATTAGGTCACTTTTAACAAAATTCAAACATCCAAGGATACGTTCAAGAATTGCCCATTTTATTTTTTTAACCAATAAAGATTACCAAATGGGACAAGTGGCAGTTGATGAATATCTAAAAGTTGTTAATTGGTTAAATGTCCAAATCAAGAAAGATCCAGAATCTAGTTCTGGTTTTGAAATAGTAGAAGCACTAAAAAGTGCTTATAAAATAGCAAAAAGTCTTAATTACAATTTAAGTGATGTGAATAAGTCGATAGCCAGTACTATTCTAAATTTTGACAACCAAAGTCCTTCACGATGGGCTGCCACTCACAGATTAATTGAATTTGCTCTTAAAAACAAAAAAGAATATGGAAAAGACTTTTGGGAAAACGCCATAAAAATATGTGAAGTTATGTCAAAAGAACAGGAATCAAAAAACAATACTTTCTTTGCGAGAGATTTTTTAATATTAGGAGAAAAAATTGAAAAAGATATTTTCAGTCTTAAAAATAATAATTGGAGAAAAAAAATTGCTTCTTCGTTTGAAAATGAAGCAAAAAAACACAGTGAAAGCTTTGTTCAGTCAGATTTTTTAGTTAAGGCCATTACAGAATACAAAGCAATGGGTGATCAAAACAAAGTTCAAGAACTTGAAATGGAACTCCAAAAGGCTAAAAAAAATATGAAGTTTCAGACTTTTTCTGAAACAATTGATTTGACAGATTGGGTCAAACAAATAAGGGTTAGATTCAAAGAATTTATCCAAAAGGAGAATAAAGAGCAAATATTATCCAGATTGACTCTTGACGGTTCGATTATCCCGAAATATGAAACTGTTAAAAAACAATCAGAGGATCTCGATAGTAAATATGTTTTTCAATCTTTGTGCTCAACGAGTATCGTTGACACTTTTGGGAATACACCAAGAAAATATGAGACAGAAGCCGAAAAAAAATATTATTCTTTGATCAAGCAATATTATTTTTCACTAATTGGATATGAGGCTTCAACTAAAGTTCTTTTTGAGGAAATTATTAATGAAAGTAAAATTGATATTGAATCTGTTGAAAAATTTATGTCTGACCATTTTTGGTACGGTAAAGAATATGAATTTAGAGATCCTGATACAAATGAAATCGTTTTGAAATCTAAAAAGTGGATTGATATTCTTCACCCGGGGTTAAAAAGTTACTTAAATTGTTTAGAATCAATTAAAAAAGGGGACACAAAAGAGGCAAGAGATCAATTAGTCTTAGCAGTCGATTCATTAACACCAAAAATAGAAGGGTTGATACGAGAATTTTTTGAAACGATCGGTAAACCAATTGATAAAATTAAAACAGATAGAAAAAGTGGTAAGCAGACTACTGAAAAAAAAGGGCTTGATGAACTTTTAAGAGAACCTTGGGCTGAAGAAATATTTGGAAATGATTTATTAATCCTCATGAAATATCTTCTTATCGAAGTAGGTGGTGATAATTTAAGAAATAATATTTCTCATGCACTTATTTTTCGGGAAAATTATCAATTAGCTCACGCCCATTGGATATTTATAATAATTTTAAGGATAGGAGCTTATCAAATAAGTATTAATCCAAAATCAACAATCCAAAAAACAGTTGCTGAAAATAAATGACTGGAATAAATAAAGAATTTTTGGAATTTATAAAAAATATTAAAGGCAATTATGGCGATGATTATGGATATAGCCAAGAATGGAATAATGAACACATAAAATGGATAAAAACAGTCTTAAACATTTGTCCTGGCTATATTAAAAAAAATAAAAGTACAGTAAATAATAAAAAGAAAAGGCATGAAATATTAGGTGAGATAACAGCAATATATTGGGCATCCAAAAATGGTGGTAAGAATTTTATTTTTCCAGAATTAGAGAATAAATCTAAATTTCCTTTAGATTTTATTTTTGATGATTTAGATGGAAAAACTTGGAATGTCGAAGTAAAGTCACCTTCTTACGAAGCGGAATTAGCGGAAGATTTAATAAATGGTTCTTTAACAATAGAACAATTAATTGAACGAAAAAGAAAACCTCAGTACCAAAATGGTGAAGCTAGATCTATTGGTTTTAGTACATTTAAGAACCCCATTAAAAATTCCTTAAAAAAGTTTAATCTCTCTCCGTTAAGTAATAATTTAGTTATTTTATGTCCAAACATGTTTAGTAGTATGGCTTTTGTGGGGAAGTTAGAACAGTTTTATTCATTCCGAAAAATAGTCGAAGAGGTGGATATAAAAGGATTAATTTCATCGGTTTGTTTTTTGGAACCTTATTTATTCTGTGGTTCCACTTCAATAAAATTTATTGAAGAAATTGTTAATTTCCACGGTGATATTCCAAAACTAAATAGATTAGATTAATTAGAACTTAAACAATTCCCACAACTGAACTTTTAGCCTGTATGATACTTTAATTAAGAAACTCACGCTTGGAGTCCTCAAACCTTTTTCAACATGGCTAATATAGGCACTACTTGAATGTATATCAATTGCTAATTTATCCTGAGTAATTCCACTTTTGTCACGAAGTTCTCTTATTTTTTCTCCCAATTGTTTTCTAACTTTTTGTTCTGCCAAGGTCGACATGACAAAATTATCCATTAATTAAGGATAAAAATCGTATACCACACAGGTACATTTATTATCGAAAAGGTTGTATAATCGGTTATATTAAACACGAGTTATCTAAACTATGGATAAAAAATCAAAAGCCGCCATCTACATCATATTGTTAGCCATATTTGTTTCTCTAATTACCTGTATAAAAAGTGTTCCCGAACAATATTGCGACCCTGACCCTCTAAACGAAGTATGTCCCCAAACCCATGACTTTGTATTTCCTGGTGTTGAACCGTTTCTTATGAAGACTTTTGGTTATTATTTTCTTTTATGTTTGGCTACATATATCGGTAAAGACATGTTTCCAAAAGATGAAAAATACCGACCGTCAAACATTTTAGGCAGTCCAAAATTTCAATAATATGACAAAAATACCTTTAATTATTCTTGCTTTAGCGATTACGTTTTTTGCTGGCACTTACTTCAAGGACGGAGTTAAGATTAATGGTCTTATTCCTGCAAGTCCAACTGCTGTATTACTTCCAACCAATCCTCCAACACCAACTCCATCTCCAATACCCGTAAAGAAAGCCGTAAACACTGATCCTGTCGTAATTTGTGAATCTGAATCTCCAAATTGCTTAGGTAAATCTATTGAGGTAAAAAAAAGCCAATGTTCAAATACTGTTTGCTGCCAAGTTGGTAATATATATTCAGTCTATTCGACCATGGAAAAATGCACAGAAGCTCAGAATAAAAACAAACCACAGCAAACACAAACGACCAATACAAATAATAATCAAAATCGAGTCCAGTACACAGTCACCAATGGTTTACAAAATGGTACCTATTATTGTTATCCCGACAGAGTCAATGAATTAACCCAGCAAGATCAGGCTATAAAGAGCTGGCAGGCTGCTCTTGACCACTGTAAATTTCAACAACAACCAACTCAGGATTCATGTATCGCCACCTGTAATGGTAATAGTAATTATTCTGCTTGTATCCAGCCCTGTTACGATAGTTATTTATCTGTTTGTAAATCAGAGATCGATAGTTTGTATAATTCAAGAAAAGAGTTATCAAATAAGGTTCATGAAATATGTCCATAATAAAGAAAATATACATTGTCTTAACTATATTAATAGTCTTGGTATTAGCCAGACTTGTTTTTGTTAGTAATAATCAAAATATTACCGGTAATAGCGGCAATATAACAACGCCAGGGACCCTAGGATCGACGTTTGATTGTACTGCTGAGATAAGTAACCTTTTCAATAAAAATGATACGTCGATTGATAAATATTTAGTCAAAAAAAGTCAGTTGAATTGGAAGGGTCAAATGTATGATGTCTCAATTTTTAATTGTCCCGACGAGCAACAGTCTTATGAGAAAGTTTTCTTGTTAAGCAAAACTAATAACTCAGGAGATAAGAAGATATTACTTGCCTTAGAAGACGAAACTTTTAATGACTCGACAATCAGAGATGTCAATGGAGACGGGTTAGCAGAACTTATTGTCGAGCATTCTAATGGCGGTGGATGTTGGTTGTGCTCGGGAAGTTCGATTTTTTCAATCGTTGGTGATAATGTTACCGATCTCCTTAAAGACTTACCAAGGCCAGAGGGTGGAAAAAATGCTAATGTTCAGCTGGTGGGGGACATTGATAATAACGGGGCAGAAGAAATTGCTTATGTAGACGATTCTTGGGAACTAGCCGATGAATTTTATAAATCGAACGCACCCCGCCACCAGATTATATTAACTTGGGATGAAGGTGAATATAAAATCGGAGGAAGCATGTTTTCTGATTACTACCTCAGTCAAATTTCAAAAAGAAACAAAGAATTTGAAACACTTACAAAAAGCAAGAATCCCGACCTTCATGACGCCATTAGTTTGACAATTGAGACATACCTCGACTATCAAGAAATTGAACAATACGACTTGGGTTTTGATACTTTCACAAGACAAATAGATAATCTCCCAAAAACAATAAATGTAAGTGATGAAGATAAGGTGTGGCTGGAAAAAATTAAGAACACAATCGAACAAGAATACAAAAACTCAAAACCTACTCCGACCACTCACATTGGATTCCCTTTATAAATCAGTACCCCCTCAGTTGTTGATAAACGGCTTTTACTTATGGTTGTTTCTATTTATCTAACGGGTAGCACCCTTTTTAACGTCACCATTATAATTGGAAAACTCCGTCAAATGTCTATATTTTAATGAGTAATTATATTATTCAATAAGTATATTATCAACGGTACAAAACGCTAATAAATACTCCATAATTCTAGTTATTTTGTGCTTTTTGATTACTTTTTATCATTTATTTGCTATTTCTTGAGGTTTTATTGACCCCCCTTATTTTTTATGTGATGTCGATTCTGGGTCTGAGTTTTTTGGGAAACGTGGTTATCACTGACTATCCATGTAGCTAACCTGGGTTCCCATATTTACCACCCTTCTGCTTGGTAAACTTAATGGCGTCATTAAAAGAGATACAATATATATCGTATAATTCCCTTATTATGAATATTTGGCTACCTCAAAAAGGATTCATTGTTGATGTCAGACTGCGTGCTTTAATTGATCCAAAATTAGTGCCGGAAACTGGGTTTGGATTCGTCCCCGTTGATCCATTTCAGTGTGAACATACTATTCCCTTAAATATTCCCCACTACAATGGTTGTACTGTTAATCGAGATATAAGATTTTACGAGTTTGTAAACAATGGCGTGCCTAAATTCACGCCCCGACTCTTTGGGGATAAATACTCTAACGATGTACTTCCGACTTATACAAAGATAGCCAATACAAATTTCAACAGTGACGAAGAGTTTTATACTTTTCCCTTTCGAGATAATGTCCTTCCCTCAATGGTGGTTGGTGGGTTTCAAGCCAATGTTGTCAAAGAGCACGAGAGAGTCAAAAACAAAATCATTGAGCTGTCCAAAGAAATTTCAAACGGCAATAAGCCGGACACAAATTTGTTTACATCTGAAATTAAAACCTCCGAACGGGTGGCATACCTAAACGAATACTATCTCGACAACTCTCTTTTTAACTTCGATCTTGGCAAAAGTTGGAAAACAAACGAAGAAAAATGGGAAGACCCTAAATATAAAAAATGGTGCAAAGAACCAACAACAATAACCGTTTTTGATGGGTGGTACAGCTATGCTTTTTGGGAACTTTACTCAAAATCTAATGCCGACATGGGCATATCTTGGTGCAAGAAATGTGGCAACCTAATTGACATTAAATCGGGCGGGCATAAAGATCGTTTTTATTGTTCTAAAAACGAAAACATAATTTGTTGGCAAGAAAGACAACGAGAACGTAAAGCAAAAGAAAGAAGAAGGATAGGATAAATTTGATCTGTCACACCAATTGTCGTATCAAAAGAGAGTTTCCCGAATGCCTTATAGACTCCTAATATGGAGCTACAAGATACAACAAAAAATCTATTAAACAACAAAACAACTAACTTCGTAAAACTAAATCGAAATGCGGACGCATTTTGGAAACTTGTCCAAAAAAGACACTCTGCCTTTATCCTCTTAAGTATCATCGCTCAAAGAGCAAGAAGAGCTTCTAGTGAAGAGACTGGTCTTGAGGTGGGAGAAGCATGGCTCGGTGATTTTGAAAGCTACAACTCCACCAGATCGAAATATCGAACTGATTTGAAGTACTTAGTCGATTTCGGTCTCATAACCACCAGAAAACACGACATTGGTACTGCCGCTAAACTCATTGATTCCACCATATTTGATATTAATCCCACCGAAGAAATCACAACCATAACCATAAATAAGAATTCTGAAAGAACTATTAAGATGGGAAATCTACTTACTATGTATACAGTAGATACCCCGGGAGTTAATGACAACTCTCTCCTATTAGCTGTTCATAAGGATAACTAATATGGGATTAGTAAGTACGGAAATTATCAGTAGGATAAAACGGGAAAATGACATTGTCTCTGTGGCTAACAAGCTAGGACTTTTTGACGGAGTCTCTACAAGACAAACAGGAAGAAAAACTATCCAAATTAAATGTATCTTCCATGAAGAGAAAACCGCCTCACTCACTCTATATACCGAAACCGGGACTTACTATTGTTTTGGTTGTCGCGAAAGCGGAGATGTTGTTAAGCTTGTTAGTAAAAAACTAAACTTAAACTTTCCTCAAACCTTAAAATGGTTTGACCCTAGTCTAGAAATTGGTACTCAAATCAATCATGACGAAGCCAAAAAGTATTTATTAGACCACGGCATTAGTTACGTATCTCAAGTAAAATTTGATTTCTGTTTCTCAAGATATTGGATTGGCCCAACCCCATATCCATCAATAAAATTCAAAACTCCTGGCGGATATAAACATCGGCTTTTTGGATACTCAAAAGACAAATACAGATTCGAGAAAGGCGGACACAATTCTTTATTCAAAACTGGTGGCGATCCCAAGACAGCCGTTATAACTGAAGGGGAATTTGATGCCATAAGAGTTTGGCAGGAAACAGGATATAGCTGTTTCTCTTCGACGGTAGGTAATACGACTTTTAAGAAAAAGTATTTGTCTGAAATGGAAGGTTTTGATTTGTATGTGGTTGGATATGATAATGATCTACCAGGAAGAGATGGTGCAAAAAACGCGATCAAAACATTGATTGACGGAGGGATAGACAAAAATAAAATAGTACAAATTGAAGTATTGTTTCCGAGTCCCAAAAACAAAGATTGGTGCGACTTCTTTGGAAACGGTTTTACTAAAAATGACTTTGATGAATTGATTAGTTTAGCGATCTCAGCAAAGAGAGGTGCAGGATGATCCAACTCTCAAATCAAACGATTAGTAGCTTCATCGAGTTGTATTTCCGTAAAAAAGGAGTCCGACTTACTGAGGAGGAAGCTAATGTCAAAGGGTTGGAACTAATCGATTTTCTTAAACCTATTTATAAACCGATCGTAAATAACGATCAAAACAAAAAACTAACCTCAGCTTAGTGATATTATTACTATGCAACCAGACAATTTGTTAAAGCTTTTTTTTATGCCCTCGTTGGACAGAGCTTTAACAGTTCTGGTTGCACCAACGGGGGCATAAATTTATGAACAATCAAATACAAAATATAAAAGAAGAGAAAATTATCTGGGTTGAATATAACCGTCGATCGTCAGACGAAGGCTCAGGAAAACAAATTGTTTCTATTGAGAAACAGCAAGAGGAGTTAAGTAATAAATTCCCGACAACTAAATTTAAGAGAACTCTTCATTTATGGGAGAGCAAAAGCGCTTTCAAAGAAAACAATCGTCCGAACTTTACTAAGATGGTTGAACTAATTAAAAAAGGAAAAATTACAGGGATTATTTGTTATTCTCCTTGTCGCCTTTCTCGTAACCCAATAGAGGCGGGAATCATCGTTGATCTAATAGTGAAGGGACTTTTGAAGGATATTAAATTTGCCGGTTATACTTTTGATAACAGTGCTGAGGGTATAATGTTACTTCAATTTTCCCTTAGTCAGTCGCAATATTTTTCAGCCAAGCTCTCAAGAGATGTAAGGGTAGGTAATAGGGTTCATTTAGAACGTGGTCAATGGATAACTGTAGCTCCTCCAGGATATTTGAATATGGAAAATCCTACCACTAAAGAAAAATATATTGACAAAGATCCTGAAAGATTCGAAATACTTAAAAGTGCTCTTCTTGATATTATTGCTGGCAAACGACCAATGGATGTATTACGTAAAATTCAGGATTCTGGATATAAAACTAGAAAGACTATTAAATTGGGAGACAGGGCACTTAGCAGAGCTTCGTTTTATAGAATTATTACCGACCCATTTTACTGCGGCTTAATGAGACGCCGTGAAGGTGACTTTGCTGGTAAACATCCCATCATGATTACACCAAAACAATACGATCAACTCCAAATTAGGTTGGGGCGAAAAGGTAAATCAAGATATGCCAAAAACGATTTTGCCTACAAGGATGTTTTGAAATGTGATGAATGTGGCGGGTCTATTACTTGTGAAGAGAAATATCAGATAATTTGCCCATTATGTAAAACTAAATTTCATCAGGGCAAAGATACTGACGCTTGCAAAGGTTGTGGAACCAAAATTGAAAATATGGACAACCCTAAAATACTTCACTACATCTCATATCATTGCACCAAAAGAGTACATAAAGATTGTGCCCAAGGAGGTATCTCTCTTGAAGACCTAGAAACAAAAATTGATTCTGAATTACAAAAGTTTGAGATTGATATAGATTTTCGGGATTGGGCTATTGACCATTTGGGTGAGACCAATTCGAAAGAAGAACAGATGGAACTCGACGTTCGAGAAAGACTTGAGAAGAATCTTAAGGAGTGTGATTGGAATATTAATAATTTGATTAAATTAAGAACCAGAAGGGAGAATATCGATTCTTATGAGGATGAAGAAAAACAACAAGCCTATGACTTTGAAGAGAACCGTTTGTTTGCTGAAAAAAGATCACTCAAAAAGCAAATTGATGAACAAGATGAATGCCAAATCGATAGATTAGAATTAACAAAGGAAACTTTTGATTTTGCCTACTACGCTCGCCAGCATTTTGCCGACGGGGATGTAATGACAAAAACGATGATACTTTCGAGACTCGGTACGAACCTAGTTATTAAGGATAGAAAACTCCACATAGATGGGGAAACTGCGTTTTTTCTAATCGAAAAAGGCAAAAAAGAGATAGAGGATATTGTTGAATCGTTAGAACCTTCAAAAAGACCCCATTCTTCCAAAGAAATGCTATGTCTCGATTCTGTTTGTCAATCTATGCGGAGAGGGTGGGATTCGAACCCACGAGCTTTTTACAGCGCAGACTTTCCAGGTCTGTGGAATGAACCACTATCCGACCTCTCCATTACGAACCTATTTTATCAAACTTGATTCATTTCCGATATGATTAATAATCAATTGATTTAGTTTTAAAAAAGTCTTTTTATTGTGGTATCTCAATTTGCAAGTACCTCTTAGATTTATTTTATTTTCCAAATTTCTAGGTTTAAAAATAATTGTTTTATTAAAATTGCAAACAGGTATTTCTAAATAATTAGACCAAAATTCTTCTATTTCTTTTGCTTTAATATCATCATAAATTGCGATTTGACATTTAATTTTATTTTCATCTATATCCAATTCTTGTCTCATAAATTTAACAAATAATTTCATTAAATTTGGATCAGAATTAGTAAATTCAATTGCATAGAGAAAAGTATTTTTATATCTCTTATCTTTTCTTAATTTTGTTCCTTCACAAAGATATGCTGTCAGTCCAAATATCCTTAAATCCTCTTCGTCCATAAATAATTATACATGAAGATTCGTGTTTTATTCGTCTTTATTTCTTAAGAATTTTGTCTAATTCTGTTTTAGCTTTTTTCAAAAGTGCCTTTTCGCTGTCATAAGCCAATTTTTCCAATCCTTCCTCGAAACTAAACCAATCTCTTTCCAGCACCATTTCATCGTCATAATATTTTAAATTGCTTTGTCCCAAATATTCCATCAAAAAAAACGTCACTTTTTTTACTATTTTTCTTTTTTGTTCCTTATCCCAGATCAGATAATCATTCGATCCTAGCTTAATTACCACTTTTGCTTTCACCCGACCCTCTTCTTCTACTTCTCTCAAGGCTGCCTGTTTTAAAAATTCATTTTTATCTAAATGGCCCTTGGGAAATTTATAAACCGCTCCATCATCAGTCTCTCTCTTTTTATTTTTTTGGCTGCTGAAATTAGAGATAGTTTTAATTAATAGCCAAAATATTTTATTATTTTCAATTTTATACACCAAACCGCCGGCCGATCTTTCATCGTAATATAGCTCTCCTTTATTTTTGCTTTCCTCGTTTTTCATAGGTAATGGAT
>Ga0209340_1001066_pt1 | contig 22417 bp, 20 predicted proteins | sample EPASupsiteSAE323_FD_187266 | JGI IMG/M metagenome (GOLD analysis project Ga0209340, IMG submission 187266) | Bioremediated contaminated groundwater from EPA Superfund site, New Mexico - Sample SAE3-23 (SPAdes) (version 2) | ecosystem: Environmental > Aquatic > Deep subsurface > Groundwater >... | reverse complement strand
TAACCCGGCGGATAGGCGGGATGGCCAGGCCGAAAACCGAAGTCGGCGGGGATAAAATGGAAAACGGTTTGCGCAATACTGCCCGGCAGCGGATCGAGCACCTGGCCGGGGTATTTGACGAACTGTCCGCCAGTTTTACCGCGGAGGCCGGCAAGAGTACGCAGGTTAGCCGAACCGGTTATCTTAATTATTTATATGATGAACTATCTCGCGGGTTTTGCCAGAAATGCCCGCGCTATGACAGCTGCTGGGTGCGGGATAGCTACAACACCTCGCAGGAGATCCTGGATATTTTCACGCTGGCGGAGAGTCAGGGCGAGATTCGCCTGGAAGACTGCCCGCCTGGTTTTCGCCGGCGCTGTGTGAACAGTCATGATATGGTAGCGGTCATTAATCACATGTTTGATAAATTGCGCATCAATGAATACTGGAGCGAAAAGCTGGAGGAATCCCGTGACTTGGTGTCCCGGCAGTTGCAAGGGGTGAGCCAGGTAATCAAAAACCTGGCGGCGGAGATCGACATGGAGGCCGGGGTTGATTATGACCTGCGGGAAACCTTGCTGCAGGAGTTCAAGCGGCGCGGCATGAAGATAAAGAACCTGACTCCGGTGCGCAACGGAGGGCAGTTGGTGGTGGATATCTGGGCTGATTCCTGTCAGGACCGCCAGCATTGCGAAAACGAGGTGGCTGGAATGGTTTCCGGTTTATTGGGGGAAAGAATGGAGGTATGCGAAAAGCGCTGCCCCCGTTTTCCCGCCCGGAGCGGCTGTGAATATTCCCTGACCCGGGCCTTCAGTTACCGTATCTCCAGCGGTGCCGCTCAGGTAGCCCGGGATGAGATCTGCGGTGACAGCTTTACCATAGCCACCTTGAAGGAGGGCAAACAATTAGTGGCCTTGAGTGACGGCATGGGTGTAGGGGCCAAGGCTAGCAGCGAGAGCCAGGCCGCCGTGAGGCTGCTGGAGAATATGCTCTCTTCGGGTTTTGCCAGGGAACTGGCCTTAAAAACCATTAATTCGGTGCTGCTGCTGCGCTCGAATGATGAAAGCTTTGCCACCTTGGATATGCTGGTGATAGACCTCTATAGTGGCGAGTTGGATGTAATCAAGGTAGGGGCAGCCCCGTCTTTTCTGAAACGCGGGCGGCAGGTGGGTATAATCAGCGCCAATTCCTTGCCGATCGGTATTCTGGAAGAAGTGGAGATAAGCTCGGAGAAACGCTACTTATGTCCTCGCGATATGATCGTAATGGTCAGCGACGGGGTGCTGGAGATATCCCGGCAGCAGGCGGACGGCGTCTGGTTGCAGGAATTTCTCGCCCGGGCCGACGAGAAAGACCCGCAGGTTTTAGCTGAGATGATCATGCAAAAGTCCCTCGCCCTATGCAAGGGTAAGCCCGCCGACGACATGAGCGTTATCTGCATGTACATAGATTTAGCCTAATAAGGTGGAAGGACATACCTCCTGCAGAGGAAGTCCTCCGGCGTCCTGACGACAGCTTATACGTTTATTAGATCGACAAGGGACATTCCTCTGAAAGAGGTGTGTCCCTTTACCTATTATTGTTTACTCTTGATGGCAAGTTGGGTAGGATAACCATATAGGAATACTGAATTAAAGGAGAGCATCAGCTTTCCTTTTCTTGATGATAGAGAACACCTTCCCCGGCGATCTAAGACCTGTTTCACTATTAGATCGACAAGGGACATTCCTCTGCAAGAGGTGTGTCCCTTTACCATAGGAGGCCATATGTTTGCAAAGGTAAAAAGATATATCCATCAATATAATCTGATTAATCCTGGTGACAGTATAATCGCGGCGGTATCGGGCGGGCCGGATTCCATGGCCTTGTTGCATATGCTGCAGCGGCTGCGGCCGGAAATGGAACTGCATCTCGCAGCCGCTCATCTGAATCACGGCCTGCGCCCCGAGGCCGATGATGAGCAGGCCTTTGTCGAGGGCTACTGCGCTGAAGCCGGAATTAAGTGTTATAGTCGCAGCGTTCGGATAGACCAGATCGCCGAGCGGGAAGGCAAATCCGCCGAGGAAGCCGGGCGGGACTGCCGCTATGAGTTTTTTCAGCAACTGAGCGACGAATTGGAGGGCGCTCTGATTGCCACGGCCCATCATCAGGACGACCGCGCCGAAGGGGTCCTGCTCAATCTGATCCGGGGTACGGGTATCAAGGGACTGCGGAGCGTCATGCCAATCAACGGTCGGGTTATTCGCCCGCTGCTATCCCTGACGCGGGATGATATTATGGCTTATCTGCAAGAAAACGAGGTTACTTATTGTATAGATAACAGCAACTATGATCCGGTTTACCTGCGCAATCGGGTTCGCCTGGGTCTGCTGCCTTATTTGCGAAGCGAGTTTAATCCGAATATTGTGAAGGGTTTAAATCAACTGGCCGAACTGGCGGCGGAGGAAAATGACTGGATTGAGCGGCACTGTGACAAGTGCTGGAGCTATATCGCCACGGAGACGGACCAGCAAGTGGTACTGCGGGTGCCGCACCTGAGCGAATTGCACCTGGCCATGCAAAGGAGGGTAATACTGCGGGCGCTGGCCCATTTCGACGGGGAAGCCGGTTGGAGCATGGACGACGTAGCCTATGTGCGCACCTTGTTAAAGCAAACCGGCTCCAGCAAGGTCCTGCAATTAAAAAAACAGGTTAAGGTTAAGAAGGTATATGATGAACTGCATTTTACCCGGGAAGAGGAGACTACCGACCCGTTTTATTACCAGGTGATGGTGCCGGGAACCTTATATATTGAAGAAACCGGCCAGGCCCTGGAGTTTTTCGTTGAGGAGGCCGGCGCCGGCCCGGGGGAACTGCATGAAGTTTACCTGGATTACGATAAATTAGCCGATCAGCAGCTGGTAATCCGCAGCCGCCGGCCCGGCGATTATTTCTATCCGGCCGGCATGCCGGGGGGGAAGAAGCTGAAGGAATACTTTATCGACATTAAGCTGCCTTACCGGGAGCGGGACCGGGTACCGCTACTGGTCGGTGAAAATGGCGTCATCCACGCCGTAATCGGTTGGCGCATTGCCCAATCAGCGGCCCGGGACCCAGCAACGAAACGGCTGCTGGTAATCAGGACTACGCCGAATAATTAATCTTGTGCATCATCAGTCATATGTCTACTGCGATTGTTTGTGATAGCTAACCAGATATGTTAAAATAGTAAGGATATTTTAAAGGAGCGAATTATCTTTGGACAAAACCTTGAAAAACATAGCAATATATGTATTGATTGTCCTGCTGGCCTTATTCGCCATCAAGTTTACGTCGGGCTCGGATGAAAAGCCTAACAAACTAAGCTACCCGCAGCTTAACAGTTACGTTCAGGACGGCAAGGTCAAGAATCTGGCCATTGAGGTGGATGACAACGTCTACAAAATAAGTGGGCAGTTAAAGGACGGGACCAAATTTACCAGTACCGCCCCGAAGGAAAGCAGCATTACCAAGGAGCTGACCGATAAGCATGTCGATTTTACCTTTGAACCGGTAAAACCGGCGCCCTGGTGGCTGTCGCTCTTAACTACGCTATTTCCCATTGTTATACTGATTGCTTTCCTGATCTTTATCATGAACCAGACCCAGGGCGGCGGTAACAAGGTGATGCAGTTCGGACGCAGCCGGGCCCGAATGCTGGCGCCGGAGGAGGTTAAGATTACCTTTGCCGATGTGGCCGGAGCGGATGAAGCCAAGGAAGAGATGCAGGAAGTGGTGGAATTCCTTAAGAGTCCCGCCAAATTTGTACGGATTGGCGCCAAGATCCCCAAGGGCGTGCTGCTCTACGGTGCTCCCGGTACCGGCAAAACCTTGATGGCCAAGGCGGTGTCCGGCGAGGCAGGCGTGCCGTTTTTCTCGATTAGTGGTTCCGATTTTGTGGAGATGTTCGTGGGCGTCGGCGCGGCCCGGGTCAGAGACTTGTTCGAACAGGCCAAGCGCAATTCCCCTTGTATAGTATTTATTGATGAAATCGATGCGGTGGGACGCCAGCGCGGGGCCGGTCTGGGCGGCGGTCACGATGAGCGCGAGCAGACCCTGAACCAGTTACTGGTGGAGATGGACGGCTTCAGCCCCAATGAAGGCATCATCCTGATGGCGGCGACCAACCGGCCGGATATTCTGGACCCAGCCCTGCTCCGGCCGGGTCGTTTTGATCGTCATATTTTTATTGATCCCCCCGATGTCAAGGGACGGGAGGCCATTCTGGCCGTCCATATCAAGGGCAAGCCCATTGATGAGAACATTGATCTGGAGATACTGGCCAAACGCACCCCGGGCTTTACCGGAGCCGATCTGGCCAACATGGTCAATGAAGCCGCCTTGCTGACAGCCCGGCGGGGCAAAGAAACCATCAGCATGGTGGAGATGGAAGAGTCTATTGAACGGGTTATCGCCGGCCCCGAAAAGAAGAGCCGGGTAATCTCCGAGAAGGAAAAGAGACTGGTAGCCTACCACGAGGCCGGTCATGCCGTTTCCAGCTTCTATCTGCCCAACACCGACCGGCTTCATAAGATATCGATCATTCCGCGCGGGCGGGCGGGTGGTTACACACTGTTGTTGCCGGAGGAAGATCGGCGCTATATAACCAAGTCCTATCTGTTGGATGAGGTCACTACCCTTTTGGGTGGTCGCGTGGCCGAGGCCCTGGTCCTGAACGATATCAGCACCGGCGCCCAGAATGACCTGGAGCGGGCCAGCGGTATCGTCCGCAAGATGATAACCGAATACGGAATGTCCGAGGAATTAGGGCCGCTTACCTTTGGCCATAAGAGCGAAGAGGTCTTCCTGGGCCGTGATCTGGGCCGGGACCGCAACTATTCCGATGCCATCGCTTATGCGATTGATAAGGAAGCCAGCCAGTACATGGAGGAAAGCTACCAGAAGTGCGAGAGCATACTGAAGGAACATATGGAACAGCTGCATCAGGTGGCTGCATTCCTGATGGAACATGAGACTATGGAAGCCACAGACTTCTCCACTATCATGGGCGGGAAGGAACCCGTCTGCGGTGAAGAGGAGACCGGAAATTAACCACAGCTTACTTAATGGCACCACTTAGGGTGTATGAGTTGAAGGGTGACAAAAGGACCGTCCCTTTGTCACCCAAGAATTACATAAGTATTTTTAGGAAAGACTATCGTATCAAGGGGGATGCCTTGATCATCGATATGTATTAGATCGCCAAGGGACATTCCTCCGTAAGGAGGTGTGTCCCTTTACATTAGCAGGAGGTGTGTCCCTCTACCTTAACGGTGACTCCGGTTAAATTATTTTGTAGAGATCTGGCTGGTTGTAGAATATTTTAAGGATAAAGATGCAGGATTTTCGCACTTGTCGTTTAATATAATAGTAATACTGCAATTTGTATTCGTAACTGTGGTGGGAGGGCTGTTCCGTGAAAAGAGTGGATTTGATAATCGAAGACAATATCTACCGGGAATATATAAGCCGCAATATAGAAGCGGAGGCGATTGCCTACTGCCATCATGATTTCCGGCACCATTTGGACGTTGCCCGTATCGTCTACATATTGATATTGGAGAATAACGACCTGAATTATTTTATAAAAGAAAACGGTCTTTCCGGCAAACTGGCCGCCAAAGAAGTGATCTATGCCGCCGGGTTGCTGCATGATATCGGCAAATGGAAGGAGTTCCAGGAGGGGACCGACCATGCCTCCTATGGCTCGCATCTGGCCCGGGAAATACTGTCCCGAGCCTTTTTTAATCCGACCGAGGTCGATATCATCTGTCAGGGCATCTATGAACACCGCAATATCAGCAAGGATATGAGTTTCCTGGGCGAGCGCTTGCACCGGGCTGATAACCTGTCCCGCCTCTGCCTGGAATGCGAGTCCCAGGACGACTGCCCCAAGATGAAAAACCGCGACAAAACCATCAGCAGCTTCGAGTACTAAGGAAGAGGGACACACCTCTTTGGAGGAATGTCCCCAGGCGAATTTATAAGTTATGTGGCGTAGCGTAGATATGCGTCTATTGAAAGAAAGGATATGTGTATGGCTGGGCATCATGTGGTGGAGATTCATGATGCGGAGGAGGCCCGGGCGTTGTTTCAGGATATCGGGGTGGATCCCGGTGCTTACCTGTACCTTATGCCCAAGGCCTTTTTTCGCTTCATCAAATTGAAGAATATATCAGCCAGGGCGGCCTTGATCATCAAGCAGGAGATGCTATCCAAGGGCGGCGAGGCGGCAATTGCCCGCGGTGCCTTGTCCTCGGGGGAGGGGCCCAGTGATGTCTTGCTGATGGGAAACCTCAAGCATTACCGGCTGCTGTTGGAAAAGCTTAAGGTGCAGCCCTTTGGCCTCAAGCAATTGGCGGCTGATATCGAGGCCATGTTGGATGCGGTTACCCCGCAAAAAGCTAGCATACCCCTCGCTGGCAGCCGCCCCCTTGAGATGGGCGGAAAACCGCTGGTCATGGGCATACTGAATGTTACCCCGGATTCCTTTTCCGACGGCGGCAAGTATAACGACCCGGCCCGGGCGGTGGAAAGGGCACTGGAAATGGCTGCAGAGGGCGCCGATATCATTGATATCGGCGGAGCATCATCCCGGCCCGGCGCCCAGATAGTGGACGAGGCTGAGGAATTACAGCGGGTAATGCCGGTGGTGGAAAGGTTAGCCGGGGAGGATCTGACCTTATCCATCGATACCTTTCGCGGCTCGGTGGCCGAAGCATGCCTGGCTGCCGGTGTCCACATGGTAAATGATATCGGCCGCCTACAGTTGGATCCCGGCCTCCTGCCGATAGTAGTGAAACACCGCGCTGTGATCATCCTGATGCACAACCGCATGCAGATGCTTTCCGATGAACCCTATCATGATTTAATATCAGATATTATTGATGAGCTGCAGCAATCGGCGGGACAAGCCCGGGAAGCCGGAGTGCTGCGGCAGCATATCATTGTCGACCCCGGCATCGGTTTTGGCAAGACGGCCGCACAGAGCCGCTACATAATCAAGCACCTGAGCGAATTGCACAGCCTGGGTTACCCCGTTTTATTAGGGGCTTCCCGCAAACGCTTTATCGGCCATACCCTGGAATTGGAGGTGGACGAGCGTTTGGAGGCCAGCCTGGCGGTGGTGGCCATGGCAGTCATGAACGGGGCCGATATCCTGCGGGTCCATGATGTTAAGGAGAGCCGGCGGGTGGTCGATATGACCTGGGCCATCATGCAGGAAAAGGGGCACAGTGAACCGCTGCCGCCGGGGGTATCGTAATGGACCGGATACTGGCGCGCGGACTGCGCTTCATGGGCTGTCACGGGGTATTGCCGGAAGAGAAGGCCCGGCCTCAGACCTTTATCGTCGATCTGGAGTTATTGCTGGATCTGGCCCCGGCGGGCCAGGCGGACGACCTGGAGCTTACCGTTGACTACAGCCAGGTATATGCTGTGGTGAAGCAGGTAGTAGAGGAAAAGAGTTTCAATCTTATAGAAGCCCTGGCCGAAAATATAGCCAGTGAGATACTGGATCGCTTCCCAGTGGAATTGGTAGGGGTGACCGTTTACAAACCCCAGGCCCCGGTAGAGGGCAAATTCGACTACTTCGCCGTCTCCATCCAGAGGGACCGGGGGACGAATTTTTTTAGCCACAGCGACTTAAATGGCACCCGATAGGGTGCATCGTGGCACCCGTAGGGCGATGAACACAGATGGACACAGATTTTTCTGTGGTAAGTTACCGATTGACTACTACTTATTCAACAATTATATTGGTATCACAAGGGTAGTTACAAGGAAGAGGGACACACCTCTTTCAGAGGAATGTCCCTCGGCGATCTAAGATTTGTAACTGCTAGAACTAGACTTTGGAGGATTTTCCTTAATAAATAATCGGTGTGTATCTGTTACCCCCAATTGCTGGAAAATTCTTAATTGACGCAAAATAATGGTTGCTTGATATATGGTTCGTATGCTAATTTAGAGGGTGAAACCATCATTTATGTGAACGCTTATCTGGGGTTGGGTTCGAATATTGAGCCCCGGGTTGAATATATTAATCAGGCGATAAGAGAGATAGAAGAAATACAGGGAATTGAGATAACTGGTCGGTCTTCCCTGTATTTGACGTCCCCCTGGGGTAAGATGAACCAGGACGATTTTATAAATATGGTACTGCGCATCAGGACGGCTCTGCCAGCCCTGACTTTGTTGCACCATTTAAAGAACATCGAAATTAAAATGGGCCGCCACCAGAACGAGAGATGGGGCCCCCGGATTATAGACCTGGATATACTCTTATATGGGGACGAGACCATAAGCGATCAAGCGCTAACGGTACCTCATCCGCATATGCGCCAAAGGTTGTTTGTCCTGCTGCCATTAGCGGAGATTGACGCGGAAGTCGTTTTTCCGGATGATGGGGCAAAAGTCCAGGAGGTGTTGACTAGAGTTTTAGAGCGAGAAGGATACGACGGAATTGAAAAAATTGAGGGGTCTCCCGCCGCTACTCCTGTGAAGTAGCAATCGCCTATATCCTACGGGAACAGGACCAAGGCTATTTACAGGTGTTCACTGGCCCTTAAGGAGGGGTTTTAAGGTGACAAAAATCGGCATTATCGGGACGGGAGTTGTAGGAACAGCAGTTGGGGTGGTACTCAATCAAAAAGGTTATGAGATTACGGGTGTGTATGATGTCAAATCCGAATCTACGAAACAGATTGTGGAACGGATAAGATGTGCCGCCTGTTCTACACCTCAGGAAGTATCTCGCTCGGCGGATATAATGTTAATAACCACTTCTGACAGTGCTATTCAGAGCGTTGCGAATAGCCTGGCGGAAGAGGCGGCCTTTTATGCTGAACAAGTGATAATTCATATGAGTGGGGCTCAATCGTCGGAGATCATCGACAGGGCCCGGGAATTCGGAGCCCGGGTGTTGTCTGTTCACCCATTGCAGTCCTTTGCTAATTTTGAGCGGGCCATCGAAATACTGCCAGGCTCAATTTTCAGCATCGAAGGAGATAAAGAAGCTTACCACACCGCTGTGGCTTTGGTAGAAGCCCTGGGCGGCGAGTATTTCTTTATCGACCGTAAGGCCAAGCCCCTCTATCATGCCGGCGCCTGCGTAGTATCCAACTACCTGGTGACCATCATCGATTTTGGGGTTAAACTGCTGGAATCTACCGGTATACCTCGTCAGATGGCTTTAAAAGCCTTAATGCCGTTGATTAATGGAACAGTTAAAAACGTTGAAAATATCGGTATACCCAGGGCCTTAACCGGCCCGATCGCCCGGGGCGACCTGGCTACCATCATAAAACATATGGACTGCCTGGAAGAGATGGCCCCGGAACTGGTGAAACTGTACGGGGCGCTGGGGGTGCATACCGCTCAGGTAGCCGTTGACAAAGGCACCATCGATCGGACCAGTATGGAGGAGTTTCAGAAGACCTTGCTCCGCGAGTTTTCCCGGGCGGTCTCTGTAGGTTAGAGCTTTATCCCACAGCTTGTAAATACGAGCCGTAAAGGGGGGTTATCATGGCAAGGATAACTGCTACCGCATTAAAGGATAAGAAACACAATAATCAGAAGATTACCATGCTGACAGCCTATGATTTTTCTCTGGCCGCCATGGTGGAGGCAGCGGGCATAGATGTCATACTGGTAGGTGATTCACTGGGCAACGTAATATTAGGGTACGAGAATACCCTGGCGGTGACCATGGATGATATGATTCACCATACCCGCGCCGCTGCCCGGGGAGCTAAAAATACTATGATAGTGGGGGACATGCCCTTTCTCTCCTATCATATATCGATTCAGGAAGCCGTCAGAAACGCCGGGCGCTTTATCCAGGAAGGCGGTGCCCAGGCGGTTAAACTGGAGGGCGGCCGTGAGCGGGTGGATACCATCAAGGCGATTATCGATGCGCAGATTCCGGTCATGGGTCATATTGGCCTTACCCCGCAGTCGGTGCATCAATTCGGCGGATTCAAGATTCAAGGCAAGGACCTGGAGTCGGCCCGCAAGCTGATCAATGATGCGGATGCCTTGGAGAAGGCCGGCTGTTTTGCGATCGTTTTGGAGGGGGTGCCCAGTGAACTGGCCCGCCGTATAACGGAAGAAACAGCGATTCCGACCATCGGCATCGGAGCCGGTCCGCATTGTGACGGACAGGTTCTGGTCATCAACGACATGCTGGGCATGTATGGCGGTCATATACCGAAGTTCGTCAAGAAATTCGCCAACCTGCAGCCGATTATCATGGAGGGCCTGAAGGCCTACAAGGAAGAAGTAGAAGCAGGGACCTTCCCCGGAGCGGAACACGGCTATACCATATCCGACGAGGTTCTGGAGAGGTTGTATTAGAAACATTTGAGGAAGATTTAATGCAGGTTTTTGAAACGATCGGCGCCATGCAGGAATGGTGCCTTGAACAAAAGAAGCAGGGCTTAACCATTGGTCTGGTACCTACCATGGGTTATCTGCACCAGGGGCATCTGTCCCTGGTGCAGGAGGCCCGGCGTCAGTGCAACCGGGTAGTGGTGAGCATTTTCGTAAATCCGATCCAGTTTGGCGCTGGCGAAGACCTGGATAAATACCCCCGGGATGTCAGCGGCGACTGTAGGCTACTGGAGGGTGAAGAGACCGATGCCGTATTTATACCATCGGTCAGAGAGATGTACCCGGAAGGCTATGCCACCTTTGTGGAGATGGATGGGAGTATCACCAATCGCTTGTGCGGCGCCTCCCGGCCGGGTCATTTCCGCGGAGTGACCACGGTGGTGTCCAAGCTCTTCAATATCTGTCTGCCGGATAAGGCCTTTTTCGGCCAGAAGGACGCGCAGCAGGTACTGGTAATAGAGAAAATGGTCAGGGAGTTGAATTTCCCCTTGCAGATCGTCCGAGTGCCGATCAAGCGGGAATCTGACGGCCTGGCCATGAGTTCCCGCAATGTTTACCTCAGCAGTGAGCAGAGGAGGCAGGCCCTGGTACTGAGCCAGGCCCTGCAGCAAGCCGGAGAGATCATCGGCCAGGGGGAACGTGACCCAGCCAAGGTTATTGCCGGTATGCGAGCTAAGATAGAGAGCGCAGCTGAGGCGCAAATAGACTATATTGAGATCTACCGGGCCGACGACCTGGGGGACATCAAGCAAATTGAGGGCCAGGTCTTAATTGCCCTGGCGGTAAAATTCGGAACAACCAGATTGATAGACAATCTGTTGGTGGAGGTGTAAAAAGTGTTTCGTTACATGCTCAAGTCCAAGCTTCATCGCGCTGTGGTTACCGATGCCGATTTGAACTATGTAGGCAGCATTACCATCGATCGGGATCTGATGGATGCCGCTGATATGGTCGAAAACGAAAAGGTTACCATAGTGAACAACAACAACGGTGAACGCTTTGAAACCTACGTGATTGGGGGAGAACGTGGTTCCAGGGTTATATGCTTGAACGGAGCAGCGGCACGCAAAGTGCAAAAGGGGGACGTGGTAATCATCCTGACCTATACCATATTGGAGGATGCCGAGTGCCAGAACCACCAACCCCAGCTGGTCTACGTAAACGAGAAGAACGAAATCACCAAGGTTTGCAAGGGGAGTTACCGAGAGTAATAAAAACACCCCGGAGGCGGTTTATGTCCCAGGCAATGCTGGACTATATCAGTCAAAGGAAAAGAGAATTAAACGCGCTGATTATGGCGCATTTCTACCAGCCACCTGAGATTCAAGACGTGGCTGATTTTGTTGGTGACTCGCTGGAGCTGGCGCGGCAGGCGGCGGTGGCCGACGTCGATGTCATAGTCTTGTGCGGAGTCAGCTTCATGGGCGAGAGCGCGAAGATTTTGAATCCGGCCAAGACGGTAATTCTGCCAGAGCCCCGGGCGGGATGCCCCATGGCCGACATGGTAACCGGCGAGGCCTTGCGGGCCAAGAAGGCCGAGTTTCCCGGAGCCGTAGTAGTCTCTTATGTCAATACCTCGGCGGAGGTCAAGGCGGAAAGCGATATCTGCTGTACCTCTTCCAACGCCATTGCCGTGGTTAATTCCATCCCGGTCGATCGGACCATACTTTTCGTGCCGGACCGGAATTTGGGTTCCTACATAATGAAACAAACCGGGCGGGACATGATTCTATGGGAGGGCTGCTGCCCCATCCATGACCTGGTCAGCCGGGAGCAGGTGGCCGAGCAGAAGCGTTTGCATCCGGGAGTGCCGGTGGTGGTGCATCCGGAATGCCCGCCCGAGGTAACCATGATGGCGGACGCGGTTTTATCTACCGCCGGGATACTAAAATACGTCGGCTCCCGGCCGGAGTCGGAGTTTATTATCGGAACCGAAGAGGGCCTGCTGCACAAGCTGCAAAAGACCTACCCGGATAAGCGCTTTTACCTGGCCCGCAGTGATTTCCGCTGCCAGGATATGAAGGCCATTACCCTGCCCGTCCTGGCCGGAGCCATGGGGCGGCTGGAGTACCTGGTGGAAGTTCCCGAGGATATTCGGCAAAAGGCCTATCAAGCCCTGCAGCGCATGCTCGCTATAATTTAGATACAGAGGGAAATCATGATTATAACCAGATACATTGGACCAATCAGCCCGGATACCCCGGTGAAAAACACCGACTTCCTGATTGTTGGCGGTGGTATTGCCGGGCTGTTTACTGCGCTGAAAGCCGTCGAATACGGCAAGGTTACCGTATTAGTCAAGAAGACCATTGAAAACTCCAATACCGGACTCGCTCAGGGGGGAATCGCAGCGGCAGTGCATGAGGCGGATTCTCCCTTTTTACATCTGGAAGACACCCTGGAGGCCGGTGCCGGCCTCTGCGACATCGAGGCAGTGGATGTTCTGGTGCGGGAGGGACCCGAGCGGGTACGGGAACTAATTGACATCGGCGCCCGCTTCGACATGAAGGACGGCAGCCCTTCGCTGACCCGGGAGGGTGCTCACAGCAAGGCCCGGATACTGCACGCTGCCGACGCTACCGGGGAAGCGATTCGTATTGCCCTGGTCGAAAAATGCGAGAACCATCCGGATATCGATATCGTAGAGGATCATTTTCTGGTCGATATACTAACTGACGAAGGGCAGACTGAATGCTTTGGAGCCCTGGTTTATGACGCCGATACCCGGCAGCATATGATTTATCTGGCCCGCGCCACCATCATCGGCACTGGCGGAGCCGGGCAGCTCTATAAAAACACCACCAATCCTGATGTGGCAACGGCTGACGGTATGGCCGCATGTTTCCGCGCCGGCTGCCGCTTGACCGATCTGGAATTCATCCAGTTTCATCCCACGGTTTTATTTAGCCATGAACCCCGGCGCTTCTTGATTTCCGAGGCGGTACGCGGCGAGGGCGGGCTTATTTACAACACCCGCGGCGAGCGCTTTATGGAAAAATACCATCCACTGCTGGAACTGGCCCCGCGTGATGTGGTGTCGCGGGCTTTACTCAGCGAGATGTCGCTGACCGAAAGTGAATATGTCAACCTGGACATGCGCTATATTCCCCATGTCACCACCCGCTTCCCCAACATCTACCGCACCTGTTTGGAGAAAAACGTAGATCTGACCAAGGAATATGTTCCAGTATCACCGGCCGCCCATTACACCATGGGCGGGATAGCCACCAATACCTATGGCGAGACCGGGGTTTATGGCCTCTATTGCTCGGGGGAGGCGGCCTGTACCGGAGTGCACGGCGCCAATCGCCTGGCCAGCAATTCGCTCTTGGAGGGCATCGTATTCGGCAAGCGGATTGTGGACCGGTTGGAGGAAATGCTCTACCGGCGTCCAGTTAAAACCCTCGAGGTCACCGCGGTATTTGATCCGGGGTGGGTTTATGCTTCCGTCCGCGACGAGATCATGCCGGCGGAGGCCAAGGCTCTCCTGCAGGAGATTATGTGGGAACAGGTGGGCATTATAAGGAATGAAGCCGGGCTCAAGCAGGCCAATGCCGAGGTGGAAAGAATCTACAGCAGCGTGGCCCGGGGGGACGACCAGCTGGCCTACTATGAGGTGGTCAACATGCTGACGGTAGCGCACATCGTCATTCAGGCCGCCCTCTGGCGCAAGGAGAGCCGCGGCGGGCATTTCCGCTCCGACTACCCCGAACGCGACGACGTCCGCTGGCAAAAACACATGAGCTTCGTGAATTGTTAATGGAGGTTTCTTTATGTGGGCTGGATTGGATGATTTGATTAAAGTGGCTTTGGCTGAGGATATTGGGCATGGGGATGTTACCACCCGCAGTTTGGTAACGCCGGAGTTGCAGGCGTCCGGGGTATTTCTGGCCAAGGCGGCCGGGGTTCTGGCCGGCATTGAGGTCAGCCGGGCGGTGTTTGCGCAGCTCGACCCCGAGGGCATCTTTATGATTCATAAAAAAGATGGTGAGGTCATTAAGCCGGGCGACATACTGGCCCGGGTGGAAGGCAGCGCGGCAACCTTGCTTACCGGGGAGCGGCTGGCCTTGAATTTTGTGCAAAGGCTGTCCGGTATCGCCACCAAGACCCGCCAATATGTCGAGTTGATTGGCGATGCTCCGGTTCGCCTGACCGATACCCGTAAGACTACTCCCGGCTTGCGGGTGCTGGAGAAGTACGCGGTGACCGTAGGCGGCGGCTATAACCACCGCTTTGGCCTCTATGACGGGGTTATGATAAAAGATAACCATATCGCCGTCGCCGGCGGGATCACCACGGCCGTTGAGCAGGTCCGGGCCCAAGTGCCGCATACCCTGAAGATCGAGGTTGAGGTAGACACCCTGGAACAGTTGCAGGAAGCCTTGGCGGCCGGCGCCGATATCATCCTGCTGGACAACATGGATATCCCGACACTAAAGAAAGCGGTCAAAATCACCAAAGGCCGGGCTCTCTTGGAAGCCTCCGGCGGCATCAATGAAAAGACCATCGCCGCCGTAGCCAAAACCGGCGTGGATATCATATCCTCCGGAGCTTTGACCCATAGCGCGATGAGTCTGGATATCAGTTTCGATATAGAGTAGTTAGCCCTTGCCTATTGTTAACCATCTGATATAATTATGGTTAACAATAGGCAAGGAGCGATTATTATGTCTTTATCTACTCAAGAACTGACGCGGGCGGCGATGTTTGCCGCCCTTATGTGTGTACTGACCATCCTGGTTCGTCTCTTTCAGCCGGTAGTGGTCCTGCCCTTCAGTCTTCAGCCCCTGGTTATGCTGCTGGCGGCCAGCCTGCTATCGCCTCGCGGGGCTTTTCTCAGCATGGTGGCCTATCTCGCTTTAGGTCTGATCGGGATCCCGGTGTTTTCCATGCCACCCTATGGCGGGCCGGCCTATGTCCTGATGCCAAGCTTCGGTTTTATCCTGGCCTTTCCCCTGGCTGCCTGGCTGCAGTCCAAGCTAATCAAACGGATAAACTGGTTGAACCTGTTGGGTACGGGCCTGGTCGGTATCGTTGCCATGTATGCCATTGGCCTGCCCTACATGTACGGGATAGTGAACTTTTATCTGGGAAAGACTATCGATGTTCTAACCGTTATTAAACTGTACTGTCTGCCCTTTTTGGGATTCGATCTGTTGAAAATTGTGCTGGCGTCCTGGCTGGCCCTGGAGTTAAGCAGGAGATTGGACATAAAACGCGAATCTATTGGATTAGACTTGCCGGAAGCTTAGGAGGATAGCTGGGTTATGTTGCTGGTTTTTGATGTAGGAAACACCAATATCGTGGCGGGGGTGTACCGCGGCGAAAAGCTGCTGACCAGTTGGAGGATCCGGACCGATAATATGCGGACCTGTGACGAATACGGTGTGACCTTCAAATCGCTGTTTGAACTTAATGGGCTGGAAATGAAACAGGTCAAGGCGGTGGTCATCTCTTCGGTGGTGCCGTCCCTGATGATGGAATTGGAACAGCTGGCCCAGAGGTATTTTGATTGTAAGCCGATCGTAGTGGGACCGGGGATAAAAACCGGTCTGGCTATTAAATATGAAAATCCGCGTGAGGTAGGGGCGGACCGGGTGGTTAACGCGGTAGCCGCGCACCATAAATATGAGGGCTTGTTGATTATCATTGATTTTGGCACCGCCACCACCTTTTGCGTAGTGAATGAGAAGGGCGAATACCTGGGCGGGGCCATCGCACCCGGAGTCAGGATATCCACCGAGGCCCTGGTGTCGCGCGCGGCCAAGCTGCCGCGTGTGGAGTTGGTCAAACCCCGCAGTATAATCGGCAAGAATACCGTGGCCAGCATGCAGGCCGGGATCATCTACGGCTTTGTCGGACAGGTCGAGGGCATCGTGCACCGCATCCAAAAAGAGATCGGCGGCAACGCCACGGTGGTGGCCACCGGGGGACTGGCCCCGGTAATTGCCCGGGAGACCGATGTTATAGATATTATTGACGAATACCTTACCCTGGACGGCCTGCGCCTGCTCTACGAGCTTAATCATTAAATATGACAACGGGACGGTTCTGCTGTAATGACACGTCATGACAGCAGAACCGTCATTTTATTTGAGGAGTTCTAACTATGTTAACTATTGGCTCGGTGCAACTGGCCAATCGAATAATATCTGCTCCCATGGCCGGAGTAACCGACCGGGCTTATCGTGATTTGGCCCGCGATTTCGGCTGCGGCTTGACCTTCAGCGAGATGATCAGTGATATGGGTCTATGTTATCGCCAAGGCCGCACCCTCCGTCTGGCGGATGTGAGCAGTGAAGAGCCGCCGGTGGCGGTGCAGATCTTTGGCTCTGATCCGGAGGCCATGGGGCGGGGGGCGGCCATTGTGGCAGAGCTGGGCGCCGCTATCATAGACATCAACATGGGTTGTCCCACGCCCAAGATTGTAAAGAATGGCGAGGGAGCAGCTTTGATGACTAATCTGGAGCTAGCCCGCTCCATTATCCGGGCGGTAAAAGCGGCGGTGAGCTTGCCGGTTACGGTTAAGATGCGCAAAGGCTGGAGTGATGCTGATGAGAATACCTATCTCGAGCTGGGCGGCATTGCCGAAGAGGAAGACGCCGCGGCGGTTACCCTGCATCCCCGCAGCCGGACCCAGTTCTTTTCCGGCCAGGCCGATTGGTCGTCTATCAAACGCTTAAAAACAGAACTGTCCATACCGGTAATCGGTAACGGGGATATATTTCAGGCCGAGGATGCCCGGCGTATGCTGGAGGAGACCGGTTGCGACGCGGTCATGATCGGCCGGGGCGCCATGGGCAACCCCTTTCTTTTCCGCGCGGCGGCGGCCCTGGTTGAACAAGACCAGGTGGTCTCCCCGGTTAGTCTGGAGGAAAGGATTGAGACGGCCGTCCGTCACCTCGACCTGGTTTGCCATTACAAAGGTGAGGGCGTGGGGGTGCGGGAGATGCGCAAGCACTTTTCCTGGTATACCCATGGAATGCGCGGAGCCGCCAGCATCCGCGGTCAGATAAACCAGGCGGTCAGCCGGGAGGAATTGGTGGCGGCCATAAGGCAGCTCAACGGATAGATGGGAACACATGGGGACGGTTCTCCTGTGTCAATCTCCGATTGACACAGGAGAACCGTCCCCGTGTGTTCCACGTGTGTTCTGCTAAGATGGCCTTTCATAACAGGCCCTTCGACCATAAGAACAAAATTGCTTCTGCATTAACTTCGCTCTTTTTATTGCATGGGGGTATTGATGGTGTTAAAATGGACAATAATTTGTACACAAGGTTGTGCTCAACTGTAAACCTTTAGCATTTTTCAGAATCAGTTTAAGCAGAAAGCATAACGGTGGGAGGCAGATATGGATTTCTACCGCATCCAGGACAAGATGGTCAGCTGGGAGAAGATCGAACGTGCTCTGCACAAGGCCTTGTTGATGCGATCACGGGGGTTTTCCCAGCAGGAGACCGCCGACCGCTTGGGTATCGACCGTACCTTTATTTCACGGCTGGAAACCATCGGAGAGCTGCGCAAGGGACAGACCATCGCCTGTGTCGGCTTTCCCGTGTTAAACAAGGCCGAGATTCAGGAGATACTGGAAGCGGAAGGCGTAGATCACACTCTGCTGATGACCGAGCAGGAAAGGCAGGACTTCATCAACCTGCGGAGCGGCAAGGAGGTCTTAAACGATCTCATGAACCTTACCGCTCAGATCAGAACCTATGATATTGTCATCCTGATGGGCTCCGATGAGCGACTTAAATTGATCGAAAGCATACTCGACGGCCAGGTGATATCTATCGAACTAGGCGCTTCACCACTCACCCAAGACATATGGGTAGACCCGACCGAACTAAAAAAGATACTCCGCAGCATAAAATCCGCCCGGTAAGGAATGACGAAAGAATTTAACACAGATAGACACAGATGCCTTCGGCCACAGATAGACACGGATTGATTATTACCGGACTAGGCCAGATTATTCTCTACCATAGCAAGTTTGAATATTATTAAGCTTATGATTATTGGTAACAGCTGATTGCTTTTATTTTGGGGAGATACCTTGATAAATACCTTTTAATAAACTATCAGTGTGAATCTGTGTTTCATCTGTGTCCATCTGTGTTGAATTAAAACCCCTAAAGGAGGAAGGTTTTTTGAAGAGGATTGTTAGTGTCAGCTTGGGGTCTTCCAAGCGGGATCATGCCTTTGAAACCGATTTTATGGGTGAGCATTTTTTGATTGAGCGGATCGGCACCGATGGGGATTGGGATCGGGCCATTCAGCTTATTCGCGATCTGGATGGCAAGGTGGATGCCTTCGGTATGGGCGGGATCGATCTCTATGTCCATATCGCCGGCAAACGCTACGTAATCAAGGATGCCCAAAAATTATTGGCTGAGGCCAAGAAGAGCCCGATGCTGGACGGCAGCGGCCTTAAAAACACCCTGGAGAGAAAGTGCATTCTGGATATCCAGCGGGATGGCATCATGGATTTGAGAGGCAAAAAGGTCCTCATGGTTTGCGCCGTCGACCGTTTCGGCATGGCCGAGGCCTTTGAAGAGGTCGGGGCGAAACTGACCTTGGGCGATTTCGTCTATACCCTTGGCATTCCCGTCCCGCTGCATTCCCTGAAGACCCTGCGCATATTCGGGGGGATGGCGGCACCCTTCGTCGTAAAGATGCCATTTGACAAGCTCTACCCCACCGGGAAAGAACAGGAAGTAATAATTCCGAAGCACTCGAAATATTATTATGAAGCGGATATACTGGCCGGCGACTTCCTGTATATTCGCCGCTACCTGCCGGATAAGCTGAACGGGCAGGTCATAATAACGAATACCACCACCCAGGAAGATATGAAACTGCTCAAAGAACGCGGCATCAGCAAGGTGATTACCACTACGCCTGATATGGGCGGGCGCTCCTTCGGCACCAACGTAATTGAAGCCCTGATGGTAACCCTGATGGGACGCCCGATTGAGAAGATAGCGCCGGAGGATTACTATAGGATGCTGCAGGAGCTGGACATGAAACCCGGGGTGGTGGACCTGGAGACATTTGATGCTTGACCTGGACTTCGGTTACTTCAATATATTAGACAGCGACCGGCGGGGGCTGTTCTCCCAGAAGATGTTTCTGGAGCGGATGGCCCCGGTTTTTTTTGCTCCCCGGGTGGAAAGACTAATCGATATTCCCGACCTGGGATCGCTTGGTTGCAATATAACGATACCGCTGGGGGCCGGCAACCTGGCGCTGCTGGAAGCGGAGACCCGGCAAATTATGGCGGAGAAATCCCAAAGCCTGGCGGACGAATATCAACTGCCCCGATTGGCGGTTGATCGCTGTTTAAAAAGCCTGCTGCACGGCTGGATGCCCGCCGGGAACCTGCTCTTCGGCGACGATTTTATCAAGGCGCTGGCTGCGGTCTTGGTAACCAGGATGCTCTCGCGCCGGGAACTGAAAAAGCTGATAATTGTGGGTGATATGGCTAACCCTTTACCCTTTGTTTCCCGTCTGTGCAGCTTGGGCTTGCCGGTTTCCCTGCAGAGTTATCATCCGGCCCGTTATGAGGTGCTCAGTTACCGGCTTCTATATGAAAAAGGCTGGGCCTTGGCCGCCAGCTACCTGGAGCCGGCCACCTGGGAGAAGGGGGATTTGGCGATAATTATTGACGGGGAAAACCTGGCCGGCATTCATCATACCGAGGCCTTTTGCCTGCGCCTGAACAATAATAGCCGGGGCTGGTCTCCGCAACTGGAGCATGGTCTGGAGAGCAGCGGTATAGTACCGACCCTGAATAATCTGGCTCCGATAGTGGAAAGTTGTTTATGGTCCCAGGCAGGATTTTCGAGCCGCTATGCCGAACATGCAAGAAGTGAGCAGTGGGGACCCCACGATGAGAACGATAGTTTTGTCAGATTGGAAGCCCTAGGGGCGAGCATCGGACTGTGGGATATCTTCCGGGACGCCCCGGCCCATTAGCGCCAAGCCGCCAGCACCCAACTTGACAAGGTCATATGAGGTCTTTATAATACCATAAAGACAGCGGCAGCCGCTGCTTTATTAATTTTTAGCCACAGATTTAATTTGAAAAGGGAGCGATTTGATGGCGGAAGAGAAAGAGGTAATCCTGACAAAAGAGGGGCTTCAGAAGCTGGAGTCCGAATTGGAACACCTTAAATCGGTCAGACGTGAAGATGTCGCTGAACGCATCAAGCAAGCTATCGCCTTTGGTGATATCTCGGAAAACTCCGAGTATGAGGACGCCAAGAACGAGCAGGCCTTTATCGAGGGCCGCATCATCACCCTGGAGAAGACCCTGAAAAATGCGCGCCTGATGGAAGACGAAGATATCCGCACCGATGTGATATCCCTGGGCTCTCGGGTTACTCTGAAGGAGATGAAGTCGGGCCGGGAAATCACCCTGCTCCTGGTTTCATCGGTGGAGTCCAAGTTGAAGGACGGCAAGATCTCCGATGAATCGCCGGTGGGTAAAGCCATCCTGGGCAAAAAAGTCAAATCAACCGTCGAGGTAGAAGCCCCCGCCGGCAAAATCAAATACAAGATCCTCAAAGTACAGAAGTAGGAATAATATATCAGGAGTGTCATCATGTCCGAACAAGAGATTAATGCCAGTGAACTTAAGCAGGTGCGCCTGGACAAGCTGGGTGAACTGCGGTCTGCCGGGGTGGAGCCTTTCGGTCAAAGATTTGAGCGGGATGCCATGGCCCAGCAGATAATTGATAATTTTGATGCTATGGAAGGCCAAGAGGTGCACATCGCCGGGCGTATTATGTCCAAGCGCCGTCACGGCAAGGCCGGCTTTGCCAATTTGCAGGACCTGTCCGGGGCGATTCAGCTCTACATCCGCCAGGACGACCTGGGGGAAGAGAAATACGATCTATTTAAAAAACTCGATATGGGAGACATCCTGGGCATTCACGGCGAGGTGTTCCGCACCCAGAAGGGTGAGATCAGCGTGCATGTACACGACCTGGTTTACCTGGCCAAATCCCTCAACCCGCTGCCCGAAAAATGGCATGGCCTGAAGGATGTTGAGCTCAGATACCGCCAGCGCTATGTGGACCTGATCGTAAATCCCGAGGTCAAGGATGTTTTTATCAAGCGCAGCCGCATTATCAAGGATATCCGAAACTACCTGGACGCCAAGGGCTTCCTGGAGGTGGAGACCCCCATGATGCAGCCCATCCCGGGGGGAGCGGCTGCCCGGCCCTTTATTACCCATCATAATGCCTTGAATATGGAGCTTTACCTGCGTATCGCTCCCGAGCTATACCTGAAGCGGCTGATTGTGGGCGGTCTGGAAAAGGTCTATGAGATAAACCGCAACTTCCGCAACGAGGGCATTTCCACCAAGCACAATCCGGAGTTCACCATGCTGGAGCTCTATCAGGCCTATGCCGATTTCCAGGATATGATGGCCTTGACCGAGGACCTGATATCTACCACCGTGGAAAAGATCAACGGCAGCCAGCAGGTGGAATTTGAGGGCGAGACCATTGACTTCACCGGCCCCTGGGCGCGGGTATCCATGCTGGATGCCATTAACCAGTGCACCGGGGTCGATTTTCATACTATAATGGATGACGATGGAGCCCGGCAGGCCGCGGCCAAACTGGGACTTACCGGCCATGATCAGGACAGCCGCGGGGAACTGATTAACCTGGTCTTTGAAGAATTCGTGGAAGAAAACCTGGTGCAGCCGACCTTTATCTACGGTCATCCGGTGGAGATCTCGCCGTTAGCTAAACGCAATGCGGAAAATCCGGCTTTCACCGATCGCTTCGAGTTGTTTATCATGCGGCGGGAGATCGCCAATGCCTTTTCCGAGCTGAACGACCCCATTGACCAGAAGGGACGCTTTCAGAAGCAGGTGGAAAAGCGGGCCAGCGGCGACGGCGAGGCGCATATGATGGACGAGGATTACATAAACGCCCTGGAGTACGGCATGCCGCCGGCCGGCGGGCTGGGCATCGGCATCGATCGTCTGGTGATGCTGATCACCGCT
>Ga0209340_1001061_pt1 | contig 22473 bp, 22 predicted proteins | sample EPASupsiteSAE323_FD_187266 | JGI IMG/M metagenome (GOLD analysis project Ga0209340, IMG submission 187266) | Bioremediated contaminated groundwater from EPA Superfund site, New Mexico - Sample SAE3-23 (SPAdes) (version 2) | ecosystem: Environmental > Aquatic > Deep subsurface > Groundwater >... | reverse complement strand
GGCGTTGCAGCTTGAGGCCGTGCTGCGAGAGAATGCGCCCGCGCTTGGCATCGAGATAAGTTTTCTTCCCCTGCAGCAGTATCGCGGCGCTCGCCGCTCCAAGAAGAGCATGCATGTGGTCACCATTCTGGCCAAGGACCGGGTGGGCATCATCCGGGATGTGGCCGAGATTGCCGCCGAGAACAAGATCAACATTGAGAAAGCCTCCGTCACGGCACGCGGCGACCTCATATCTATCGAGTTTCTCATGGACTTCGGCGAATATGATGTGCAGAGCTTCAGAGCCAAGCTGAAGAAGGATTGCGAATGCCGGGGACTGGATGTCTTTGTCCAGGATCAGGGAAGGTCCCGCAAAGAGAAGCGGCTCATCGTCTTCGATATGGACATGACCATTGTGGACTTTGAGATCATCAACAAGCTGGCCGGTTTTGTGGGAGTGGACGAGCAGGTAAAGGCCATCACGGAGTTGGCCATGAACGGCGAGATGGACTTCAAGGAATCGCTGCGCCAGCGTGTGCGACTCATGAAGGGCACGAGCGTGAGTACCTTAGAAGAGATCGCCCGCGATCTGCAGCTCACGCCCGGTTCCGAGGAGCTGATCCACCATCTCAAGCATGTCGGGTACAAGATCGCGCTCATCAGCGGCGGCTTTACCTACTTCACGGACGTCCTCAAGGAGCGGCTGGGCTTCGATTACACCTTTGCCAATGAGCTGGAGATCGAGAACGGCGTCCTGACCGGCGAGATCAAGGGCGACATCATCGATGCCGAGGCCAAGGGGCGCATCATTTATCGCCTGGCGGAACTGGAGAAGATCAGCCCGGACAACATCGTGGCCGTGGGGGACGGGGCCAACGACTGCCTCATGATCAAGAACGCCGGGCTTGGCGTGGCCTTCAACGCCAAGGAGATCTTAAAAAAGGTCTCGGACGGAACTTTATCCCGCGAGAATCTCCTGGGGCTGCTCAACGTGCTGGGGCTGGCCGAGAAAGAAAAGGAGATGCTTTAGCCCGGAAGAACGCAATGATTCGCAATGGATGGGCCTTGACTTTTAGTACCCCGATATCGCTCAACTGTGCCAGTGTAGTTTTTGGCACGGCTTTAGTATCGCTTCTCTAAATTAAATAGGAAGGCTGAACGCCATCTCTGCCACCATTGCTTTGCAGAAATGAATGACAAGGGAGCGTAAGGACCGAGAAAAAGGACTGCGCTCATCGCCGACCATAGAGCAGTTGTCCGATTCGCGCCAGCAGCTTAGTGTTCGTCTTGAAAGCCTTGACAGAAAGCCAGCTAAGCGCCAGGACAATCGGCAGCATCAGCATGAATCTTATCCAGAAATTATCCGGAATCATGAGCGCATTAAGCAGATAGAGAACCAGCATGATGAAGAGAAAGTGGTTGAGGTAGACGCCAAATGAGTCGTTTCCCAAAGCCGCAAGACTATCTCGTAATGCCATTAAATTCTTCTTTTGGTTTGACTCGAAAAAGGACTCCGAATAAAGAAGGACGAAGAGCGCTGCAAAGAACTGATAGATGAATCCAGAGACTCTAAAGTATTCCCTGCAGAGGTATCCGTCGTAAGCGATCATCTGCATTTCCTGATAATAATATACTGGAAATATGAGGATCGCAATCATAAGAAACAGCCACATATGACGCCCAAGCTTCAATCTGAGATCTCGATGGGTTCCAATTAAAATTCCCAGGAAAAAGAATGCCATCCATCCAATAAAAAATTTGCCGAAAGTCCATTCAAAGTAATGGTTGTCTGCACCATTATTAGAATAATCCCATTCTGAGAATAAATAAAAAATTAATGTTAATAGAATTGAGATTGCACAAAAGATAAATTGGCCCTTTTTATCTGCATTCTTTGGATACAGGAATATATAAACCAAGAATAGTTGCAACAGCACAAAGACAAAAAAGAGATGAACAAATCCGGTTGCCAACAGAAATAGGACCTGCCATGAAAACAAATCTCTAAATCCTGGTCTAATTACGGCGGTTACATAAATGATATTCCAAATAATAAATGGAACAGCGATGCCGTATATCTTGGACTGGAGAAAACGGGATCGATCAAAGCCGATCTTCTCGAATCCCATCTGAGGATCAATCTCGATGCTGTTCTGAATGTCATTTTGGAGCTTCTTTTGAAAATTATTTTGAGAATAATATTTGTACCCGAGAAGAAATCCGCTTATCATCAAGAGCAAAGGGACAAAAAAGCGTCCAGATAAATCGGCAAGAAGTGCAAGAGGAGAATATTGCCTGCCCAGAGACTCGACAACATGAAGAAACACAACAAAGAAAATAGCGGCAACTCGAATGATCTCGATGAATGCAAGATGCTTCTTTGAGCAAATTCTAAACTCCACCAAATAAGTTCGTATGTCCTCCATTCTAATTAACCTTTGTGGCGCATGAATTTGATGCACTCTCTTTTTAATCGCCCGCAACGAATTAGACAATAATGAATCTAAGAGAAATGATGCCGCAAGATGCGACCATCATACGAAGCTGGCCCACCTATCCGGATGAATTCAAAGATCTCGACTATGCCCTGCGTGAGCCTGGTGGATAAGCGAGTATCTCGGCAAAAAAAAGACGAAGGTTTACGTCGCTCTGGATAGCGATGTTATGGATAGCGATGTTATGGATAGCGATGTTATTGATAGCGATGTTATTGATAGCGATGTTATGGATAGCGATGTTATGGATAGCGATGTTATGGATAGCGATGTTTTTGATAGCGATGTTTTGGATAACGACGTTCTCATCGGCTTTACGATTCTATCAGTAGATGACGCGGAAGGCAAAAGCGGCAGTGCCGAGTTCAGGATTGCGCTAAATCCGAACATGCTGGGCCAGGGAGCAGGCGAGAGGCTCGCCAAGATGACGATTGAGAAAGGATTTGAAGAGTTAGGCCCCTGCCTCCAGAAGATCTATCTCATCGTCCGCAAAAACAATCCTCGCGCTAAAAGGCTTTATGAGCATTGCGGTTTTCATGAAACGGGAGAGTGCCGCAAAATGGTCAACGGGATCAACGTAGATTTTTTTTTGAGATGGAATTGGATAGGATAAATTGGAAAAGACGAATTGAAGCAAACGAATTGAAGAGGATGAATTGGAAGAAATGATGGGAAAGAATGATGGGAAAGAATGATGGGAAAAGATGAAATGAGATATTCAAAGAGAGCATAGCAATGACAAAGATGAATGATGCGTTGCTGGTCATCGATGTGCAGAATGAATACTTCACAGGGCACCTTCCCGTAACCTTTCCCGAAGGCAGTCTCGATAATATTCTGAAGGCGATGGACTATGCCGCTCATGCGGGAATTCCGGTGGCCGTCATCCAGCACAGCGCCGCTGCTCCAAGCTCACCGACCTTCCGAAAAGGAAGCGAGGAATGGAAACTGCACCCGGAAATTGAGTCAAGGAAGCGAGATATTCTTATCGAAAAGAGTCTGCCCGGCAGCTTCACGGGAACGGTCCTGGAAAGGTGGCTGCGGGATGCAGGCGTGAAGCGCGTTGCCATTTGCGGCTACATGGCGCAGATGTGCTGCGACACGACGGCGCGCCAGGCTTTTCATCTGGGCTTTCAGGTTGACTTTCTCACCGATGCGATAGGAACGCTTGATGTACAAAATAGCGCGGGGGCAATCCAGGCTGCGGACCTGCACCGTGCGGTGATGATAACACAGGCGATGAGATTTTCCAGGGTGATTGAGACCGATGAATGGATCGGAGCGATGGGCGAGACCGATCGATTGAGGGACTATTGAAGTGCTAAGGTGATCATCCGGAGTTGGTGGTCGCCGACTCTTACCCTTGCTCGGTTTTAGCATCATCAATCCTGTCATGAGATTGTCGATGTGGGCAATTCTGATCCACGCATAATTACAAAAAAATTATAAAAGCGTGGACGCTCTTCCGGCAGCCGGATAAGCGACCACGACGGGCCTTTCGGTTAACTGGGCCAGGTACCAGGGATCATTGACAAAGCCGTTCAATGCAAATTCAGGCGGAACATAATTGCTATTTTTCAGAAGTCTAGTGCCGTTGATCAGAATCGGTGTGGAGTTGCTCATGAACATAGGATAGTATATTTCTGTGGGTGCGATCTGGGGGTAGATCCAGCTAGATTCCCGGTAAAATTCCAAGGTATAAAACGTGATTGGCTAACCAATTAACGGCGTTAATTTTGATTTATGACATTTTCCTCGAAAAACCGATCGCTTTTTGGGCATCATCAACGACTTGCATGGTTACTCGACGAGATAAGCTTTTGGTGCATAGCTGCAAGTGACAAGATAACATTTCCAGACAGTCTTACGCTACCTTTGCGCGGGGGGCCGGGCCCGGGCCCCTTGGGCTGCCGCCAGAAGGTTCGGGCAAGAAAATTGGCTTTACAAACATTGTATTCCCTTTGCCTGCAGCTCGCTGCATAAATCCCTCCTGTCCCTTGTGATTTGATAGGTCATGCCGCCTCTTGTAGGATGGCTCTGCACGTATCCAAGCTTGATAAGTTTCTCGATGCTTTTTGTGATGGCATCAATTCGATTGTTGTGCTGACGGCTTCGGAAATACCGCCTGTCCTTTGGCAGCTAACGTGCGGTCAAGCGCGCTCAACTGGTTGCAGCGCGTGGGCCGGAACATTTGAAGAGAGGGTCTTGGGCCAGATCAAGAAAGAGATATTGGGATGCGCCTGATCTAAGAATATCAAGGCTTTCCGGCATCCTTCCCGATTCCACGCGTCAGAAGCTCTCAAGTTTCGCCATCGCTGAATCAGCTTCGAAAGCATTTGTACTCGATGGGGATATTTGGGTCAATACCTGTTGCTTTCCAAACTTGGAGAGATCGCTGCTGCTGTTGAAAGGCCTTCTTTGCATCACATTTGTCAAGTAATCAGGCATTGGTGTGAGATCCAATGAACTGCCAATAGCGATATTTCTCTTTGACACGAGAAGGCTTGGGTCCTCGCCAAAATTCTTGCGAATCCATGCATTATACTCATCAGCCAGAGCATTAAACTCGGCCTCATTTTGCCCCTGGCTTGCTACCTGGTAAGCCATTCCAAGCTGGAAGCTTAGTTTCAGACCTTCCAAGGTATTCATTTGCTCAGATGTATAGGCAGAAGCTAGGAAAATTCCGGACAGGAGAACCAGGCTAATTATAAATCCCTTTATTTCTTTTCTCCAATTCCTTTCCAACAATTGCCTGCGATGCATTGAAAATGATTTCATTTGCGCCCACTCCTATTCTGATTCATAATCTATGATTGCTATAAAAAAAAGATTTTGGTAATGATCTCATTGGGATAGCATGGCCGAGATGGTCTATTGATGGCAATAATTTGAGAATGGGCATTCCTCTGAGATTGCTTTGGATTTGAAGAATCAATCTATGGCACCAGATGCGGCACTATCAGACTGCAGCCTCATCTCTCAAGCCCCAACTCCTGCGGCCACAAACTATCTTCTTTAGTGCCAGTATCTTTCAGGGCTGGCGGCCTCAAAGCGATTCTGGATCATTTCATCCACATCCTGAAGCCTAATCCCGAAGACTTCTGCCAGGATCTCTTTGGCCGTCTTCAGCTCCATGATTCTTCGATCCAGCACAATCTCTTTCTGGGGCCTGAATAGCCGCCTGATGACTCCTGCCATGATATGCATATACTACGTGCAAGGTTAAATAATTTTGGGGGAAAACAATATCAATAGATCATATTTACGTGATATAATGCATAGATAAGATACAAGCTTAAGAATTGATCTCTTGGATCTCAGAGCTGCAATAAATGAATGCCATGCAGATCCGAAGCACTGTCTGTCTAAATAGATTCTGAAAATAAATGTAGATCAATGGCTAAAAGCATTATTAAGACCAATAAATAAGACATGTATAGTATTTGGCGAAGATGTATATTCATTGACCGATCATCCTTCCTTGGAAAAAGGTACGGTGGAAGAATGAGAAAGCATTGCTTACTTGCAGGATTTTTGGTATTTCTGATGCTCTTCTTCCTGCTCACCTTAGGGTGTGCAAGAGATTTCTATAATGGAGAGAAGAACGTTCAGACTATCTACGGCAAAGTGGTCGATCAAGATGGAAATCCCCTGCCCGCCAGGATAGAACTCTGGTATGAAGATCTGGCTCCTATAACCCAGGAGTTAGGGGAGAACATTAGTAATAATGAGCAGTGGACGCGGAATCTCCACCACGCCACATTCAGCACCGAAAAAGGCTGGTACAGGCTTGAGGCCCCGGTTGGCAAGTGGCTGGTGAGGGTTTCTAAGGGCCCAGAGTATGAGGTCAGAGAGGCAGTGGTGACCGTCAATAAGACTGCAGACGGGAGATCAGAAAGCGATGGAGAGAGGATGGACTGGAGCTTACCTCATCTCTACGATATGGAAGCCCTGGGATGGTACTCTGGAGATCTACATGCCCATAGCTCCCATAGCGACGGCAAGAACTCTGTCTCTCAGGTGGCCTACTCTATGTTGGCCAGCGATGTAGATTTTGCCGTTCTGACCGACCACAACACAATAGCTGGCCTTGATGAGTGGGCAGAGTTAAAGAGCACCAAGTTCCTTCCCATACCGGGACTGGAGATTACAACCAGGGCGCTGCCCGATGTGGTCAAGAACCAGAAGAGCAAAGGCTTTGGTCACCAGAATGCCATAGGAGTAACCGACCTGGTCGGGGCCAAGGATGCAAAGAATGACAGCATCTGGCTGCGCTACACATTCTCCAACTGGATCGATGTCCAGGCAGCCATAGACGAGGCTCATGCCAAGGGGGGCTTATACATGCTGAACCATCCCTTCTGGCTGGGTGGCTGGCCAAACGGCACCATCAGCACATGGGGCGATATCCACGACTATGACGCAATCGAAGTCTGGAATGGCTGGCCGGTTCCATTCATGCCTGAATCCTATGCCAACGAGACGGAAATGGCCAATACCATGGCCATGCAGGCCTGGTTCGAAATGCTCAATGCTGGCAACAGGGTGGCCGGATGGGGGACCTCAGATACCCATGACGTCTATGGATTGGCTGGCAATAATCAACCCGCTCGATTCAGGACGGTCAGCGGAAACGCGAGAACCTATGTACATTCCGGTGATTTGGGCATGGATGATGTGAAAGACGCTTTGAAGGCAGGAAAGGCTTTTGTTACATCCGGTTGGGGACCCATTCTCCTGGTAGATAGCAACGGCAGTGAGCCAGGCGATACAATCGAAGTGACCGAAAACAGCAGCTTGCCACTGCACATCCAGGTGCTCTCCAATAGGCCGCTAGGTAACTTCAGCGACGGCATCAGGATCATCCAAGGAGGAAGGCTTGTCAAGGCTCTGCAGACCGAAGAAGGCGTCATGACTATGGATGTCAATACTACGATTAACATCACAGCCAAGAACGACACCTGGGTGGTTGTCCAAGCATTCAACCAGGAGCCTTCTATGGCTATAACTAACCCCATCTACCTTGACTTGCCGCCTCACGGCCAGTGGGGATCCTCTAAATGGGCCTTCCCAGAAGGATCTGAGAATTGGGCCACAACAAAGGATGCTCTGCCAACTCAGACAGTACCTGATATCTCTCTGAACTCGAGCAAACAACAGTGAGCCTGGTTCGATGACTCAGAAAATTCTGAGTTCCAGGCTTTTTTTATTTTCCCGTCAATTGCCTTATGGCATCAGATTGCTGAGGCCCTTTTGTCAAAAACCATCTGGCAAATCAGGCGATGATGCTTGGCAGCAGAAACATTTAAGCCTGGATGGCCTTTAGGCTCGCCGACAATAGCGCTGCCCCGAAAATGGTCTCCAAGGGCATCCGAATGGAGCTGCGGATGGCCAAGGGCTCCTGGCGGAGATCTTCCGGGCCAAACCAGAGGATGTCGAGGACATGATCCAAAGCCGCCTGGCCAAGAGGCCCTAGCATGCAGATCACTGCTGGCTAGCCGCCGCCCCTGCGCATTGGATCCGGGCAAGATCCATAAAGACGTGAGGCAAGGCGGCGGAGGGCAGCCAGGGAGCGGGAGAAAGAAAACAGGGCCTGGTTTCTCTATGATATATTCATTAAAGGAATGAATCCGCCCATAGGGAGTAGCAAAGCAATTGGGGGTATCGGGCGGCTCCAAGCAATACTACTACTCATAAGTATGAGTAGCTTAGCCGCGCGGGGCGAAAGTAATCTTGCATGTTAATGCCTGGGACTATTCTGTGGTTCAGTGATGCTACTGATCAACATAAGGCAGGGGTTGGGAGTTAAAACCAATAATAGATGAATGTGTGATGCAGAAAAGAGTTAGCAGGATAGAAACAGATATAAATAACTGTTATAACAACATTGATAAGTATAACGGCAAAAGGCGGCTCTGAAGTGGAAACCAATTCAAAATTCTTATCCAGGTCAACACGGTCTTATCTATGGACTTACTTTGCAATAGCCTTTGGCTTGAGCTGGCTCATTGAGATAATGCTAGCGCTATTGGGTATCGACTTGAAGACTGCCTCCGGCCAAGTGTTTTTATCTCTTGCCGCCTCCGGCCCCGCAATAGCCGCCGTTGGTCTTACTTATCTCACGCAGGATAAAATTGGCAGACGTGATTACTGGCTACGCATTATCGAACTGAGAAGAATCAGCGCCGGATGGTACCTAATTATCTTTCTCCTTCCTCCCTCGCTCTTCGGTCTCGCGGCGCTGTTGGATGTCCTTTCTGGTGGAAGCGGAATGGCATTTGGAAAGCAAATCGGGCAGTTTATCACCTACCCAGTTTATTTGATTATAACTCTAATTCTCGCGCCATTCCTTGAAGAATTAGGCTGGCGCGGCTACGCTCTGAATCGGTTGCAGTTGAGATGGAGTGCATTGCTTTCTAGCCTGATCTTGGGCGTTCTATGGTCTCTGTGGCACCTGCCTATTTTCCTTATCAAGAGTACATACCAGTACAGTCTGGGAGTTGGATCGCCGGCGTTCTGGACGTACATGATAAGCATTATCCCTCTGACGATTCTATTCACATGGGTATTCAACAACAATAGCTGCAGCACATTATCGGCAATATTATTCCATATTATGTTCAATACTACAGCCGAACTATTCTCCATAACAGAACGGGCGTATGCCTATTTTGTGGTATTGGAGTTTGCGGCAGCCATAGTCATTACTCTGATATGGGGAACGAAAACGCTGAAGCGCTCGGATAAATGTAATATCACCTAACCCTTTTTCGCAAGCATGTGCCAAATGATAGATGCATCGTGTTCAGAATCCGATGCTGCAAATGGCGTCATTTGCGCAGCTTCTGTTATCCATCCGCAGGCTCTGCGACCTCATTCTTAAAAATCCACCGAAAGACCATTGAGGACATGATCAAAAGCCAGCGTTGCGGAAACGGCCTGGCGCACCGAGCGCCGCTGGCTGGCTGTGTTCGCCTCTGGATCAGTTCAGGGCAGGATCCCTGGCAGCACAAGCGAGCACGAGAGGCCAGGCGGCAAAGGGCGGCCAGGAGTCGTCCTGCATTGCACGAACCTGGCAGATCTTTTGCCTGGCAAAGAAGTGGTGAGCTGGGCTCATTTGCCTGAGCGAGCTGCAAATAGCCCGGATCTTGGCCGAGATCTACCGGCTCCAGCTGGAGGGCATCGAGCGAACGATTCAGAGCGCAGCCTGTCTGATGAAGGCTGCCTAGTTGGTGTTCTGCATCGCATGAACCTGGCCGACCTTTAGCTCGGCCCCAGGGAGACGGTGAGCTGGGCTCATTGCCTGGCGAGCTGCCGGTGGGCCCTGGGCGATATCTTCCAGCCCCGGGCATGAGGACATCGAGGGCATGATCCAAAGCCGCCTGGCAGAGAGGACCTGGCCGAAGAGCACGAATGGCCGGAAGCATTCTCTCTGCAGAGTGGCCCTGGGCAGGGTCCTAGAGAGAGCGGGCCGGGCGACTTTGGCTGCTTGGGGCCGTCCTGCATTGCATGAGCCTGGCGATACTCAGCTCGGCCCCCAGGATGCAGTGTGCTTGGCTTATTTGCTGGAGCGAGCTGCAGATAGTCGGGGCCTTGGCAGAGATCTTCCAGGTATCGGCAGGAGTGCATCAAGCAAGCGATTCTGAGCGCTGGCCGGGAAGCAATGGAATGCGAGCGCTGCTGGCAGCTTCGGGGATGCCGGCTGTCCGCTCGGCGGCTCTCGTGCGGTAGGGCGTAGTCGAAGGGTGGCCTTCTTGTAGCCAATATGCCTTCTGGCCCATGACTCTGGGTGGAGCAGGAATAAGGCCATAGATATCTATTACATAGATCTGAGAGAGCCGAAAGAGGCTTTTCTGGCGTGCATCCTATAGAGAATCTGATGCCCAAAGCTTTTATTGAAGCTCAAGGAATGGGCAAGAAGATCAAATGATATATCTGGATGAGTCTGGAGATTTGGGATTTGGGCAGCGGGCCTCCAAGTATTTTATCCTGGCTGCGGTTATTGCTAGAGACCCCTCTGAGGTTGGTCGGTGCATTAAGAGAGTGAGAGAACAAAAGCTCCCCAAGAAATATAAACAAATTCCAGAATTAAAATTTCATAATTCCAGCCAAACAATCAAAGAGCGGGTCCTGGACTGTATGGCTAGGACGGATACGGATATCGCATATGCTGTCTTGCGCAAGCATCAGGTATATGAGCGGCTAAAAAATAAGCAACAAATAATATATAATTATATCGTTGGGTCTCTGCTCCTGAAGATCATAACCGCATACCAGATAGAAGGCACAGCGAAGGTATTCGTTGATAGGTCGCTTTATGGCTTGGAAAAGGACCACTTCGATAATTATCTCACCTGGAAAGCATGCATGGGGAACCATTTAGAAGACTTGAATGTTGAACCGCCGGAAATTATTCATTTGGATTCCCGGTTGGATAGGTGCATCCAAGTTGCAGATTTCGTGGCAGGAGCAATAAGCCACAAATACAGTAGCGGTGAAGATCATTATTATAATAGGATTAAACCAAGAATATCTATATCAATGGATTTCTTCGAAGGAAAAGACAAGGATTGTGTAGTGAACCCTTCCCTACTTCGTCCCATCCGCCTCAGGGCGGCCTCATCCTTTTCAGGAAGGACTTACAACACTACTGATGATAATATGCATCAAGCTTAATATTTAAAGTTGGCGAAGACGGCGTAGATGGCGAGACCACAAAACTTCGGGGCAATACCTTGAGCGCTCGTCGCATGTTTTCATTTCTAGCAGGATGGCCCGGGCCTCGCTTGCTTGGTTGGCATCTCCGAGGATGCCGGCTGCCCGCTCGGGGGCTTTCGTGCGGTCGGGCGTGCTCGCCTGGTGGCCGCTCGTATGGCCGGATATGCTCGCTGGCCTGGAGCTTTAGGGGAGGCCGGCATGCTGCCCTCAAGAAAGGTTTTCATGCACGAATGGCAACCCGCGCCCAGTAACTCACAATGCTTTGCATTCTCGAACGTTCATGAGGGGGGAACAAATTAATACTCGCGACGGACTATATTTATTAATCATTGAAATTTTGGAGGGCAAGTCGTGATCGGCATTTTCAAGAAAAGCACTGGAAAAAATCCACGCGATGTAGAACGGAGAGCAAAGCAGGAAGAGAGACGTCAAAAGGCACAGGCCAGAGGACAGAGCGCGGTGAAATAGAAGCTGCTCCTTTTTTATCTTCCTGGCCTTTGCAAAGGCCTCATCCTCGGATAAATCCCTTTGCCATAAGCTGAACCTAGGTGTGGCGCTTGGGTAGGGCATGGATCGACTTGTGGTTGCCCGCGGCCTGCTTGTCTGATGCTACATCCCAGGATCGTCAAATTGCTGGCATGAATGACAGCGTTGCCAAAATGTTGCCGGCGTGCTGCAATCAAAATCTATCCCAGGGATCCTTGTAACTCCAATCGAAACCGTACCTGGCAATCATCTGCAACTCCCATATCCATACAGAAATCTGCATAGAAGGTGCCTTCAGCAAATCCAAAATGGTGTTTGTCAGAGCACTCATATGATAGTAATAGTCACAATTGCTATAAAACTTTTTGGAGAGTAAAAGGTTTATGAAGAGGGCTAGAGCAGGATGCAACTTAGGCGGCGTATGCCTGCCAGGAAACGGTCGAGCATGACTCCCCTGGAATCATCTGTGATCGAGCAGGATGGCCGGGCCCTGCTTGGGGGCGGCTCCGGGGATGCCTGATACAAGATCGACGGTTCTCGTGCGGTCGATCGGGACCGCCGAGTGGCCACTCGTTAGCTGGGCCTGCCTTGATCTGCCTTAAATATGTGTGTCTGGGATTCAAAGTCGAGGGTGATTATCCCAACGTATCTGAGCTAATGTGGACTTATGAAGTAATCTCTCCTTTTCTTGCTACCCAAAAATTTTAGAGCTGCACTCAAATCCTCGATCGTTGTGGGCTTGCTTATGTAACCATCCATGCCTGCAGCTATACACTTCTCATGGTCGCCCATGAGAGCAGAAGCGGTCATGGCAATGATCTTAGGTCCATCAGACCATCTTTGGCGTATGGCCTTAGTAGCTTCCAGACCATCCATCTCCGGCATCAATACATCCATCAGAATCACATCGTAAGTTTGACGCTCAAGGGCTTGCAGAACTTCAATCCCATTAGCAGCCACATCTGCCCTATAGCCCAGCCTTTTGAGCATTTTCTGGGCTACCATCTGGTTCACTGTATTATCATCTGCAATTAATATGTGCAAGTCAAGGTTCAAGTCCTCTCGATTATCTGCCTCGATGCGAGAAATAGGCATACTAGTATCAATCGGCTCATCGGGGGCAGATTTTGCTCGAATTGTAAAATGAAAAGTCGAGCCCTTGCCTATTTCACTTTCCGCCCACATTTCTCCGCCCATCATTTTAGCCAGCCTATTGCATATCGCCAAACCAAGACCAGTACCGCCGAATCTGCGAGTAGTCGATGCGTCGACCTGGCTAAATGGATGGAATAAGCGATCCATTTTATCTTCTGGGATCCCAATTCCAGTATCTTTAATTTCAAAATGGATCTCATAATTTTCGTTGTCGAGCTCTTTGCTGGAAACCGAGATCGCTACTTCTCCGTTTTCAGTAAACTTCACTGCATTGGCGAGCAGATTGACTAGAATCTGCTGCAGCCTGGTGGGATCCCCAAAGATCTGTGCTGGCGTGCCCTTCTTGATCGAATATCCCAGCTTCAGGCCTTTATTCGATGCAATGACCGCAATAAGACCCAAGGATGCATCAATAGAGCTTCGCAAGTCGAATGCTTGAGTCTCAAGCTCTAACATACCTCCTTCGATCTTGGAAAGGTCGAGGATATTATTTATTATGGCGAGCAACGCTTCGCCGCTACTTCGAATGGTTTTAATGCACTCCTTCTGTTCCGAGCTTAGGTTTTCATCCATTAGAAGACCAGTTAGACCTATTACGGCATTCATGGGAGTACGAATCTCATGGCTCATGTTGGCTAGGAATTCGCTCTTGGCGGCGTTGGCCTTGCTAGCCTGATCAGCCAACTCATTGGACCTTTCGACGGCAATTTTCAGATCCTCATTGATTTGTCGCAGCTCTTGCTCAGCCAGTTTGCGTTCAGTGATGTCCTCCAAGTGAACCAATACGAGGTCAGGGGGAACAGATGCAAAAGTGACTATTAGGAATGCATCAGGCACGAAATTCTGGGATCGGATTTCTTTCCTAATGACTTCTCTTTCATCATGACATCGCAGGAGACCTCGCAGTATTTCCTTCCTATCTGCGTACAAGTCGCTTGCCCTCCATCCAACGAACTCACTGACCCTCCCATTGGTGATAGCCTTTGCAGACTCGTTGAAATCAACAAGCACAAAGTCGGCCCCCTGCTTTTGCCATGTGATCGTTGGAACAGGGCTACCCTGGTATTGTGCTTTGAAACGCTCTTCACTCTCTCGTAGGGCCTCATCCGCACGCTTGCGCTCGGTGATATCCATATATGTTCCGAGCACTCCCATGATCTCTCCCTGAGAATTGCGCAGAGGTATCTTGCTCGTAAGAAGGATGATGGTGTTCCCATCAGCGGTTGTTTCGGGTTCTTCGATAAGCAACTTAGGGCGGCCACTCTCTATAACCTGGCGGTCATCAGCACGATATAATTCCGCCCGGTCACGCCATGCCATTTGGTAATCGTCTTTGCCGATTATATCTTTTGGATCGGAAAAACCTGCATCGTGCGCGAAAATTGCGTTACAGCCCAAATAAACATGATCTTTGTCCTTCCAAAATACTCTTACGGGTATTGCGTTAATAATACCTTCGAAGATTTGATGAGATGCACGCAGCTCCTCCTCTGCTTGCTTGCGTTCGGTGATATCGCTTACAACGCCAGCCGCGCGCCATGGGCGTCGGTTATTGGAGTCACCTATGAACTCTGTGAGGCCATGGACTCGTAGCCACCGGATTGAACCATCGGTACGAATTATCCGATAATCCTGCTCTAACACTCCGCCATGTTTTCCGTATGGATCATTGGCAGCAACCATGGCAGATAAAAAAGCTGACCGGTCTTCAGGATGAATGGCTAAAGATACTCCTTCCTTATCCAGAATAAGTAGTTCATCAGCCTTCAAGCCATAGAATGCCTTTAGCTCGGGCGACCAGTCGCCTTGTCCAGAGGTAAAATCGTATGCATAAGTTCCGAGTTTTGCAGCTTCAGCAGCCAAACGTAAATGTTCCTCTCTCCTCTTCAACACATCTTCCGCATATTTGCGATCTGTGATATCAGATATAATACCCAGCAATCCTATGAACTCGTTGTTCGACCCAACCATTCGCCGGCCACTTATATATCCCCAAAAATCGCTTCCATCTCCGCGGAGATAATGTCGCTCTGTGTAGATCGTATGAATTCTATTTTCAATCATCGCCTGCATGATTTCTGCACCGTCCTGGCTTTCATCAGGATGGATAAAGGCGGGATATTGTGTGCCAATCAATGATTCCAGCGGATATGCAAACATCTCTGCCATGCGCTTGTTGGCTTGCATTACCCGACCTTCCCTATCTACTATGATTATTCCGGCGCTGGATGTCTGGAAGATGGTCCTGAGCCTCAATTCACTTTCCTGCAAGGCTTTCTCCAACTGCTTGCCATCAGTTATATCGCTCGTAGTTCCAAAAACGACTATCAAACCGTCCTTCTGGAAATGGGCCGAACCCTTGGAACGGACCCACAGGATCGATCCGTCGGCTCTGATTAAACGGTATTCTGCAGTTCTTTCTTTTCCTAATGTCCGGATTCCTTCAGAGAATAGTTGCCGAATGCTCGACAGGTCATCGGGATGGACATAAGAGATATATTTCTCAAAACTGTTGCCGATAGTGCCTTCAGGCAGGCCAAGCATTCTATCGGCAACTGGAGATATATAAGAATCAATGTTCTGTCCGTTAGAATCTATATCGTATCGCCAGACGATATCGGATATCATCAAAATCATTTGCTCGTACTGTATTTTGCCGCTATCCGTGGTCTTCTGGGCTTGTATATGTGTGTTTTTCTGTTGTTTCACTATCCTCGCCCTCTGCGGCTTCTGACATTAGAACAGAAGATCATTCTCCTTAAATTATATTCTATTGCATGAACATTAGATATAAATCTATTTACAGGAGATCAGCTATAATAATCCTCATTGCCAAATGATCTACGAAGCTTGTGGGTTACGGAACATCACATGGCGGACAATATATCAGCATTTGCGGATCTTGCTTCTCAGTTATCATTGGCCCTTTTGCAGCTCCATTCCTATTGCGATTAACGCAAGCTCAGCACCAGCATGTTTGTGTGATGACTCGGGATCATCTCGCTTTATACTCGATAAATTGCTTTCGATTATCTTTCATTCTTGATTGGTTTAACATTATAGATTTTTAAAATTAGATAGTTGAGCGAATCAGTTTGCACCTATTATAACTTCTCGCGATTGAAAATTGCTGGATGGGCCTAGAAAAATGACGTACTCTCCTGCCCGATTCATGCGTCGCGGTTGTGCGGGAATCGTTGGGATGGCCACTCTGGCCAGCCGCATGCCTGGTACCACGGAGATGCAGCGTGGATGCCTGGCGGAATCTGGTCGAACACGAGTAGCCTGTGATCGAGCAAGCTGGCCGGGCCTCTTGGCTGCAGCTACATCGGCCTGGATCTTGGGTAGATGCAGCTCAGACGGCGTGGATGCCTGATGAGAATCCGGTCGAGCGTGAATCACGTTTGATCGAGCGGGATGGCCGGGGCTGCTTGGGCTGGAGCTCATGCTTCATGCCTGACCAGGCAATAGTAATTTTATGCTTATAAAAAATATATATTAATTTAAAATTGAATAGCCTAACATAAGTTGTTACAGTAAATTTTGAAATTCATGCCAATGCAAAATATTTTTTCTTTTTGAATTTCATATCAATATATCTAATTAAAGATTACTATGATTACCATTATCTATAAATATTCCAAAGGATTGCTAAACTCCATGAAGCTGAGGATAGTAAGTTCCAGAAAAGAGATAGCCGACCTTAACAGAAACGAGCAGATGGTCCATCTGGCCTTCCGGGCATCCAATATGGATATGATGGCCCTGGTTCAATCCTGTCCGCGTTTGAGGGCGGTCCAGATCCCACCATCCTACATTGAGACAATGTCCAAAACCGCCCAGCAGTTCTTGGATATACAGGGGGTGGAGCTATTAAAGGGCGATGTCTGGGGCCATCGCAAGGACATCGATGAGTATTACACCATCGGCGAGAAGGTAGCGCCCAGAATATCCGCGCTCATGTCCGAGGGCAATAGCATTGATGAGACGGTGAAGAGGCTGCAGCGGGAGACCAAGCTCTCCGAAGATTTGATCCGATATGTCATGAAAGAGCAGGTGATGGTTTAATTCTATCTTCAACCAAATGATGTCGACAAAATGCATATCACTTCCGGAAAGATTATGGACCTGCAAATGCAAAGATTGTAGATTGCTTCAGAAAAGGCTTGTGAACACCCTTATCTTTCTGCCAAAAGAGGGTGCGGCATTCATAACTGCAAAAAGAGACATATTTGGATTGAAGATTGAAATCGCCTACTCCGCCCTCTTTTGCTTGTCTTCTGCACCTGTAGCACCTAATCACTTTTCTCTCGCTCATTCTCCATCATCCGGTCTATTTTCTTCTGCCTCAGATGTCTTCTGATCTTCTTTGTTGCACGTATAACTTCTGGTTCTCAGCCAGGCAGATACTGAGAAGAAAAGCATTTTGGCGGTATTGCACGCTCGCCGCTTGGCTGCCTGTGGGCCATAGTGCATGCCACCATGCAATGAACGTGGATAGCCGGGACGGATGGATATGGCTGCAGGATTGGGGGATGCTCGCACGCAAGGAAGACGGAAGCCAGCTCAGCGGCTCTAGTGCGGTTGGGCGTGCTTGCCTGGTGGCCGCTCACAGGTTGAATTGTCTGCCAGCCATGGAGCTGCAGGCCGTCAAGGGGCTCCCGGCTGAGATCTTCCCGCCAGGACGAGTCATGAGGATCTGATTCAAAGCCGCCTGCTGCGAGGACATGGCATGCAGAGTGCTGCTGGCCAGCCGCCCTCTCCTTGCGCCTCGATCCGGGAAAGCTCCCTGTCAGCGCGAGGAGCGCGAGGCTGGGCGGAACAAGGCGGCCAGGGCGCTGGCAAACGAGGACCGGGTTTGCGAGCAAAGGCTGGCGGAGATGGCGTGGGTGGAGGCAGCGTTCGTTTTTATGAGTCAGCTTTCTAGGAAATAGGTTCAGCCTGGCCAGATCTCCCCTTCCTGACATAATATAAGTCATCAAGTCGGAGCACGGCTATCCATTGGCCATACCAGTCGACACACTTCAAGCCCACGTCAGAAGGCATGATCACATGCTCTTCGCCAATAGTGGCCACGACGTAGCCCTCTCCATACTCCTCAAACGCCTGGAGAATTCCTTCTACTTGCTGCCAGTCCTGAAGGACGAAGGGTTTCTTATGTTGATCCAGCGGAAAGGAACTCATTTCAAGATCTTATGGAGGGATTCCATTGGAATGCCAATTAGAAGGATATTTCCCGTTCATTAATTTTCGCGCCCAGGCCCACTGCCTGCTCGACGGCAGCCAGGTCTTTCATCAGGAATATCCGTTCATTTGCCGTCTCCCTGAAGGCCACGGAGTTCTTCAGGATCGGCGCGTACTTGGCAGATTTTGGGAGCTGGACCATATATCCCTTCAGGTCCTCAACCAAGTCATAGTCAAAGCCATTGCGCTCCAGGATCTTTAGGGCATTGTTCCTTGCTCCGATAGATTTGAACTCGAAGCGGTATTGGTCCTTGCTGTAATAGTCCAGAAGCGCATTGAAGACCACCTTGTTATCGAAGAACTGTTTGAAGACCCAAACCTTACCGAGCTTGAAGATAGTGATGCGCTTGCGTCGCTCTACAATGTCGAAGGTGTAGGCCTGCATAAGGGAACTCCAGCAATGTTTATGGCGGGTTTGCTATAAATGTTATGGCATTTAACTGAGGGCTTACTCTCATTTCGGTTTCGGAGCTACTGATAGCGTATCAGGAAGATTGGCCAAGACAGATCTGTAAAAATTTAGCCCTCAAGTTGGACGCAATCGTCTATATGATTCTCGCAGTGTTTAGCAGTATCTATGGCCTGGAAGGAAATTAGTGCATTAAGTCTGCTCTCGTTGGTGGTCCTGCTTGCTCTGTCAACCGCAAGCGCATCGAGTGCGTCCCTCTCTGATCTGATGTCCACAGTCTCGTCCTTCGATGATCCCCGCATGGATGCCCAGGATCTGGCATTCTATCTAGCTACTCACGGTATCGATGCGACGCCCAAAGGCGGTTATGTAGAGGTCGATCTGGGCGGAGACATCTACAAGCTCACTCCCAACGGCACGGCTCCGGGATTGGCCAGCATTGCGGCATGAAAGCGCGATTGGATTGCTGGCATAAGCGAGGGCGGTCTTCCAGGCCCCTCCCTCCTCCTTTAATTCCTGATCGAATGATATCTGATTCTCTTTTCCCTGTGTCCCCTCTTCTCCGCGATCCTTGCCGCTGCGGCGAAGGAGCTCGACAGTGGCCGGAGGGCGGGATACTGCAAGGTATGTATAGCCTGCAGAGTTTTCATTCTCTTTCATATCGGTCTAAATTAGCATAAAATCGCTTCTGTCCGCCCGAACATTCCAGTACACTATAGGATCTTATGGGATCAATTGTCAACCTTCGGCGAATCTCGAATAATCACCATCAGCGGTGGTATAAAATCCGGCGCGCAGAATAAGGCCTTTCGTGGTCGAAAGCATATTTATAAAAATATCACAGGTCCCTATTCTAGCCAAGGTGGTCGAAAGAAATTGGTACGTGCAAACACGCAACCATAAACCTATAAATTAGTTTCAACTAAAAAACTTCACGACGAGCCATGACTTTAGCACAAGAGGAGATAACGATGTCATATGGATGAACGGCAACAGATGACTTTTAAAATGGATCTGACAGTCTTTACCTTAGTTACCTTGGCGGCGTTATTCAACATCCGAAAATATCCCAATATGGCGGAGACGCAGTGGCAACTGATTACCTTCTGCATTCTTGCTATCCTCCTCTATCTCATCCCTGCATCGCTGATATCGGCAGAACTTTCAACTGGCTGGTCTCAGATGGGTGGTGTCTATGTCTGGGTCAAGGAGGCGTTTGGCCAGCAGTGGGGTTTTGTGGCGATCTGGCTGCAATGGTTCCAGATGACCATCGGGTTTGTGTCAGCCCTGACCTTTATCGCAGCCACATTTGCGTATGCGTTCATTCCATCACTCGCCGACAACAAAATATTTCAGTTCATTATCTGCGTTGTCGTCTGGTGGGGCATGACCTTCCTGAATTTCCGGGGACTTAAAACCTATACCCGTATCAGTTGGGTATTTCTCATCATAGGGATGTTAATTCCCGCCATCCTGCTTATCGTTGGCGGCATTCAGTACATTATGGAAGGTAATACTGTCCAATTCACTTTGCACCCCATACTGAGCGATTTGATACCGGATTTCACTAATATCAGCAGTATTGTCCTCCTGCTGACATTCGTATTTCTCTTTATTGGCATCGAAATGACGGCAACCCACGCCAACGAAGTCAAAAATGTCGAAAAGAATTATCCCCTCGCGATATTGATTGCTGGTGCGGTGATGGCAATCGTGAGTACTATAGGATCGCTCATAGTTTTTCTACTCGTACCAGCCGAGAACCTTGATCTTCTTACAGGTATCATGCAGGCATTTGAAATAATCTTCGTGGGATATCCTTGGCTGGCATCTTTCATCGCAGTATTGATCGTGGTCGGATCCATTGGTGAAGTCTCAACCTGGATCTTGGGCCCGGTGAGAGGTTTGGCATCTACTGCCAATGATGGCAACCTGCCACCAGTACTGCAAAAAACAAATGCAGTAGGAATACCCGTGAATCTGATGCTTCTCCAAGCGATTTTCTTTACTTTCTGGGTAGCCGTGTATACAATGTTGCCATGCGGTATCAACAGTTCCTACTGGATGCTCCTGGCACTAACATCAATAGTGTATATTGTGATGTACTTTTTCATGTATGCAGCCGCGATTAAACTCCGATACAACCATCCCGAGGTGCAAAGGGCGTTTCTTATCCCTGGAGGGAAGGCGGGAATGTGGCTTGTAGGGGGATGGGGCTTTTTAGCTATGGTTTTCTTGCTTTTTTTGTCCCTTATACCGCCAAGCCAGATACCGTTCACTGGTATGAGCACATGGCACTATGTACTCTTCATGATCGGGGGGACCTTGGCGATTGTGGTGGTACCCCTGATTATATACAGGTTTAGGAAACCTGGCTGGAAACCGTTGAAGAGGTAGACATCTCTCTCCCATGATCGGTTTCTCTTTCCCACGAAAGCCATTCTTTGATATCTTGACTCAATAATTTTAATTCTGGTTATCCTTGGTCAAATCAGGTCGTATTAAGCACCGCAAAGGTTAGGGGAACGAGGACTATGGCGAGAAGTAGATGCATCATGATGAGCGCCGAAGCGGTGTCACTTGCGCATTTGTAATGCGTAGCGAAGACCGATCCCAAGACTGCAGCCGGCAAGGAACTTATAAGCGTGAGCACTTGAGTCTGTTCGGCACTGAGGCGGTAAAGGTCTGCCTGCATGTGAGCAACCCAAGGCTGAAAGACCATCTGGATGAGTGCGGAAATAATAAATAGCGCCCAGATTCCCTTCAACGACTTCATTTTGAGCTGAAGTCCGAGAATAAGACAAGCAAGCACTGCCACAGCGTTGCCAATGACGCTCAATGCTTCGTAGAATGGTGCCACTAACCAGTAATTAACGGGAATCTGGAAGGGAGCGATAATGAGGCCCAATACTGTAGCAAAAAAAATGGGTGATCGGAAATACTCGGTGAAAACACTCCACCGAGTCCCGATGTTTTCATCGAAGTTTTCTCCGAAGTACATGGCGACGGCGGGGCCAAGGATAAAGATGGGAAGTCCCACGCCGAGTTCGCTGAGGAGGATGGCATCTGTGAGTGCTGCAGGATTATTCGGAAAAGAAAATTGAATGAGGGGATAACCGATTAATGCTGTGGAGCCAAAAGAAGAGGTGAGCATGAGGGCGCCGATTTTTGGCCTTTCGAGTCGCAGACTTTTTCCCGCGAGCCAGGCGGCACCCATAGATAAGATGCCAGTCACGATCATGGCCAGCACCATCAAGAATTGGCGGCCCGATACTGGATGTGTCGAAAGCTGGAAAAAAATAAAAGCCGGAAGTGCCGCTTGTGTGAGGAGCCGTGCACACAAAGCAGCGTCCTCTTCCTGCACAATGGATTTTCTTTTCATGATAATGCAGGAGACTACCACCAACGAGAAAGCCAATACAGATTCAAACACTTGTAAACTCGCAGTCATATTATCCTCTGACTCCATTTCTGTAACAGCTATGATGTCAATCAAGAGTAAGAACTTATTTAAGTATAAACTTAATGCTAAGATAAAGCCGAGCATTTAGGCATCGCAGATAAGATATGGCCAATTTGTTTATTCGAAGCTCACCATCTATCCACTATGGCTGATATCGTAAGGAAACTATTCTGCTACAATCACGCTTTCTCCAGTAGCTTCCCGTAGTACCCTGCATCGAACCCGGACGCACTCCTCCTCTGATCCACTTCCCACCTTTTGGCGTCCCTCACCACGTAGCCTATCACCACCCTCGGCCCCAGGGGAATGCCCTGCTTCTGGTGAGCCTGCACCGCCGAAGCCTCCGCGCACCTGCGGGAGTAGTTCAAACGGCCCACTCTGCGGCGGATGGCCAGCTCCCGCACGTCCACCTCCCCCAGCTCCTCCATCCCACATCCCGCACGTCCTCTTTTAGCTGTAGTATTTTTCGCATTTTGCGCCAAACAACCTAATAATACGGTCTTGCTCCTCATCGATATTTATAA
>Ga0209340_1001060_pt1 | contig 22478 bp, 22 predicted proteins | sample EPASupsiteSAE323_FD_187266 | JGI IMG/M metagenome (GOLD analysis project Ga0209340, IMG submission 187266) | Bioremediated contaminated groundwater from EPA Superfund site, New Mexico - Sample SAE3-23 (SPAdes) (version 2) | ecosystem: Environmental > Aquatic > Deep subsurface > Groundwater >... | reverse complement strand
CGAAGGAGCCGACTTTTCCAAGGTCTCCGATATGGCCAAGAAGCGCGGCGCGCCCCAGTTCGGCACCCTCGGAAGCGGAAACCACTTCCTGGAAGTGCAGAAAGTCGAGAAAGTCTACGACAAGGAGAAGGCCAAGGCCTTCGGCATAACCGGCGAGGGCCAGATCACCGTAATGATTCACTCAGGCTCGCGCGGACTTGGCCACCAGGTCTGCGACGACTACCTGCGGACGATGCTTCCAGCTGCGAAGGCCAAGTACGGCCTTGACCTTGCTGACCGCGAACTATGCTGCGCGCCAATACAAAGCCCCGAAGCGCAGGACTACTTGGGCGCGATGAAGTGCGCCGTTAATTTCGCGTTCAACAACCGCCAGGTGATGACCCACCAGGCGCGCCAGACCTTCGCACAGGTGTTCGGAGGAAAGTGGGAAGACTACGACATGGGCTTGGTCTACGACGTTTGCCACAACATCGCCAAGTTCGAGGAGTACGAAGTAGAGGGCCAGAGGCGCAAGGTATGCGTGCACAGAAAGGGCGCGACTAGGGCGCTCTGGGCAGGAAACCCGCTCATCCCGCAGGCTTACCGCTCAGTGGGGCAACCCGTAATCATTCCCGGTTCTATGAACTCCGCATCCTTCTTGCTTTGCGGTGCCGAGGGCAGCAAGAAGACATTCGGAAGCTCCTGCCACGGCGCAGGACGCATAATGAGCAGGTCGCAGGCAAAGCGCGACTTCAGCTCCGCAAAAATCCTTGCGGAAATGGAAAAGGCCGGAGTCAGCATCAAGGTCGCCGAGTCCGAGCTTGTTTCCGAAGAGTACGGCGGCGCGTACAAGGACATCGACGCAGTCGTAGGCTCAGTAGAGCAGGCCGGAATCAGCACCATTGTCGCGAAGATGGTGCCTCTTGGCGTAATCAAAGGATGATTTTTCCATGACGTTCAACCGCGAACAGCTACTCAGGCGGCTCGAAGACCTCAACCTGCCAAAAGGCAAGTACGTGGTCATAGCCGGCGGGGCGATGCTTCTGCACGGCCTGCGCAAGGAGACCAACGACCTTGACCTCTCGGTCGACTATGACGTTTTCCAGAAGATACTGAAGAACAAGCACAAGTTCGGCGCAATCGAGCTCAAACCGCCGGTGCACAATCCCGCAGGTTTCAGGCACAACGAGATAATCCACATATCAAACGACGTTGAGATATCGTCTGGCGGCAGGAGCCTCATCTGCGGCGCGCCTGTTGAAATCAACGGGCACCTGGTCCAGTCGATACGGGACATCCACGCATTCAAGACCAAGCTCAACCGTCCAAAGGACCAGTCAGACCTTAGGATCCTCCGGGCGGCCATCAAAAAGGAAGACGCCCTGCACCCAACGCCCGATTTTAAAAAGAAAGACTTCGAGTTCGTTAAAAGAAAGACTCCCCGCGGAGTCACGCCGAGGATAGGGAAGTTCTAATGGCCCAAAACCCGCTTGCCGAACGCATAAAGGAACTGGGGTTCGACCCCGCGCACTACTTCGTGTCTTCGGACGCGGCCGCCCGGCTTCACAAGGTGGAGCTGAGCAAGGACTCCGGCAAAATCCACCTGATTGCAAGTCCCGGATTATTCAAGAAGTTGGCGGAAAAGCACAAGCTGGTGCATGGCAAGGATAATATGCCGGCCACGGTGATCGTCGCACCGGACGTGGCGGCGTCCACGAAGTTCTGGGACAGCTACCGCGGTGCCGTTGACACCATCGATGGCGTTCCCGTCCTGCGCCTGGGCAAGCTTAATGATTATTGGCATACCGTAGAAGGCCAGGCCAACATATCCGATTCGGAGGCAATCAAGGCCAAGGTCGCAAGCGTGATGGCGGACTGCAAGAAAAAAGGCAAGACCGACCGCCAGATAGGCGACCACCTGGGCTTGACCGAACAGGCCGTGGTGAACGTGGCAACCAAGCTGCTTGGCATCAACCGGACAGAATGGCACAGCATGGGCAAGCCCACGGCCAAAGCAATAGTTGGCAGGCTTGAGGAAACGGGTTACAAGTGGAACGCGGTTGAACAGGAGTTCTTCCCTGGCAAACGCAGTCCCAAGACTGCGTTGATGAAGATACTCAACGGCTCCCCCGAATGGGCAGCTGCAAAGAAAAAGGGCAAATAGACTAGTAGCCTAAAGCCAATTTTCAATCAGCAGTTCTCAAGCTTCTTCTTCAGTTCCGCGATTTCCTCGTGGAGCTTGCGGTCCTTCTTGAGCGGGTCGCTGAATGCCTTCTTCTCAAGCTCGTCAAGCCTTGCCTTGATGCTGTTCTTCTTCCTAGTCAAGTCTGATTTCGACATTCCCATATAAATCTCACCTTTGTTGAAAAATGCAACTCTAGTATCTAGCCCGGTTGGCTGTATATTTGTTTCTGGCAGCAGGGCAAAAGAAGATGAACCCCGCGGGAGTATATTTTCTCATGGCAAAACAGGCGGAAAAAGCGTCGACCAACGCGATGGGGAAGACGATTCAATCCCAGCGTGATTATTTTGCAACCGAAGCAACAAAGTCGGTTGGTTTTCGCCTCTCCTCGCTGCGCAAGCTCAAGGCCGCCTTGCAAAAGTTCCAGCCCCAGCTTGAAGCGGCGCTCTATGCAGACCTGCACAAGTCGCCCTCCGAAGCGTTTCTTACTGAACTATATCCTTGTTTTGAGGAGCTGAAGTTCTTTGAGAAGAATTTGAAAGCCCTTGCAAAACCAAGGCGCGCTCCCTCGCCAATCATGTTTCCCCTTTCATCCTGCTCAATCCGGCCCGAGCCGCGCGGGGTGGCGCTCATCCTTTCCCCTTGGAACTATCCAGTCAACCTTACGATAATGCCCCTGATTGGCGCAATCGCAGCTGGAAACTGCGCAACAATAAAGCCATCCTCCTCGTCTTCCAACACCTCCAAAGTCCTTGCAAAGATGCTTGCAAGCTGCTTTGATGAAAAATTTGTTTCGGTTTTCACCGGCGACTCAAAAGTCGCCGAAGCCCTCTTGGAAGAGGAATTCGACTACATCTTCTTCACTGGAAGCCCCTCGGTTGGAAAGTCCGTGATGGCAGCTGCATCCAAGCACCTCACCCCGCTTACCTTGGAACTTGGCGGGAAAAGCCCGTGCATAATCGACAAGGATTGTGATTTGGAAAAAGCCGCCTCCCGAATAGTATGGGGCAAGTTCACCAATGCGGGCCAGACCTGCATCGCGCCAGATTACGTGCTGGTGCACAAGGCCGTTGAGGCCAAGCTGGTCTCTGCGCTTGCAGGGAAAATCACCGACTTCTTCGGCCCCGACGCGCAGAATGCAACCGACTACTGCCGCATAATCAACGACAAGCACTTCAACAGGCTCTGCAGCTACCTGAAGGAAGGAAAAGTGGTGTTCGGAGGGGAAACAAACCGGAAGGAAAAATTCATTTCCCCGACCTTGATTGCAGACGTTTTGCCTGGCTCTAAAGTAATGCAGGAGGAAATCTTCGGCCCAATCCTGCCAATCCTTCCGGTATCCTCAATGGATGATGCGGTTGCATTCGTGAACAAGATGCCCAAGCCGCTTGCACTCTACGTTTTTTCCAACTCGAACAAAACAGTTGAGAACGTCCTTTCTTCCACTAGTTCGGGCGGCGCGTGCGTAAACGACGTCCTTCTTCACGTAGCGACTTCCGAGCTTCCCTTCGGCGGGGTCGGAAACAGCGGCCTCGGCAAGTACCACGGCAAGGCGTCCTTCGAGGCGTTCTCGAATGCGCGCAGCGTGTTCTCGCAAACCAACCTGTTCGACTTGAAGCAGAGATACCCTCCTTATGACAAGAGGTTCATAGGGTTTGTGAAACGGTTCGGATAGCGTATGACCATACAATTCAAATTAATCAAGCGCAGGCCGTTCTCCAGGCTTGCAAAGCCGTGCGTAAAAACCTACAAGACGCTATATGACCTTACGGCCAGGGGCATCAACTATAGGCCCGGACCCAGCAACCGCGGTTATGAGTATGTTCGCGGCGAGCTGTTGAGTCCTGTTGCGCGTGAGCTTTTGCGGCGCTCAAGGCAAGGCAAACCTGTGCATTTTCTTGACGCCGGCGCAGGAGACGGGCACGGCGTGGTTGCTGCGGAGTCATTGTCTCCAAACGTTAGTGGCCACGGGCTTGCCCTGCACGGCCCGGATTCCGGCCTCGGCATTCCTGCGCACAAGTGGACCAGAAGCCGCTTCGAGGAAAACGTGTTCCAAGATTCAGACTCCAGCGAAGGCGCTTTCGACGTCATCCAGAGCCGCTACGGCCTGCAGCACGCGGCCAACCAGGCGATGGCACTTGAGAACCTCCTTAACTCGCTCAAAGTCGGCGGCAAGCTGTTCAACTTCCACGACAGCGACTGGCGCACCATCCAGCTTGCAGACACCGGCATGGCCGAGGCGCTTGAGCAGCAGGGGTTTGTTCTTGAAAAGGGCAGGGCGCCTCAATTAATGAAAAAAATCTACGACCGCGTCTTCGTCAACAGCCCCAAGCTGTACGTAATCACTAGGTCAAGCGACCGGAAGGCGGACTTGAGCGCGTTCTACGGCTCGGCAAGGATAAACAAGGTGCCGCTGAAAAAATAGTTCCCTGCGGAATAACCGAGGATGTCTTTCCCATTCGGAAGGGTTAAATGCCCCTGCGGGATACTTGGCTCTTATGTGCTTTTCTGCAAACCACGAAAAGAACAACGCGTTCGTGTGGCTGCTGATTGCAGTCTTGGCGCTGGTTCTTGCGTTCCTCCCGTTCGTCCTTGGCATCGACGTAGTCAAGAGCTTCGGCTGGTTCATGTTCTCGCTGCTGCTTGCGTGCGTCTTCCTGCTCAGCCTGCTCTTTTTCGCCGCACTTTTCTGGAGCTCGCTGCGGCTCGACCGCATGCTTTCCGGGGAAGACCTGCTTGCCCACTGGACGTATTCGCAGGACGAGATTGCGCCATACGCAACCGGCGAAGATGCCCGTCTTTCGAGAAACAAGCTGATATACCTGTTCTTTACCCTCCTGACCGTATTGGTGTGCGAGGGGCTCGCTTACATAATCGACCCTGCGACTGCGCTTGTGCCGGGCGCGATACTTGTAATCGGCTGTTTTGCCATAATCTATGGCTTGCCTGCGGCGCTTGCCTCTTATGAAAAGCGCTTTGCAACCGACGCCTACATCGGCAGGGCCGGCGCGCTCTTCTGCAACCGCTTCCACCTGTGGAAAATATTCAACGCAAGCCTCAACCGCGTGTCTTTTTTGGAAGGAAAACCCGCGTTCCTAGAGATAAGCTACTCGTTTATGTCCACCGACGGCTCGGGTCCCACGTCCGTTGCTGTCAACCTGAAGATTCCGGTGCCAAAGGGAAAGGAAGCCGAGGCAAAGCACGTCGTGTCTGAACTTACTGGCGGTCCGCAGGCCAGTCATGAGTCAAAGAAGGAGCTTTTTGAGCGGGAAGAAAAAATGCGGAAGTTACAGGGCCTGAGGAAGTGAAATCATGCCAGAAGATGCAGCAGTCAAGACCGCCCTTTCAGTCATCGGGCGGGGCGGCAAGTCAATCATCGGCTCAGTTGATGCTAGTGGTTACCCGAACATCAAAGCCATGCTCAAGCCGCGCGAGCACGACGGCGCGAAGACCTTTTTCTTCACCACCAACACTTCCTCGATGCGCGTCGCCCAGTACCGCAAGAACCCGAAGGCGTCAATCTATTTTTACGACGAGCGCTTCTACAAGGGAGTCATGCTGAAAGGAAAGATGTCGGTGCTTACTGATGCTGTGACCAAGAAGCGCATTTGGCGCGACGGTGACGAGATGTACTACCCCAAGGGCGTGACCGACCCGGACTATTGCGTTCTCAAGTTCAGCGCGCAGTCCGGCAGGCTGTACCAGAATTTCGGGTCGGAAGATTTCAAAGTCTAATGCTTGAAAAAGGGATTGGGGGTTTGATTTTGAACCCCCCTTCTTGTTGCCTGGTCTTACGCGGTTACGCTGGGCCTCTTCCGCAGTGCCGCGTGCGAGACCTCCGAGCGCGAAAGCAAAGGCAGTTCCTTTACTATGTGGACGTCGCCGGCCTGCGATACGATTACGTGCCTGTAGTCCCTGGCCAGTTTTTTCCAGGTGACTTTCGGGTCGTAGAACAGGCCGTACTTTTCGACGTGTTCCTTCGCCACCGGGCCGTGGGTGCTCATTGCACGTATGATGCTTGCATTGAGCGGCCCCTGCGCGTTCTTTTGCCTCTCGTTGCCCTCGCTTATCAGTTCTGCACTGAACGGGATGGTTAACGCGCCACCCATCATCGGGACGTTTTCAGTAAGCGCTCCTCCAATAATACTCGCAGTTGCCAGTGCAACAAGCCCCGCGCCTGCGGTCTTGTGTGATTTTCCTATCTTGAGTTCGGACAAGTGCCCGGAAATTGTTTTCTGCAACTCCGGGTGCAGGTGCGCGTACGGGATTACTATCTCCGCGGGTACTTTTCTTGCGGGCTTTTGCTGCGCTATCTGCTTTTCCATGGCTGGAATGCGTGCTTGCATTTTGGTCACCGAAATTGAACGTCTTTTTTCTTTCTTTTAAGTTTATTTGGCTGGCAGACGCATTGCGAAAGGCACATAAAGGAAGGAAAACTCGGTTTAAGTGCTATTCAGAAAAAAGTCCGTTGTTCCGGAAGGGTTCTCTATTAATTCCCGCCGCGTATACACGTACTATGGCAAAAAAGATTGGTTCTTTGAAAAATAATTCTTTGTTGTGGGTTGCAGGGTTTGTTGCCTGCGCAATAATCCTCGGCTCAATACTTTTTGGTCCGAGCATCCTATTTGGAAACTCCGGCCAGCAGGCAAGCTACCCGATTGACTCCGCGGTCTTTACCACTCTTGACCGCACGATTCAAGTCATTCCCGTGCCCTCTATTTCGCCCAAGCTTTCACCGGATGACGTCGCCAACTTCTCAAAGTACGGCTACGGTGCATGGCAGTACGGCAGCGGGCTTGCATATGAGAAAAGGCTGGATTTGATGCCCGCGTCATATTCCGATTCTTCAGTCAAGAACAGTACGAACCTTTTACGCTTCTTTACCTTGACCGATATACACATAACCGACAAGGAGTCGCCAGCTCAAGGCATCTATTACGGCTACAAGTGGAACATCATTTCGGGCTACTCGCCTGCAATGCTGTATTCCACCCAGACCCTTGACGCTGCTGTGCAGACAATCAACGCCCTCCACAGGAAAACGCCATTCGATTTTGGGATCTCGCTTGGCGACCCCATCAACAGCAACCAGTACAACGAGCTGCGGTGGTACATCGACGTGCTGGATGGCAAGAGCATAAACCCGGATTCCGGCGCCAAGGACGACCCGGTTTTTGGCCCGCTTAACGATTATCAGGACGAGTACAAGGCTGCAGGGCTTGACAGGACGATAAAATGGTACCAGGCCCTTGGAAACCACGACCTGTTCTGGATGGGCATCTTTCCCACGGACGATTACATCAACGCGGCGCTTGTTGGCAACAAAGTAATCGACATGGGCAACATTTTCACCGACAAGCTCCGCACCAAGAGCCGCGGATACTACATGGGCGCAATCAACGGCAGCACCCCCCTTGGCGACGTCGTAGGTGCCGGGCCGGTGAATAACTTCTCAACACAGCCAACAGTGCCTGCTGATTCTTCCAGGCACTCGCTTTCAAGGCAGGAGTTGCTGTCCCAGTTCTTCAACACAACCTCAAGCCCAGTTGGCCACGGGTTCAACCAATCAGACGTGGAAAAAGGGTTTGCCTGCTATTCCTTCGAGCCGAAGTCCGGCGTCCCAATCAAAGTCATCGTGCTTGATGACATCGGCGCGCTCGGCCAGGGCTCCCTTGACCAACAGAGATACGAGTGGCTGGTGAAGGAACTTGACGCGGGCCAGGCTGACGGACAGCTGATGATAATTGCAGCGCACATCCCGATTGGATTCGAACGGGACTCTTCTGGCCTCGGAGCTTTGATGGCCTGGAGCGCCAAGGCCTATCTGACCGAAGAAGACCTGATTGCCAAGCTCCACACCTATCCCAACTTTGTATTGTGGGTGTCCGGGCACCGCCACCAGAATGCAGTGATTGCATTCAAGTCGCCTGACTCCTCAAGGCCCGAACTGGGCTTCTGGGAAGTGGAAACGTCTTCGCTGCGCGAGTTCCCCCAGCAGTTCCGCACCTTCGACATAGTGCGCAACAGCGACAACACAATCTCAATCTTTGCAACTGATGTCGACCCTGCTGTAAAGGAAGGCTCGCTTGCCGCAACAGCGCGCACCTACGCGATTGCCGCACAGGAAACCTTCAAGCTTGGGACGCAAAACCGCTCCTACAATGTCGAGCTTGTCAAGCAGCTGACTTTGGAAATGCAGGAAAAGTTAAGGGGCGTTGGGACGCAGGCTGCCAAATAGGTTGGAAAGAGTGTCGCGTAGTCCCCTCTGGGTTTTTCAGGAAAAAATTGAGAGCCACCGAAGGGATTTGAACCCTCGACCTATTGCTTACAAGGCAATCGCACTACCAGGCTGTGCTACGGTGGCAAAAATAGCTTGATTTTGCAGGAAGAATTATTCCAGTTCAAGGTTTAATTGGTTGCCTTTCCTCGCCCAAGCAGTTCCTATGGGCCTTCTTGTCGGAGCGCAGGTACCTGTTGTTGTGAGCCTCGTGCCCTTATGCTTGCTTTGCAGTTTTCAGTCCGGGGTAGGGCGCGCCAAAGCAGGGTTCGTGCGCATGTTCCGGGAGTTCCTTGCGCATTGCTGCAAGCGCGAGCGTGCGGTTTATCCCCTGGCTTTTCTCCTCGCGGACGTTCTCCCCGATTATGAGGCAAAGCGTGGCGGTCGCGTCCTTTGTTGAGTGGCTGAGGGGGTCGTGGCCGTTGCGGGAGAGTACTGACTCTATTACGTTGGCGAGCTCGGCGTGTGTCTCGCGGTTGTAGCCGAACCCTTTTCCTTGCGCGGCCAGGCGTTCTTCAAGCTTCTTGAGCACATCCTTTCCGTTGAGGTTGATGAACTTCTTCTTGGCGTTCTCGCTCACGCGCCTTATCATGTTCTTCTTGCTGACTTTGTTGAAGAACTCGTATCGGTCTTGGTGCACGAGTAACTTGTCAATGTTTTCGATTTCCACCCGCAAGGCTGCGTCGGCAATTGCCTTATCCAGCAGTTTTGTGGTGTCCTTGTCGAGCTTATTCTCCCGGAGGCACTGCGGTTCGGGCGGGTTTGTTATGTTGAAGTTTGAGAACAGCGTAATGAGGTCATACGCCATGGTGTGCTTGACTCCGGTCGCCTTCTCCTTAGTCATTTCTTTCATGAGCCCGGTAAGGTCGCAGTCTTTGTATTTTGAGTACGCTTCGGCGCGTGGCGCGTCGTACTTCTCCATGTATTCCTTGAGCACCTTGCCGAACGCCTTTTTTTCTCCGGACTTGTTGTCAAGGACTATCCTGCGTAGCCTCAGGCCGTGGGTCACGCCCTCTCTGCCTTGGAATTGGTGGAACCGTATGAACCTATCGAATGCGCCTATGTCGCCCTTGCACGAGTGTTGCGGCCATCCGAAGCGTTCCATCAGAAGGCCTTTAGCACTCTTGGGCATAAAACCTCTCCCATGGCGAGTCGCGTCTCTTTTTTCTTTTCCTTTTTACCCTCTCTAAACCTTTAAATCGCTTCGAGTTCATTATTAATCATGGACTTGGACGACAAACAACAGGACCAATCTTCTTCTTTTGTTTCGGTATTAGGCAGCAGGTACGGCTCTCCAGCGATGTGCGAGACGTTTTCAGACCGCCAGACCCGGCTTTCGATGAGAAAAGTCTGGTGCGCACTTGCTTTTGCCCAAAAACAGGCAGGAATCGTCTCAAAGGACGAATTGGAAGACATTATCATCCACTCCCAGAAAATTGACATCAAGCGAAGCTTGGAAATAGAAAAGGACACGGGGCACGACGTTGTTGCCGAGATTCGTTGCTACTCCGAGCAGTGCAAGAAGGGCGGAAAGAAAATCCACTTGGGCGCAACAAGCGAAGACATCCTTGGCAACGCCCAGGTTCTGCAGCAAAAGCAGGCGCTTGCAATAATCAAGGCCCGAATCATTGACGTCCTTGCCGGCCTTGGCAAAATCATTGAAGAAAACGCAGGAAAGCCCTGCATGGCTTATACTCACATCCAGCCTGCGGAGCCTACGACCATCGGCTACCGCTTCTCAATCTATGCACAGGACTTGCTTGCTGACTTGGAAACAATTGACGCCCTTGAAAAGAGCCTCAAGGGGAAAGGGTTCAAGGGTGCGGTAGGCACTTCTGCCTCATACTCCGAGGTTCTTAAGGGTTCGAAATTTAATCCAGGCCAGATGGAAGACGCTGCGATGAAGCAGCTTGGCCTAAGTGCTTTCGAGGTCTCCACCCAGACTTACCCGCGAAAGCAGGACTATACTTTGCTTTGCGCACTTTCGCAGACCTCGCAGTCCTTGGCTAAGATGGCCCTTGACTTCCGCATCCTCCAGTCGCCGCTTTTTGGCGAGCTTTCCGAGCCATTTGGAAAGAAGCAAGTTGGCTCAAGCGCGATGCCGTTCAAGAGAAACCCGATTGCAAGCGAGAAGATTTGCTCGCTTTCCCGCTTCGTGCAGGCGATGCCGCAGACTGCGCTTGAAAACGCCTCGAACGCAATCTTGGAGCGCACCTTGGACGATTCGGCCAACCGCCGCATCGCAATCCCCGAAGCCTTCCTTGCGTTGGATGAGATGCTCCTGACTTCGTCCAAAATCATTTCGGGGCTCGTGTTCAACTACGACAAGATTGCAAAGAACTTCTCCGACTACTCGCAGTTCTCCGGCACCGAAATCCTTTTGGCCGAGCTTGCCCGCAGGGGAGCTGACCGCCAGGAGATGCACGAGGTAATCCGCGAGGCTTGCATGAAGGCCTGGGAAGCGGTAAAGGCAGGAAAGCCCAACCCGCTTGCAGACATCCTCCGCTACGACACGCGCATCACAAAGTACGTCAAGCCAGTAGAGCTTCCGGGGATGCTGGACGCTTCCACGCACACTGGGTTGGCGAAGGAAAAAGCCATCACGATTTCAAAGAAAGCAAAGCTTGCCGCGATTTCTGCAGCAACGCAAGCAAAGGCGACAACAAAAGCAAATCCAAAGAAGTAAAGGTTGAGTCACTCTTATGAAAAAAGAATACCGCATCGGGACAATCGGCAGCCATACTGCGCTCCAGATTTTCAAGGGCGCCCACGACGAGGGCTTCAAGACTACTGCGCTTTGCCGCAAAGGAAAGGACCGGCTCTACACCGAGTTCTACAAGCACCTCACCGACAAGGCCATAGTGGTTGACAACCTTTCCGACTACCCAAAAATCGAGCCCCAGCTCATCAAGGACAACACGATTCTCATACCGCACGGCTCTTTTGTTGCCCACCTTGGCATGGAACAGAACCGCTCAATAAAGGCAATGTACTACGGCAACAAGAAAGTGCTTGACTGGGAGTCCGACAGGCTCAAGCAGCTTGAATGGATGAAGAACGCTGGCCTGAACGTGCCCAAGCAGTTCTCCTCAGCAAGCCACATCGACCGCCCCGTCATCATCAAGCTCTTCGGAGCCGCTGGAGGCCGCGGGTACTTTTTGTGCAAGAATGAACAGGACTTCAACGAACAGAAAAGTCGCGTTAAGGGCAGCGACTTCGTAATCCAGGAGTACATAGTCGGAAACACGGTTTACATCCATTACTTCTACTCGCCGCTTACAGGAAAGCTTGAAGTCACAAGCATTGACCGGCGGTACGAGACCAATGTCGATTCACTCGGACGTATACCGCTTCGCAACCAAAAAAACATCGACATCGAGCCCTCGTTCGTAGTCATCGGCAATTATTCGCTGGTGCTGCGCGAGTCGATGCTCCAGGAAGCCTACGAGATGGGCGAGCGCGTGGTCGCGTATTCCAAGAAGATTGCCGGCCCGAAAGGCTTGTTCGGTCCGTTCTGCCTTGAGACCGTGGTAACTCCGGACTTGAAGTTCTACGTAATCGAGATTTCAGCTCGCATCGTCGCAGGCACCAACCTGTTCATCTCAGGTTCGCCGTATTCGGACTTGATGTACGGGACTCCGATGAGCACCGGCAGGCGCATTGCAAAGGAAATCAAGGACGCAATCAACCAGGAACGCTTGGATGAAATCCTTGGATAGGAAAAGGAAACGAAATCGAAATCAACGGTAATATCGAAAATGGCGAAATCAACATGAAAAACGCTTCCTCACTCATAGACCCAAAAAAACCCATTACTGTTGCAGTCCTGGGCTCACACTCCGCTTTGGAAGTGTGCGCCGGAGCAAAGGCAATGGGCTTCAAGACCCTAGTAGTCTGCGAGAAGGGACGCGACTCGGTGTATTCGCAGACATACAAGACCCGCAAGGAAGGCGACTGCACGCTCGGAGTCGTTGACGACGTCCTATTGCTTGACAAGTTTTCCGACATCCTCAAAAAGGACGCAATCTCCGCGCTCCAGAAACGCAATTCGGTCTTTGTCCCGCACCGCTCGTTCCAAGTCTATACCAACTTCAACTACGACGCCATTGAGAACGATTTTGCAGTTCCGATTCTTGGCTCAAGGATGCTTCTTCGTGCTGAAGAGCGCACCCAGCCGCGAAACCAGTACTACCTGATGCAAAAAGCCGGAGTGCGTTTCCCAAGGCAGTTCAAGTCCGCGTCAGAGATTGACCGTCTTTGTATAGTAAAGGTGAGCGAAGCACAGCGCACTTTCGAACGCTCGTTCTTCTTCGCCTCAAGTGCAAAGGACTTCGAGGCTACAGCCAAGGAAAAAATCAAGCGCGGTGAAATAACCAAGGCTGCCCTTGATTGCGCGGTAATCGAGGAGTTCATAATCGGAGTGCCCGTCAATTTCAATTACTTTTATTCGCCCCTGTCGGGGCGTACTGAAATCTTGGGCACTGACGCCCGAAGGCAGACAAGCATCGACGGCTTCCTGAGGCTTCCTGCTGACTTGCAGCAGAAAGTATCGCAATTCATGTCACCATCCTTCGAGGAATCAGGGCACTACGCAGTCACCATCCTCGAGTCGATGGTCGGCCAGTGCCAGGAGATGGGTGAAAAGTTCGCAGCTGCCTGCCAGAAGGAGTACGCGCCCGGAATAATCGGCCCGTTCGCCTTGCAGTGTGCAGTCCTGCCCGGCCCGCCGAAAAAGGTCGCAGTAGTATTTGACGTTTCAATGAGGATGCCCGGCTCGCCCGGAATCCAGTTCACTCCCTACACGGGCTACCTTTACGGCGAGCAGATGAGCGCAGGAAAACGCCTCGCCTACGAGCTGCAGCGTGCTGTGAAGGAAAAGAGACTGGATGAAATCCTGACATAGTCCGCGCATTTATAGGATTTCGCGGAGTAAGTGATTATTATGAACAAGCCTTTCCCAAAACCCCACTCAACAGTAATCGTAGGTGCCCAGTGGGGAGACGAGGGTAAGGGCAAGATTGTAGACGTGCTGGCCGAGAAAAGCGACATAGTTGTGCGCTACCAGGGCGGCCCCAACGCAGGGCACACGGTCATTGTCGGCGACAAGAAATTCAAGCTTCACCTGCTTCCTTCAGGCGTAATCCGCGGCAGACGCTCGCTCATCGGAGCCGGAGTGGTCCTTGACCTTCTTTCCCTCCGGGAAGAGATGGCCGAAGTCAATAAGGCAGGAATCAAAGTCACCCCGAAGGAACTGGGAATCGCCTACCGCACCCCGCTCATCCTTCCCACTCACAGGCTTTTGGATGGCGTCCAGGAGGAGTCCAAGAAAGGAAAGGCAGTAGGCACCACCAAGCGCGGCATCGGGCCTGCTTATTCGGATTTGGCGCTTCGCACTGCATTGATGTTTACCGATGTTTTTGCCAAGGACTGGCCGAAAAAGCTGGATGCGGCAATCCGTGCTCACGAGGAAATCCTCCAGAAGATGTACCAAATCAAGATTGATGAGCAGACCCGCAAGTCCGTAAAGGAGCTTGAGGCAATCCCGGCATTCTTTGATGGATTCCAGGCAAATGTCAACCTTGAAGTCAATCAGGCACTTGACTCGGGTAAGAGAGTCCTTTTCGAGGGAGCGCAAGGCGCCCTCCTCGATAATTCATTCGGCACTTACCCCTTCGTCACTTCCTCGCACCCGATTGCAGGAGGAGCCTGTGTCGGAGTCGGAGTCCCGCCACGTTCAATTGACCGCGTCGAGGGAGTAGTCAAGGCGTATTGCACCCGGGTAGGCTCCGGGCCGTTCACAACCGAGCTATCTGGAAAGGTTGCTGACGAGCTGCGCAACAAGGGCGGCGAGTTCGGCACAACTACCGGCAGGCCAAGGCGTACCGGCTGGATGGACTTGGTCGCGCTTCGCTTTTCGAACCGCCTGAACGGATTTTCAGGGATGCACATCACCAAGCTTGACGTTTTGGGCGGCCAGCCCGAAATCCACTTCTGCAACGCCTACGAAGTTGGCTACGAGAAGGTGCTTGAGTACCCGGCTGACCCGGTTACTGCAGAAAAGGCAAAGCCGATTTACCAGCACGTGCGCGGCTTTGACGACTTGACTGAGAAGGAATGGGCAGAAGTAGCAAGGAACGGCAAGACTGAAGGCTTGGACGCGCTTCCTGCAAACGCGCTTGCCTATGTCAACAAGATTAGCGAGCTTTCGGGAATACCGGTAATTTCCGTCTCAGTAGGTCCTGAGCGCGATTTCATCATCTTTGCAAAATAGGATATTTTGTGGTTGTAAAGGGATTTTTTATGGGCAAGCTGAAGGAACTCAACCCGGTCGAACCAGTCTACCAGACTAACATCGAAGGCGCAAAGCTCCTGGCGCGCGGCAAGGTCCGCGACGTGTATGACGCAGGCGACAAGGTCGTCTTGGTTGCAACCGACCGGCTTTCCGCATTCGACGTGGTGTTTGACGACCCGATTCCGCAGAAGGGCGCGGTGCTCAACCAGATTTCGGCATTCTGGTTTGAAAAAACCAAGGGAATTGTCGAGAACCACTTCATCTCAACCGACGTATCCACTTACCCCAAGCCGTTCTCCGATTACCCTGACTTGCTCAAGGCAAGGTCAAGCCTTGTCAAGAAAACCGCGCCAATCCGGTTGGAGTGCGTGGTGCGCGGCTACCTCTCCGGTTCGGGCTGGTCAAGCTACCGCGACTGCGGCGAAGTCTGCGGCATCAAGCTGAGGCCGGGGCTGAAGGAATCTGAATGCCTTGACGAGCCAATTTTTACCCCAACCACAAAAGCCGAGGTCGGCCACGACGAGCCGGTTACTGAAAAGAACGCCAAGGAAATGGTTGGCAGCACCGAGACTTTCGAAATCCTCAAGGAATACTCAATCAAGCTCTACAAGTTTGCCTCGGACTACGCGGCAAAGAAGGGAATCATAATCGCGGACACCAAGTTCGAGTTTGGGTACCTTGGCGGAAGCAGCAAAGATGGCGATGGCAGCAAAGGAATCGGCGACAACGGCAAAATCATCCTCATTGACGAAGCCCTAACTCCGGATTCAAGTAGGTTCTGGCCTGCAGAGCTTTACGCGCCGGGTTCGAACCCACCGTCTTACGACAAGCAGTTCGTGCGCGATTATGTTTCTTCGATTGGCTGGAACAAAAAGCCTCCAGCTCCAAGGCTTCCGCAGAATGTCATCGACAGGACGACGCAGAAGTATTTGGAGGCGTACGAGAAGCTGACTGGGCAGAAACTGGATTGATTGGTTGCGATGGACACGATTTCCTTTGAGGATTTCTCAAAAGTCGACATTCGCACAGGAAAAATCATCCAAGTCGAGGACTTTCCACAGGCAAGAAAGCCCGCCTACAAGGTCAAGGTGGATTTTGGCCCGGAAATCGGCATCAAGCAGTCCAGCGTGCAGGCCACCAACTACTCAAAGGAAGAGCTTGCAGGAAAAACCGTCATTGGTGTAGTGAACTTTGCGCCAAAAAACATCGCAGGGTTCCAGTCCGAGGTGCTTCTTTTGGGCGTTCAGGGCGAGGACGGAAAGCTTTCGCTTCTGGTGCCCAGCAAGGCCGCGAAAGCAGGGCAAAAAGTGTACTGACTTTTCCTATACCCAAAAGAATAAATGTGGGGATATGCAAAATTATTCTGCAGGTAAAACCAGGGAGCCAGTGTACCTTGAGGTGCACGTCCTTAGTGCTTCTTGGTGCTGCATGCTTACCAGACGTGGTAAACCTCCTGTTCGATTTTCACTTCGTCCACGAAAGACGAGTCATTGTGCTCGAACTTCTGGAAGCACGCCCAGGCAAGGACGTCCGCAAACTGCAACCCCGCCCAGGCGTGGGAATGGCTGTGGCTTATCGCAATCCTTGCGCTTGAGGCGAGTATTTTGCGGAAATAGTTGTTGAAGTCCTGCTGCAGCAGCTGCTTTCCCTTTGACTTGTCTATGCGGATGTCCAGGTCGTCCTTTGTATCGAGGTTCCTTGCCAGTTTGCCTGCGACGTAATTGTACAGCTTGTTCTTGTCGCTTTTGAGGTACTCGCTGTAAATCCTCTTCTTTTCAAGCACAACGTACATCACCTTTGCCCCGCTGGTTTCGCTTATTTTGCGCAGCATGTGCAGGATGACTTCCCGTGAAGAGTGGCAAGCCTTGATTTCGGCGGCTTTTGACAGCTCTTTTTTGAACTTGTTGCGCCGCATGTTCTTGATTATCCGGTCAAGGCAGTTGTAGTCACTGACAACCAACGCGGATAGGACCAGGTATTTAGAGCCAGCCGCACCAAGGTCCCCGCTTTCGTCAATGTAGACGTATTTCTGCATCAAAACCCTCTTCGCCGCACTAGCTAGTTTACCTGAAAAAATGCTTGCTGGTGAATCCCTTTTAAACGTCGGTTTATACAATCCTATTATATCCCGCCCGTTTTTCGGGAAGTTTTGGCACATTCTCAAGCTTAGGGTTGAGGGGTTTTCGTATGGCAACGTCAAGTGCGCCTTTGGCAGTAATAATGATGGGCTCAAAATCGGATGCCGAGACTGCAAAGAAGGTCATCGAGACACTTAAGGAATTCAACATCGAGTCAACGATGCGCGTTGCTTCAGCGCACAAGACCCCCGAAAACGCCATCTCGATTGCAAAGGAGTACGAGAAGCAGTCCAAGGAAGGCCGCAAAATTGTAATCATCGCAGTAGTCGGGATGTCCAACGCCCTTTCGGGAATGCTTGCGGGAACAACAAGCTTGCCGATAGTCACCATCCCTAACTCGGACAACGAGCACGACATCTTTTCCTGCCTGCGCATGCCTTCGGGCATCTCGCACATGACAATCCTTGGGCCGCAGAACGCGGGCCTTGCTGCTGCAAAAATCCTTGCAACCGGCGACTCAAAGCTTGGAGCAAAGATTTCGGAGTACCAAAAGAAAATCTCGGACAAGGTATTCGCAGCTGACGACGAGCTTCGTGGCTGAATCGGTAGATACCCCTTGGCACAGACAAGCAAGATTCACAGGATAGAAGTCACCACTAAAGTAGGGTGCCGCGACCCGATAGCCGAAGGCGTGCAATCCGGAGCAAAGTCCGACCTTGGAATCTCGGGCCTTTCGCAAGTTCGGATGGCCGAAGTCTATTACCTTTCATCCGACTCAGTTGACTTGACAACGGAAAAGCTGGTCACATTGGCAGAACAGCTCTTCTGCGACCCTGTAATCCAGGAATACTCGATTGATTCTTCAATCCTCAAGGTCAGCTGGCCCAAGTCCGAAGTAAGGTTCTTGGACGGAGTCACTGACAACACCGGCGCAGTAGCATCCGAGGGCGCCGCTGATGTGCTTGGGGTTGCAAATGGCTCGATTCACGTGCGAAGCTCACGCATTTTCGCGTTCGACGGCATTACCGAAGACAAAGTCAAGGAGGTTTCCAAAGGCCTTCTGGCAAACGCGATGATTCAGAGATTTGAGATTTTGAAATAATTTTTTAGAAGAGACTTTTTAATGGAAAACGAAAAAGCAGTGCAGTTCAACGAACTCGACTCCGAGGGCCTAGCCGCGCTTTCAGCCTCGATGCTCCTTTCGCTTGATTCTGTTGAGATGAAGAAGGTACAGGACCACTTCGTCAAGCTTGGCAGGAATCCGACCCAGACCGAGCTTGAGACCATCGCCCAGACTTGGAGCGAGCACTGCAAGCACAAGACTTTCACAGCAGAAATCGATTACGACAACGGCTCAGGCAAGACCGAAAAAATCGACGGCCTTTTCAGCTCGCTCATCCGCAAGGCAACCCTTGACATCAAAGCCAAGATGGGAAAGCGCGGCGAGGAGTGGCTTGTTTCGATGTTCAAGGACAACGCGGGAATAATCAAGTTCAACGAAAAATATGATTTTGCTTTCAAGGCAGAGACGCACAACCACCCCTCGGCACTTGACCCGTTCGGAGGCGCCAACACCGGCGTGGGTGGGGTAATCCGCGACGTTTTGGGCGCGGGATTGGGTGCAAAGCCCTACTTCAACACCGACGTGTTCTGCCTCGCGCCTCCTGACTTTGACAATTCAAAAGTGCCTGAAGGCATCCTCGCGCCCAAGCGCATCTTGCGCGGCGTGGTTGCAGGAGTGCGCGACTATGGCAACCCGATGGGAATACCCACAATCAACGGCGGGTACTACTTCCACGAAAACTACCTTGGCGCGCCATTGGTGTTCTGCGGAACCGGCGGCTTCATGCCCCGCGGAATGTCAGAAAAAGCCGCAAAGAAAGGCGACGCCATAGTCACCGTTGGCGCGGAGACCGGACGCGACGGAATACACGGCGCGACTTTCTCGTCAATCGAGCTTGACGCAAACGCCTGTACCGGCGCAGTCCAAATCGGAAACCCGATTGAGGAGCGCAAGGTAATGGATGGCCTTTTGAAAGCGCGCGACAAGAAACTTTACAATTTTGTCACCGACTGCGGCGCAGGCGGGTTCTCCTCGGCAGTAGGCGAGATGTCCGAGAGCCTTGGCTGTGAAGTGTGGCTCGAAAAAGCACCCCTCAAGTACAAGGGTCTCAAGCCGTGGGAAATCTGGGTCTCCGAGTCTCAGGAGAGGATGATTCTTTCAGTTTCGCAGGACAAAGTAGCGGAGCTAATCGAGCTGTTCAGGCGCGAGAACGTGCAGGCCGTAGTCATAGGCAAGATTACTGGCACTGGCCGGCTTGTAGTAAAACACGGCGAGGACGTAATCTGCGACCTGGACTGCGACTTCGTGCACCGCGCGGTTCCACGAAAGAAGATGGTTGCAAAGAAAAGAAAAGCAAAGGAATCGGTGGATGCGACGGGAAAAGATGCAAAAGCTGCAAGGAAAATCGCGCCTTCGTCTGACCTTGCTGCCGAGCTTATCAAAATTCTTTCAGGTTGGAACACCTGTTCCAAGGAGTGGACTGTGCGCCAGTACGACCACGAAATCCAGGCGCACAACGTCATAAAGTCAATGAATGGCAAGCTTATGGACGGCCACGGCGATGCCTCGGTGCTCCAGCCATTCGTGGAATCCTACGAGGGAATCGCGGTTGCAAATGGCTTGAATCCGCTTTACGGAACAATCGACGCATACGCTATGGCGGCAAGTGCAATCAACGAGGCAATGCGCAACGTAGTCTGCGTTGGTGGAAACCCAGCAGAGACGGTTCTTCTTGACAATTTCTGTGCTCCAAGTCCCAAGAACCCGGAGAACTTGGGCGACATCGTCGAGGAGTGCAAGGCCTGTTACGATTATTCAGTCGAGTATATGACTCCGTTTGTGAGCGGCAAGGACAGCCTGCACAACGAGTTCAAGCTTGCTGACCGCACCATTCCCATCCCTCCGACTCTGCTCATCAGCGCAGCAGCCAAGGTGCCGGACGTGCGCAAGTGCGTGACTGCTGATTTCAAGACCGCAGGAAATTCAATTTACCTGGTCGGCAAGACCTTCGAGGAGCTCGGCGGGTCCCAGTATTATTACCTGAACAAAGTCGAAGTTGGAACAGGCGCTGCGCCCAAAGTTGATGCCAAGGAATCCAAAAAGATTTTCGAATCAATGCACTCGGCAATCAACTCCGGCCTAGTCCGCTCCTGCCACGACTGCTCCGAAGGTGGCCTTGGCGTGGCTGTTGCAGAGATGTGTTTTGGTTCCGAGCTTGGCGCGGAGATTTCGCTTGGCAAGGTCATTTACGATGGCGAGAAACGCGACGATTTCGTCCTGCTTTCAGAGTCCAACTCGCGGTTCGTAGTCGAAGTCGAGCCTGCGAATGCGGCAAAGTTCGAGGAGACGCTCAAGGGCTTGCCGGTTGCAAGGATAGGTTCAGTTACAAGTGGAAAGACGTTGGAAGTTACTGGCCTTTCAGGAAAGGCAATCATTGCTTCCGAGATTTCGGTTCTCAAGTCCGCTTGGAAAAAGCCAATGGATTGGTAATTTTGATGGCCGTTGAAAAAGTCGTATCGTCAGACGCCCTTCGCGTGCTTGTAATGCGAGCTCCGGGCATCAACGCCGACGAGGAAACTGCGCTTGCGTTCGAGCTTGCCGGAGCAGCGCCGGAGCGCGTGCACATACTTGAACTGTTGGAGAAGCGCAAGAAGCTTTCCGACTACGACATCGCGGTAATCCCCGGCGGGTTCTCCTACGGCGATTACATTTCCTCAGGAAAAATACTTGGAAACAAAATCAAGTTCAATCTGCGCGACGACTTTGACCGCTTCATCCGCGAAGGCAAGCCAGTGCTTGGAATCTGCAACGGCTTCCAGGTATTGGTCAAGTCCGGAATGCTTCCAGGCGCAGACGACGGGAGTTTTTCCAAGAAGCCTACTTGCACTCTTTTCCAGAACGACCTAGGCAGGTTCCAGGACCGCTGGGTGCGCTTTGCCAATGTCTCCAAGGACCGCGAGATTATGGCCGGAGTGAAGAAGATTTTCTGCCCCATCAACCACGGCGAAGGCAAGTTCATCCCGGAGTCGAAGGAGTTGCTGGCAGAGCTTTACGAAAACGACCAAATCATTTTCAAGTTCACCACTGCGGATGGCAGGATTGCCGACAAGTTCCCGGATGTGCCCAATGGCTCAACAGATGCCATCACCGGAGTGTGCAACCGGCAAGGAAATGTAATCGGGCTGATGCCGCACCCTGAAAAATACCTTTATCCACAGAACGACCCATATTGGTGTATAGATGGCCTACAAAAGGCAAGTGCAGACGGACGGGCGTTTTTCGACTCGATAGTCAAGTTCGGCCGCAAGGCAAAGGAAAAGAACGGGTAATCAAGATGTCACCAAGAATCCAGGAGCTCACATATTCCAAGTCCGGGGTTGACCGCAAGGTACGCGCCAAGGCCAAGGACTTCTCGGTTTTCGGACGCACGATGGCAGTTGGCACGTTCCACACGCCCTACCTGAACCTGGTAAAGAGCGGTGACGTTCACTACAGCGCGCTCCTTGCCGACGGGGTCGGCACCAAGGTCCTTCTTGCGCAGCTTGCTGACAAGCACGACACGATCGGAATCGACGGGGTTGCGATGGTCGCAAATGACGCAGCTCGCTGCGGCCTGGACTGCAGGATGCTGGTTGACATCATCGACATCCACCACTCGGACAAAGCACTCATTTCTTCGCTCATCACTGGCATCGAGGCCGGTTCAAAGCAGGCCGGGTGCTCCGTAGTCGGCGGCGAGACTGCTGACGTTCCGACTTTGGTTGCCGGAGTTGGCAAGAACCCGTACAACCTCAACTTCTCCCTTTACGCCGAAGCTGACAAAGACGAGCTCATACTCGGAACGGGCTTGCAGCCGGGAGATACAATCATCGGCTTGGAAAGCTCAGGCATCCACAGCAACGGCTTTTCGCTTGTACGCCAAGTTCTTTTCTCGGAGTGGGGCGGCTACTACAAAGACCCGTTCGCAAAAGTCGACGGACTTGACCTGCCACTTATCGAGGAGTGCCTCACGCCAACAAAGATTTACGCAAAAGCAGTCCGCGCGTTCCAAAAAGCCACGGGCTTGGCAAAGGCAGCTGTGCACATCACAGGCGACGCCTACCCCAAGTTCGACAAGCTCTTTTCATTCAACAAGGGAGTCGGCCTGGAGTTCGACAACTTCGAGCCGCAGCCAATCTTCGACGTCCTGCAGGCAACTGCCAAGAAGATGAACAAGACCATCACAGACGAGGAGATGCTCCGCACGTTCAACTTAGGCTGGGGCTTTGCGCTAGTTGTCCCGGCAGAAGGTGCCGAGGGTGCAATGGACTTCTTTACCAACAACGGTATCGCGTGCGAGCGCATAGGCACGGTCAACTCCAAGGCAGGACGCATCAGCGCAAAGTACAAGGACCGCACGTTCAACATGGTTTGATTTTTTTTCGTTTTTTCAACATTCAATATTCCAAAGGTGCTTTTGATTTTATGTTTCCCGTAACCATATACAAAAAGCTCAAGCGCGGGCCGCAGGTCATCACGCTCAAGGACGCCTCGACCATTTCCGCGTACACCGGTGTTGCCCCTGGAGACCGCGTGCTTGATGCAGGCGCAGGAAGCGGCTTTCTTAC
>Ga0209340_1001058_pt1 | contig 22524 bp, 16 predicted proteins | sample EPASupsiteSAE323_FD_187266 | JGI IMG/M metagenome (GOLD analysis project Ga0209340, IMG submission 187266) | Bioremediated contaminated groundwater from EPA Superfund site, New Mexico - Sample SAE3-23 (SPAdes) (version 2) | ecosystem: Environmental > Aquatic > Deep subsurface > Groundwater >... | reverse complement strand
TCATACGCGGAAACAACTTTTTTTATACTGAAAACGGATCTTACAATTACATAGAAATGTTCGCGATAGATCGTGAATTAGAGCTTATCGGAAACGTAAAACTTAAGGATTGCTCAGAAAAATGCGGCAAATGCATTGAATCCTGCCCCACGCGCACGCTGTGCGCGCCATATACCATGTCGATGCCAGGTTGCATGAGTTTTCAAACCTCGGTATCCACTCAATTCGGGATGGGCGTGCCTTCGATGGAAATGGCTGAAATGGGCGGCGGCTGGCTGTACGGCTGCGACGCCTGTCAGGACGCGTGCCCCTTCAATAAGGGCAAATGGACGGGCGGAGAAGATTTTCCAGGGATTTCTTCGCTGGCGCCGTTGATGCGTCCTGAAAAAATAATGGAAATGAGCTATGATGAAATAAAGGATGCCTTTTGTTCCAAGTACTGGTACATAAAGCACGAAAATCTATGGAAATGGAAATTGAATGCGCTTATGGCTATGATGAATCGTTATAGCGTGCGTTATGAAGCGCCGATAAGGCTCGGCCTTATTGATTCCAACGAAGAGGTGCGCGAATTTTCGCGCAAGGTATGCTCTAAGTTAGGATTGGGCGTATTGGCCTGAAAACACTGAAAAAAGAGTCTAAAACTTGAAAAATATGATCAGGGCATCAAACCTCGGCATTGAGATGATGTTCGGGTCCATATTTTTTATGGATAAGTTCTAAATCGTTCGAAGCGTCAATATAGCTTTTAAATATATTGAAGCTTTTTTTAGAAAATGATATAATTTTATGGTCGATCTATGTTTAAGCGAAAAAACGGAGGCTGAATATGCAGTTAGCTATTCTTGGAATGGGCCGGATGGGAATGAATATGGCCAGAAGATTATGCGATTTCGGCCATAAGGTGGTTTGCTGGAACCGTTCGAACGAAAAAAAACAGCAAGTAGAAAGCTTCGGCGGCGTTTTTTGCGGTGAAATTCGAGCTATAGCTTCTAAATTGCAGGCAAGGCGCGTTTATATTATAATGCTGCCCGCTGGTTCTGCGGTGGATTACGCGATAGAAGAAATAACGGCTTCCGCTTCGAGCGGCGATATAATAATCGATGGAGGCAATTCCAATTACAAAGATGCTATTGCACGCGGCAAAACTCTAGCTTTAAAAGGGTTTTCTTTTATGGATTGCGGCACTTCCGGCGGCGTGTGGGGATACAAAAACGGCTACTGTCTCATGATCGGCGGCGGGCGTTCTGATTTTGAATATGTGGAGCCTGTTTTAAAAGACCTTGCCTCCGAAGGCGGTTATTTGCATACTGGAGCGCTTGGAAGCGGCCACTATGCAAAAATGATACATAACGGAATCGAATACGGCATGCTTCAGGCCTATGGCGAAGGTTTCGAATTGATGAAAGCTTCCGATTTCAAACTCGACTTAAAATCTGTAGCGAAGCTCTGGAATAACGGAAGCGTTGTACGTTCATGGCTTTTGGAGCTATTGCAGGATGCGCTGGAAAAAAATCCATCCCTTGAAGATGTAAAGGGGTATGTCGAAGATTCCGGCGAAGGCCGATGGACTGTGCTCGATGCGATCGAAAAATCGGTTCCGGCGCCGGTCATTACTCTTTCATTATTGCAGCGTTTTGTATCGCGGCAGCAAGAATCGTTTTCGGCGAAAATAATCGCGGCGCTCAGAAATGAATTCGGCGGCCACGATATAAAAAAGGATTGATAGCGGAGTTTTTATGATTGATTGCAAAAAAAACGGCGGGGACGGTTCAAATAATTCAATTTCCGAACGCGGCGAAGCGCAGGCCGCGATTATCGCAATTTTCGGAATAACCGGCGATCTGGCGCGCAAAAAAATTATTCCTGCCCTGTATAATTTATACTGCATGGGGCTTTTAAATGAAAAAACCCGCGTCGTCGGCATTGGACGCAGAAAATACGGCGCCGTTGAATATCGCAGCTTTATTTATGAAGCGGCTTCAAAATCTGGCTGCCGCTCGAACGATAAAAAAGCCGCTTTAAGAAGCGAAGAAAAACTCGCTTCGTTCGCAGGCATAAATGATTATCATTGCGCCGATTTTACCGATCAATCTGAATATTTAGGAATAAGGGAGTATTTAAAAAAAATAGCTTCTGAAAATAAAATATGCAATTTTTTATATTATTTATCTACGCCGCCTCAAAATTTTGACGCTATAATTTCGGCGCTCGGATCTTCCGGCCTTTCGAAGCCCGACTTTTTAGATATATCATGCGCCGGTTCATTCGTTCGCGTTGTAATCGAAAAGCCTTACGGCTGCGATTTAGAAAGCGCTCGCACTCTAAATAGTAAGGTTTTATCTATATTTTCGGAAGAACAGATATATCGTATCGATCACTACCTCGGTAAAGAAACGGTTCAGAACATAATGGTGTTCAGATTTTTAAACGGCATATTCGAACCTATATGGAACCAGAAATATATAGATAACGTTCAAATAAAAGTTTTCGAGTCCGACGGCATTGGTTCCCGCGCTAATTATTTTGACGGCGCCGGCATAATACGTGATATTATTCAAAATCATTCTTTGCAGATGCTTTCGCTTGTAGCCATGGAACCGACAATATCGGCCGAAGCTGAAAGCGTGAGAAACGAAAAACTAAAAGTGTTAAAGGCTATAAGGCGTTTCGACAAGAAAAATTTGGCGAATTCACTTGCCGTCGGACAATATGGCTGCGGAAAAATAGGCGCAACGCCAGTTAAGGGATATTTAGAGGAAGACGGCATCGATAAAAATTCCGCGACCGAGACTTTCGCGGCGATAAAATTGTACATAGACAACTGGCGCTGGGCGCAGGTGCCTTTTTATCTTATAGCCGGAAAGCGAATGCCTGAAAGGCTTACCGAAGTTATTGTGACTTTCAAGCCCGCCCCGCATTCGATTTTTAATAATTTATGCAATCTTCCGGGCCCTTCTTATAACAGGCTCGTAATAAAAGTGCAGCCCGACGAAGGCATATCGCTCGACGTAATTTGCAAGGAGCCCGGCTTTGAAATGAATTTAAGGCCGGTCACGATGGGTTTTAATTACCGTACGTCTTTTGATAAGGCGATGCCTGAGGCTTACGAACGCCTTATAATCGACGCTCTTAACGGCGAAGCCACTCTTTTTATGAGAAGCGATGAAATAGAGGCGGCATGGGCTTTTATTACGCCAATTTTAGAGTGCGTAAAAAGCGGTGAACCTGAATTACGCGTCTATGCATCGGGTTCGCCAGGCCCTGATTTGTGCGAATTTTTCGGTTTGAATTTATGCTCATAATAGAATACTGCAAAAATAAAAAAAAATTATATTCCAGTTTTTCGCGAATAGTTATAAAAGCCATTTCGGCGGCTTTAAATCGAAATAAAACGCCGGTAATAGGCTTAAGCGGCGGAAAAACTCCGCGCGCCTTTTATTCCGATTTAGCTAAAGCCACGAATTACAAAAAATATGATGGAATAAATTTTAATCGCATCAGATTTTTTTTAGGCGACGAGCGCGATGTGGCTCTTGATTCTTCCGAATCGAATTATGCCAATGCGCTAGCTTCACTTTGCGGCGGGTCTAAAATACTGCGTTCGTCGATAGCGCCACTTAATTTTAATTTTAAATGTCCAGCCGCGACGGCGTCGGATTATGCCTGCCGTATATTTAATGAAACGGGCCCCGGAGGCGAGTTCGATTTATTAATACTCGGAATGGGTTCCGACGGCCATACTGCATCATTATTTACGCGCACCGTATATGATTTAACCGATTTTTCCGCTCGCGCCGGTTCGTCTTTAACATGCGGTGAAAATTTATTCGTCTCTCATTACGTACCCTCTATTTCGGCAATAAGGTATACGCTCACTCCGTATGCAATTTATAAAGCCCGTTCTATAATTCTTCTTGTTACCGGCCATGAAAAAAGAAAACTTCTTATAGATTCAATTGAAGGCCGCTTGCCGGTGTCGGAACTTCCCGCCGTTTCAATATTTAAAAACAGGTCGGGGCCGGGGCTTGACGCTTACGTTATTACCGATATCGATATTAGTTAAGAACTTTCTTCGAAGAAAGCGTTCAATAAAATCATTGACAAATTAAGTGATTATTAGTAAAATTATTTTTCTCCCGCTGGCAGCGGAAGAGATTGTTATTATTTATATATCGTAGAAAAACCAGCATTCAATAAATGCGAGGCGCTCCGGGCGACGGTATTTATAGGAGCGAGTGCTGGACGTTTTGATATATTTAAGGAATTTTTTTATAAATAAGGAGTGTTGCGATGCCGCCGAAATTTTCGGAGCTAAAAGTGCTATCGGACGCCGAACGGCGTAAGATGCTAAAGCAGCGCGAAGTCGAAAAAAAGCAAGCCGATTCCATCAGAATTGAAAAAACGCAAAAAACAAAGGCGTTTGTTATTATAGCGGCGTTTGTGGTTATAAGTATTTTTGGAGTTATAACATATTATTCGACTGCCAAGCGCAATGAAGAAATTCAACAAAAACAAGCCAGGCAGGTTGAATTGAAGTTCCCTTCGGGAGAGTTGTTTATGTATGATCCGGGCAGTAAGCTCTGGGAAAAGCCATCTAAAAAAACTCTTGAAGAAGGAAGCGGAATCAGAACCGGGAAAAGCGGCAACATTAGCCTTATTTTATCTAAAAACCGTCAGATGAAAATGTTTGAAAATTCTGAAATTATATTTAGAAAAATAGAACCCAATCTTGACGATATCGAATTTTTAAATCTTTCAGCCATATTTTCAAAAGGAACGGCTAATTTTGAAATGGGTCCCGCCCCATGCACATTTAACCTCGATACTGATATTCTTAGCGTTAAAATGCAAAACGGATTTTCGGCGTTGTTCAAAGTTCAGTATGGAAAAAAAGATAAAATAGAAACTATTCGCGTAGCCGTTAAATCGGGACGCGTTCAGGTCCTTAATAAAAAATCGCAGAGCGTTTATGACGTTGAAAGCTTAAATGAGATTATTATCGATAAAAATTATCAGGTTTGCGGCCCTCAGCGTTTTTCAGCTTCATCGGAGGTATTTTAATTGAATTTTAAAGATGCTATAATTATAAAAGGCGCCCGCCAGCATAACCTTAAAAATATATCATTATCGATACCGCGAAATAATTTTGTAGTTATAACGGGCCTTTCGGGTTCCGGAAAATCAACTCTGGCTTTCGATACATTATACGCCGAAGGGCAGCGCCGCTACATTGAGTCGTTGAGCAGCTATGCCCGCCAGTTTTTAGGCCGCATGGACAAGCCCGATGTCGATTCGATAGACGGCCTTTCGCCTGCCATTTCGATAGCCCAGAAATCTATTTCGCACAACCCCCGTTCGACCGTCGGCACGGTTACCGAAATATACGATTACATGAGGCTTTTATATGCGCGCGTCGGCGAGGCGTATTGCCCCGAGTGTAAAATCCCTATAAAAAAACAAACCGTTCAGGATATGGTAGATAAAGTGAACGAATTTCCGCCCGGAACGAAAATACGAATACTCGCTCCTATCGTTCGCGGCCGTAAAGGCCAATTTCAGGAAGCGCTGATTAAAATAAAAAAAAGCGGCTTCACTCGCGTTCGTATCGATTCGGTAGAATATGAAGACGATTTTACGGCCGTTACGCTCGATAAAAATAAAAAGCACTCGATAGAAGTTGTCGTGGACAGGCTTGTCGTAAAGCCTGAGATAGGCAATCGCTTGCCATCCTCGCTTGAAACGGCTCTTAAGCTCGGCGAAGGCGTTGTAATAATCGATAAAGTAGGCGATCGTGAAGAAGTTTTTTCTGAAAATTACGCATGCACTAAATGTGATTTTTCGCTTCCTGAAATAGAGCCGCGCATTTTTTCGTTTAATTCGCCGCAGGGCGCGTGTGTGCAATGTCACGGCCTTGGTTCGAGAATGGAAATAGACCCTAATTTATTAATTCCCGACAAAAACAAAAAAATAAAAGACGGAGCCATAGCTCCTTTTAAAGGGCAATCCAGTTTTTTCTGGAAAATATTGGCTCAGGTCGCGAACCATTACGGTTTTTCGCTTGAAACCTCATGGAACAAACTCGGAAAGCAGCACCAGGAAGTGTTACTGTATGGAACGGGCAACGAGGACATTAAATTCAACATGACGTTCGGCAGCAACAATAATGCTTATGTCTATAATAAGCCTTACGAGGGCATTATACCGCTTCTCGAACGAAGATACGAGCAATCGCAATCTGAGTCGGTAAAAGCTGAGATAATGAGTTATATGAGCATGATAAAATGTCCGTCGTGTTTAGGGAAAAGGCTCAAAAAAGAAGTGCTTTCGATATTAATCGACGGCCTTTCGATAATGGACGTGGCGTCTATGTCGATTAAAGAAGCGCAAAAATTTTATTCGAAAATAAAATTGAATTCCCGTCAGGTGCAAATAGCGCGTGAAATTTTGAAAGAAATAGAATCCCGCCTTGAGTTTTTGGTTCATGTCGGCCTCGATTACCTGTCTTTAGACAGGCCCGCGGCTACCCTTTCGGGCGGAGAGAGCCAGCGCATAAATCTTGCGTGCCAGATAGGCTCCGGATTGGTCGGGGTTTTATACATACTTGACGAACCCTCCATAGGCCTTCATCAGCGCGATAACGAAAAGCTTTTAAAGACGCTCGACCATCTTCGCAATTTAAATAATACGCTTGTAGTCGTAGAGCACGATGAACAGACTATTTTATCTGCGGATTATATCGTAGACATGGGCCCTGGCGCCGGAGAATACGGCGGGCAAATCGTTTTCGAGGGAACTCCCGCCCAGATACTAAAAAAAGGCGATTCGCTGACGGCTAAATATTTAAGAAAAGATCTCGAAATAAAAATTCCAAAAAAAAGGCGTGAGGGGCATCGCGGAAAAAAAATCGAAATATTAGGCGCCCGCGAAAACAACCTTAAAAACCTTGACGTTTCGATTCCTCTCGGAAAGCTCGTATGCGTGAGCGGCGTGTCCGGATCTGGAAAGTCTACGCTCATTAACGAAATACTATATAAGCATTTAATGAAATATTTTTACGCCACGAAAATAAAATCGGGCGAATGCGATGAAATAAAGGGGCTTGAACATATCGACAAGGTTATAAATATAGACCAAACGCCGATCGGCCGTACCCCGCGTTCTAACCCTGTTACCTATATCAACCTTTTTAATAATATTCGCGATCTTTTCGCGTTGACGGCCGAAGCGCGCGCCCGCGGATACACGGCTTCGCGTTTCAGTTTTAACGTGAAAGGCGGCCGCTGCGAAGCTTGCGAAGGCGACGGAATAATCAAAATAGAAATGCAATTTCTTTCCGACGTTTATATCGAATGTGAAAATTGCCGGGGCAGCCGTTATAATAGAGAAACGCTCGAAATAAAATATAAGGGGAAAAATATAGCGGAGATACTAGCTTCGCCCGTGGATGAAATGGTCGATTTTTTTTCGAACATTCCTCAGATACACAGAAAATTAAAATGCCTTCAGGATGTCGGCCTTGGCTATATAAGGCTCGGTCAGAGTTCTACGACTTTATCGGGCGGCGAGGCTCAAAGAATAAAACTCGCTTGCGAGCTTTCGAAAGTTTCTACAGGCAATACTTTATATCTTCTCGATGAACCGACCACCGGCCTTCATTTCGCCGATATACATAAGCTTATCGAGGTACTTGGAAGGCTTGTCGACATGGGTAACAGCGTTCTGGTCATCGAGCATAACCTCGAAGTCGTAAAAATGGCCGATCATATAATAGATCTTGGCCCGGAAGGCGGCAACGAAGGCGGAAACATCGTGGCGCAGGGTACGCCCGAAGAAATAGTGAAGATCAAAGAATCTTATACCGGCCAGTTTTTGAAAGCGCATCTGGCGTCCGCGCGCACCGGCTCGAAATCGAGGAGCGCCGCTTAAGTATGATGCATTATAATGTCTCCGAAATTTTAAATAGCGATGATTTTGCTAATTACATATGCGAATCATGCGACGCCATATTCGAAAAGCGATATGAAAAGTGTCCGTCATGCGGCGTGTCCGGCTCCATAAAAAAAATAGAAATAATCCCTAAATTATATGACGACGATTTTAGTCTTTTCGAAGACGAAGTTGAAGAAGAAGAATTTCATCCGAAATCGGCTTCGAAAATGTCCGCCGTCGATGAAAATAGTGAGTTTCAGATCAAGGTAAAAAAATACGTTACCGGAATCGACGGATTCGACGCATTATTTGATTCGGGGGTAATCGACGGCACGCTTAATTTGATTATCGGAAAACCCGGTACGGGTAAGACCTCTTTTTTTTTAAAAATAGCCGAATTATATGCGGAATCAGGCTGTACGACGCTTTTTATAAGTTCGGAAGAATCCGGATGGCAATTAACCGCAAGGGTGCAGAAACTCAAAATAAAATCATCGCGCCTCTTCGTTTCTTCAATTTCGGATATCGATTCGGCCATGCATGAAATCTCATCGTTGAAGCCTGATATTGTAATTCTTGATTCTATTTCAGGATTTTTTAAAAAAAACATCGACGCGATGCAGTCTTCGAATATTCAAATTCGCGAATGCGTTGCCGATCTTGCCCGTTTCGCCAAAGAAAAAGGCGCGGCGGTTTTTTTGACAGCTCAGGATATGAGCAGTTCCACGTTTCATGAATTCGGGCTTATATCGAATTTTTTCGATTCAATGCTTGCCTTCGAGGCGCCGGAGAGCGGATTAAAAACGCTAAAATTAAGAAAAAGCCGCGACAGTGCGGCCGGTAAATCGTGCGTTTTTCGTTTTGAACAGGACGGCGCGCGTTGTATAAGCGAATTTGAATATAATTCAGAAATCGTTCGACGGCTAAGCCTGATACCGGAAAAGTATAGTATAGGCAGGGTTGCCTGCTTTTTTATCGAATGCGGCAGGCTGGTTTATAACGAACTCGAAGCTCTCGTCGGCGACCGGCCGGCGCTTAATCCTAAGTGGAATGTCGGCGGCGGAATAAAATATGAAATGTTCGATTCGGTGGTTTCGATTGTTGAAAAATACTTAAACATAGAATTAAGGGATAAAAATATAAGCATAAAGCTTTTGACGGAAGGTGAAATACACGATCCTCTTTTTGAATTGCCTCTGGCATTGTCGATAATATCAAGTTTTTATAATATATCTGTTTCTAATAAACTCGTGGTGATCGGTCATATGGAACTGAATGGTGAAATACCTTGTGTAGAGCTGGTTAATGAGTATCTTGAAAAACTCTTATCCATGGGATTTAAGACTATAGTAACCTCAAATTCAAATTCGGAAAAATTTCAAACATATTCCGACAAGATAAATTTAGTCAATATTCAAAATATTAGATATCTGTATGAATCTCTTATTAGCTTATCTTCGGCCCCTCAAAAAACAAAAAATTAGGGAATTGGTTATAATGGTGATTGGTACGTTAAAAAGATGTAACCTGTAATATGTTTAATATATTCAATAATCCCGATATTTTTAATTAAGCCGTAAAGAGCCTATTTTTTTAAATTTTTTTTCAAAACCCCTTGACATTGGCAGGAAACTTTTATATAATGAAATTACCAAATAAATATTTAAAGAGGTGTTTTACAGTGAACAAAGCAGATCTCATCGATGCTATCGCAAAAGACGTGTCTATCGCAAAGAGTGCAGCGGCTAACGTTATCGACTCTTTTATCGAAACCGTAAAACGTTCGCTCAAAAAAGGCGAAAAAGTTACATTAATGGGTTTCGGTTCTTGGGAAGTACGCGAAAGAGCGGCTCGCGTTGGTAGAAATCCTCAGACCGGCAAAGAAATCAAAATCAAAGCCAAAAAAGTTCCTAAATTCAATCCTGGCAAAGAATTAAAAGAAGCCGTCGCAAAGTAATATTGCGTAGCATTTGAGATTCTTATGGAATTTCCAAAAACTCCCGATGCTTTTTCGTCGGGAGTTTTTGTTTTTCGGATTGCAATTGATTTTATTTATATATTATGTTATTATTAACTGTCATTTTATAATTAATGCCATTTAGAGGTAGTAAAAGCTTTATGTCGATGGTGAGCAGATTTTTAATTCCCGGACTTATTAGCGTTAATTTCAAGGCAGCCGACAAGGCTGACGCTGTTCTTAAACTTTGTACGATGATAGCCGCTAAATTAGATTGTGACGCGGAAAGCCTTTTTGATACGATAATGAACCGTGAAAGCCTGAAATCGACCGCCGTAGGCCATGGCGTAGCTATTCCTCATGCAAGGTGCGACGTGAGCGATTTCGTCGTCGCGGCCGGCGTGTGCGAAAAAGGAATCGATTTTGGCTCGGCGGATGCGATAGATGTCAGGATTATATTTTTAATACTTTCGCCTAAGAACGAAACGACCAGCTATCTTCAAATTTTATCTCAAATAGCGGCGCTTTTAAATGTCGAGAAAAATCGTGAAGCGCTGCTGGGCGTCAAAACTCCTGAAGAATTTATTGAATTGGTAAAAAAGAACGAGAGAAGGTAACGAATTGCTCGTATCCCAATTTATGAAATCCGAATTTCGAACAGTACCGGAATCTATGACCGTATCCGAACTCGCCATGCTTTTTGTCAGTGAAAAGCATGAAGGTTATCCGGTTGTAAATAATCATCAGGAAATCGTCGGATTTGTTACCGTGCGAGACCTTCTTCAGGCCTTTTTGCCGAATTATATACGCAACATTTCAGATTTTTTTGATTATTCCGATAATTTCGGTTATCTTGAAATATTTTATATGCGCGGGAAGGGAAATTTATTTATAGTCGAAGATATAATGAATTATGAAGTGATATCGATAAGCGAAAAAGAATCGCTTACTAAAGCCCTTGTTATAATGTTTTTAAATAAAATTAACATTTTGCCGGTAATACGCGGGCCTAAAATACTCGGAATCATAAGGTTGCGCGACATAATATCGGTTCTTTTTGAAGGAAGCTGATAATGGAACAGTTTTCTTTTTCATGGCTGGTTTATATAGTGATGCTTTTGATGATCGCGTTTTCGAAATTGCACAAATCTGTAATTACGATGAGCGCGGGCGTAATATTTTTTATTTCAAGATATGTCACTATCGCTGATGTAGCCAATTATAACATGATTAACCTGGATTTCATACTATCGATTTTAGGAATGTCTATAATTGCAAGTTTTATGAAATATTCAGGATTTTTTCAATTTTTGGTGTTAAAGGCTGTCAGGATAAGCGACTGGAATTATAAGAAACTTGTACGCAATATATGTGTCGTAATATTGATTTTGTCTTCTTTTTTTTGTGATAGGATAGCGGTAGTTTTAATATTTCCGATCGTAGCCTTTATATACGATTCGCTTAATCTTGAATTCAACAATACCATTATAGGAATTTTAAATTCCGCTTCCATAGGAGGAACGATGCTTGCCATAAGCGGCGCTGAAGTTATGCTTGTGGCTACGTTCGCAAATATCAGTTTTTTGGAATATTTCATGAATATAACCCCCGCTCTTTTAGTGGCTTTTTTTATTTATATGATATTTGTCCAAAAAAACGCAGGCGCTGAAGAATTAATTGATACGACCACTGTTTCTATTATTAAATTTAATGAAGATATGGCGCTCGCCGGTCCGAATCTTTTTTCAAAATTATTGCTTGTAATGCTTTCGACTATTTTGATACTTTTCTTTTCAGCGATAATGGGATTGTCGGATTCTGTAATTATAATAACAGGTTCCATATTATTATTTCTTGTAATCGAACTTCCGCCCGACAAAATATTAAAAGAAATTAAATTGAACCTTTACTTATATATACTTGGCCTGCAAATAGTTTCAACTGCTTTTTACAAGTACCACATATATGAAGTGATGGCGGCGCACATAGTTAAGGCATTCGCCTTAAACGGCTATTACATATCCATTCTTATTCTTGCCAGCGGTTTCGTGCTATCTATCGTTTTCGGCAGGCTTTCCATGACGTTTTTATATATTCCTATAATATCTATATTTGGGACGATGGGGCTCGCCACGATGCCGCTTTACTCGGCGTTCGTTTTTTCAATGACATTCGCGCGGGCCCCGACTATGATGCGAGAGATACCGAAGGTTTTAAAAAACACGCATATCGAAGAAAAACGCGTGTGGGAACATAACGTGAAATTATTAAAGGATTCCGCCCTGATGTATATTACGTGTTTTTTATGGTTTGCTTTTTATTTGTACGTTAAGTTTTATCTTAAATAATTCGGTTAAAGTTTAAATTTTTCAGTCTGCGAGTGTTTTTATGTTCAATGATTTTAAGTTCGACAATTTTGGTGCGGAAAATACCGGTTCTCAAACGGCGATGCCGGAGGTTGTGTTTTTTCCGTTCAAGCCTTTGGGTCCGTTCGCCGATTCGGATATGCTGGCGCGCACGCTTCCGAAATTTTTGTCTATGAGGCTTGAGCAGATAAATAAATTTAAAATTTTTTATGTTTATTTTCTTAATAAAGGCGAGATTTCCGAAACACAGCTTTCGCTTCCCAACGAATTGAACCAGGAAAAATTCATATCCGATTACTTAAAACGCCTCAACATAAAATACGATGTCGCCATATACGGCGAAATTTCTGAAGGCAGCGGCGGTTCGATCGCGCTTTGCATTAAAGCCTATTGCGGCGCCGATAAAAAAGTTTCGCTGGTATATGAAAACGAATTTAAGCGTGAAGACCTTATAACTCATATAGGCGATATTACGAATAAAATTTCTTTTTTTGCCGACAGCGAAGGCGAATGCATGCTTACCAACGATCATGAAAATTTATGCTTTTTAGAAACCTCTTCATTCGAAGCGCTTTACGGGTATTTGAAACTTCTCGATTTTTTGACGCTTCGAAATCCTTATAAGCCACTAAACGACAGCGCCGTTGAAATGGCTTTTAAAACGCTATGTTACGACGGCGCATTCTCTTATTTGATAGAAGCCGTGGCTTTGATTTGCGATGATTATCTGCGCTTCGACATGCGTTCGCGTGCAATTGAAATCTGCGATAGGGCGATTCAAACGTCGGGTTCTCATAAATTTTACCTTACTAAAGCCAAGATGCTGCTTGGCGCCGGAGAATACGACGAAGCTTTTAAAACGCTCAGACGCTGCCTGGAAATAAATTCGGACATAGGCGACGTGGCTTATCATTTTGGTAAATTGGCAATGGATATGCAAAAATATGAAGATGCGCGTTTCGCGTTTAATAAAATGATCGAACAGAATTATAACGTCTCTTCGGCTTACGATAATCTTGGAGTTATAATGGCCGGAAAAGATAAGATCGACGATGCAATAAATTTCTGGCATAAAGCGATAGAATTCGAGCCCGCGAAAGTATCAGCCTACACCAATCTTGCGCGAGCATATATTGAGCTTTCGGATTATGAAAAAGCCGACAATTATTTGCAGAAGGCGAAGCTGCTCAATCCGTCTTATTTTATGGTTTATTTAAATTATTATGTAATGTATAAAAAGAAAGGTGAGCTTGAAAAAGCTTCGGAAAACTATGAAAAAGCTATGGAATTGAATCCTGATCTGGCCGTGACCGATGAAATCAGGTTAGGCCTGAAAAAAATGATCGAATTAATCGACAGTGACAATGAATTAGAAGCGATTGAAATTTGTGGCTCTCTGGTTAGTTCTAACGCGAGATGCTGGCAGGCTTATTTTTTAAAAGGTATCGCGTTCAGGAAATTATCGCGCTTCGATGAAGCGGCCGAAGTTTTTTTGAAATCAGCTCAGATAAATCAAAAATTTCCCGATTCGCAAAACGAACTGGGCCTTATTTACTTATCTAAAGGGATGAACGATGACGCGCTTTTGCTGTTTAATAATGCGGTAGAGCTGGCTCCCGCAAATTCGGGGTTCTTATGTAATCTTGGCTTGTGTTATGTTGAAATGAAAAAATACGATGATGCAAGGGCAGTTTTTTACAGGGCTAAATACTTGAACCCTAATGATGCAAAAATCGAAGAATGCATCAAATATCTTAACCAGAAATCATCGATACCCGAAAATAAAGCAAATGACGGGCTGCGCGGATTTTTTAATAAAATCGTAAATCTGTTTAAAAAATAATGGACATATGCTTTTATGTAAGTAAAAACGATAAGAGCTAAAGCTCCGAATCATCGCCTATCTTTATGAGCGAGCCTTCGATAGATTTAACTTCTAAAAACTCAGGGTCGAGTTTTATTTTTAACTGGCCTATATTTATGCCATATTTTCCGGTATTTACGAAACACGATGAGCCTATGAATTTGGGTTCTTTGAATTGGTCCGGCGAATGTCCGCCGATTGCGACCGTGATTTTTTTGTGTTTCGAAAGAAGCGCGGCATCGTCTTTTTCGCCTATATGCGTCAGCGCTATTCTAAAGTCGCAGTCGGATTTAAACTGATCGATGATTTTAGAATAAGCTTCTTCGTTGGTTAAATAAGATACTTCTGAAGCGTCTTCTTTTTTCATTTTTTCTAAAACTTCGGGCGTGGTGAACCCTAAAATGCCTATTTTAACTCCGCCGATATTTTTAACTATATAAGGTTTAAAAACATATTCTTTCGTTTGTTTATAAACTAAATTCGAGCATAATATCGGAAGATTAAATTTATCTGAAGCATCTTTTAAATTTTCGAGCCCTAACTTTACGTCATGGTTTCCAAGGGCGATAGCGTCGTATTTAAGCCTTGACATTTCGGCGAGATCGTACAACATAGTTTCAGAATCGTCTTTTTCGTTGGCCATTATATCTCCGGCGTCTAAAAGAAGTATATTATCATTACCGTTTTTTTGAATGATATTGTTTTTAAGCCGTTCGATTGCGGAAGAATCGGAATGGCCTTTTTTCCATGTTTTTTGAAAATTTCCATGAGTGTCGTTCGTATGTATTATATAAAATTTTATAAAATTTTCGGAAGCTGGTTCCGCAGCTATTGAAGGTTTTATTGATAATAAAATTACGGACAGTAAAAATATTATAACCAGTTGAAGTTTAATCGATTTTTGGTTTGTTTTAACGCTGTTCGTATTCATTTTAACCGCCTTTCATTTTTCAAAAAATTTAAAATAATAAATTAATCAATTAATTATATCATTTATTTACTAAATCGTCAAATCAATCTAAATCATAAAAAACACGAAAAAACCGGAATATTGACAAATCTTCGGCCGGTTGTTATAATTGACGTGAATCAAAAAATCTTGAATTTAGTTAAAATTTATAAAACGGCATATAAAGGAGATTTTTGAAATGTTAAAAAAGTTATTTTTATTTATTTTAACCATGATGGTTTGCTTTTCGTGTGTTTCGAATGCGGCCGCACTCATGCAATCTGAAGAAGATAAGATAGTTACGAATTTTAAATTTCTTGCTTTAAACGAAATAAATGTAAAAACTCTTATTTCATCTATCGATGGCATAAAGTTTCAAATCGTGGACGAATTGCAAAAAAAAGGGAAATCATCTGAAAAGATAAACGCAGATTCTAATGTTCTGGCATGCGAGCTTATAAAGGAACGCCTTGTAAAATTACTTGCCGATATCAAGGGAAAAGATCCTAATAACGATATATATGCCAGCTACGTTAAAACCATGAGAATATGGTATTCTCTTGAAGCCAGCGTTGTCGCGGAAACGATGGAACAGACGAAGGTTTCGAAAGGCGCTATGTATTTGATAAAAATGGCGATAAGATTGCTCGGGAAACCTTTCGTAGTTCGCATTCCTTCCTGCGGCAATCCCGACGAAGCCATCGGCGCGCAAAATGCTCTAAAAGAAGCAGCCGGCCTTTACGATAAAAATGGAAAAGCGATCGATCGTAACGCTATCGCTTCGATGACCCACAGGCAGGTTTCGGCTCTGGAGCCGCTTAAAGAGTCTCACGTTTACAGAGCTTCTCAAATAAATCCTATTCAGAGTTTTTCAAATCTTGAAAAAGAGGTTACCGAGCTTACACGCATATGCCCGGGCGGCGATCCGAATTTTGATCTCGAAGAGGCCCGTTCGGTATTTATGCTCGCTGAAGTTAAAACGACGGCCACTTCGCCCAAAATAGCGGTTAAAGATAAGTTCGGTTTTTCATGGAAAATGAAATGGGGCAATGAAGTTCATACTGAAATTCTTGCAACCAGGCTTTATTGCGCTTTAGGCGGCCGTTACGCCGATTTAAAATATAATTTAGGCGCCGGAAAAACCCTGCTTGTTCTAGCGCCCGAAAATAATGATGAAAATATTTGCAGTACGCTTGAAGAGCTTGTGAATGCGTTTAAAAATAACGGCATACGTAACTTCAAAATGATGGATTGGGTTGCGGGCGAAGGGCTGAAAAAAGATTCGAGCGGAAAATTGCTCGGCCATGGGACCGTCGATGAAGGGTTTTTAAAAAAATACAATATAAAGAAAAAATATCTAGGCGCCTGGTATGTATGGTTTAAGGAATCAAGCGTTTCTTTTAATGCTCCGTGTGCAAAAAGGTTGGGTGCTGCCGCTTTTTCAGATATCGGCGCCCTCGATAGCCGCACCGCGAGAGGTTCTATAATATTCAATATGTTTTTAATGAATTTCGACGCAAAAGACGCTAACAGCAAGATGGTTTTATTATATAATCCGGCGAGTTCGAGATTCGATATTCCGATAGAGTATCAGCACGATCTTGGCTGCACGCTCACTGCTTCAGTATTAGAAAAACTTACGGCCGGAGAGATAAATGAGCTTGATTGGGATTGGATGGCTAAATTTCCCGGATTTATCGGATTTAAAGTCGGCGTTATGTATCATCCCGAAGCCTGGAAAAAGGCTACTTATGCCGACGCTATGTGGATGGCGCGAAAAATGTGTTCGCTCGATCCCGCGGTGTTCGAATGGCTCGCGAAAGAAACCGGATGGCCGGAGTTCGCCCAGTCGCTTGTCGTCGAACGTATGAAAGCTCGCAGAAACGAATTAATAGATGTTTTTAACTTATCGAGCGAAGGCTTTAAGCCGTTTCCAATTAACCGCAATCTTACGATAAAAGTTCCGGCGGCGGCGGGCGTCATCGATACTCCGGTTTTAAACGGCATAATATCGCCGGCGTCAGAATCATTAAGCGTTCGTGAAGCCGAAGCGCTTCATCCGGAAGGTATATATAAAACCACCAGCAGATTCGACGATTAAATTTGAAATTCAAATCGAATATATGCGCCATGCTGGAAATTTATTTATATAATGGAGTGATTGTATGTCCTCTGATGCCAATGAAATAGCTTTACGCTTCGAACTTTCAGAAGATGAAAAAAAAGAGATTATAAAACTTGCCCGTCGCGCGCTTGAATCGCATATACGCGAAGGGAAAAGGATTGAATATAAAAGCGTAAATCCGAAATTTGCGACGAAATGCGGCGCGTTTGTCACGCTTCATAAAGACGGCGAGCTTCGAGGCTGCATAGGCTATATCGAAGCGTATAAGCCGTTATACGAAACTATAATCGAAATGGCGGAAGCCGCTTCCACTAATGATCCGCGTTTTCAACCGGTCGCATCCGATGAGCTTGAATCGATAGAACTCGAAGTTTCGGTCCTTTCGCCGCTTAGCCTTCTTAACGATTTTTCGAAAATAAAAATAGGGGCCCACGGGCTTCTTATCAAAATGGGCTACCGTTCAGGGCTTTTGCTGCCGCAGGTGGCCGTCGAATGGAATATGGACGTATTTACGTTTCTTGAAGAAACTTGCCGTAAGGCCGGTCTTGCTAAAGACGCATATAAAAACGGAGCGGAGGTTTATTATTTTTCAGCCCAGGTTTTCAACGAAAAAGAATTGTGCCAATGATTTGATTGAGCCTGAATATATTTGAAATATTTAATGTAGAAGCGCGCCTGTGCGTGCGCTTCTTGCATAAAAAATCGGGCGGACGACATAGGTCCGCCCCATCATTTATTAAAATAAAATATTTTTAAAAACTATATTACGCTTAAGAAGCGCTTGAACTAAGCGCTTCCATCGCTTCTTCACGCTCCGCCAGTTTTGCCGCGTCAAGCGCCGTTTTACCATCGTTGTCCTGATGATCTGTTTTCACTCCATTTTCAATTAAAAATTTAATTATTTCAGCGCTTCCGGCGTGGGCGGCGTTGATTAAAGCCGTTTTACCGTTGTTATCAAAAGAATTAGCATCCGCTTTACATGAAATAAGGTATTTGAGAATGTCGGGATGGTTTTTGCGAGCGCTTTCGGTTAAGGCGGAACGCCCCAGATTATCTTTTGCGTTTACGTCCGCTCCGCTCGAAATGAGTGCTTTTACCGATGAAAAATGGCCTCCCGACGCGGCTTCGATAAGAGGGGTCTTTCCATTGTCGTCGGCTTCGTTTACGTTTGAGCCTCTGGATATAAGCTCGGTAAGTATTTCGAAATTTCCGGAGTATGCGGCTTCGATAAGAGGAGTTCTTCCGTTATCGTCTTTATGATTGATATCGGCGTTTTTAGAAATAAGTATTTTGGCCGTCGCGGTTTTATCCCTGAAAATCGCTTCCATGAGCGCGGTGCGGCCTTCGTCATCCACGGCGTTAATTTCGGCTCCGTTTTCAATTAAAGTTTTAATCATTTCGACATTTTCGCCGTGAATTGAAATTGAAGCTTCCATGAGCGCCGTTCTTCCATTGTCGTCTCTGGCGTTGATGGCGGCATTTTTAGAGGTTAGTGCGTTTGCCAGAGCGATGTTGCCTCGAAGAGCGGCTTCCATGAGCGCCGTTCTTCCGTCGTCATCCGCAGCGTTTACGTTGGCCCCGCTTTCAATTAGTATTTTGCCTATTTCAGGCCCTTCCTTATAAAACGACGTAGAGGCTTCGATAAGGGCCGTTTTGCCGTTATCGTCTTTAGAATTTATATTTATGCCTTTTTTAACGAGCGTTTTGACGGACTCGACATCGTTTCGGTTCGATATGTACATAAGCGCGTTTTTTCCGTTGTTGTCGCGCGCATTGATGTCGATACCGCTTTCAATAAGTATCTTAATCATTTCCGGTTTTTTTAAATTTTCGTAAGAGAATAATACTGTTTTGCCATCGTTATCGCGGCTGTTGATGTTAATGCCGTGGTCTATAAGAAGCTTGAATAAGTTTTGGTGGCCGCAGCTTTGCGCGATCGCAAGCGCCGTCCTTCCGGCGTTGTCTTTTACGTTTATGTCGATTCCGGCTTTTATAAGCGACGCCGTCGCTTCATAGTGGCCGTTTTCTACCGCCAGAATAAGAGCGGTTCTTCCGAAGCGGTCTTTCGCGTTAATATCGGAGCACCTGGTGGCCAGAAGATTTATAATATTTGCATGGCCGTTCGAAGCGGCCTTCATTAAAGCCATGGAACAGCAGTTGTCTTTTATGTTCGTGTCCGCGCCTTTTTCTAGAAAAAGCCTTACTATATCGGCATATCCGCGTTCCGCGGCGCTCATTAAAGCAGTGGCGCAACAATTGGTTTTGGCATTGATATCGGCGCCCCGCGCTACGAGTATTTCGGCGATGTCGGCGTGCCCGCGTTCCGCGGCGCTCATAAGCGCGGTAATGCAGCAATTGGTTTTCATGTTGACGTCTGCTCCGCTGTGGACCAATATTCTGACTATTTCTTTATTGCCGCGTTCCGCTGCTATCATAAGAGGCGTAAGCATGCTTTTGGTCGCCGCATTAACGTCTGCTCCGTTTTCAATTAAAAATTGCACGTTTTCAATGTCATTGCAATCGGCCGCCTCAATAAGGGCGGTTCTATGATTATCGTCGATAGCGTTAACGTCGGCGTTTAAATTTACAAGCATTTTTGCGGTTTCGGTCCTGCCGCACTCGGAAGCGCGAATTAAAGGCGTTCTTTTGCGCGCGTCGCGAGCGTCGGGTGAAACGCCCTTTTCTATTAAATAACGGACCATTTCCATCTGCCCGCATTCGGCGGTTTCGTTTATTGCATAGCTGGCCCATTTTTCTTCGGGGCTGAAGCTGGCGCCTCCGGCGATAAGCGCGTCGGATATTTCGCAATAACCACGCCATACGGCGAGCATAAGCGGCGACCATCCTTCGACGTCTTTTATTTCGGTGTCCGCGTGATTTTTCAAAAGAAGTTCGCACATTTCGAAATGGCCGCGCCAGGCGCCGAACATAAGAGGGGTCCATCCGTCATGGTTTCTGGAGTTGACGTCCGCTCCGTTTGAAATTAATATTTTTGCGGTTTCGACGTTGCCTTTTTTAGAAGCCTTGTGAATGGCCGTTTCACCGTCCATGCCAGCCGCGTTGATATTGGCGTTTTTCAGGATAAGCAGCCTTAATAATTCGTTGTTTCCCTGCCTTGCCGCGTCGATTAAGTTCTCTTCGAGCGCTCTCATACACTCACCTCCGTTTTTAAATAGCCTTTATGATAAACGGTATATAATGCCGTTTTTTCGGAAAAAACCGGCCGTATGAAAACCATCCGGGCATTTTTGCCGGACTGCCATAAAAAAAGATTATGAATACGGAACGTGAGCCAAGGTAAGACGATTTAAATCAAGGGCTGGCGGCGCGATAAAATCGCGTTTTATCTTAAGGGCATATAACAATGCCGCGAGCGTTTTTGAACAAAACTTCGCGTTAGGCGAATTCGCAATTTTTAGAATCGCGTAATGCATATATTTACCCCTTTTTTGTAAGAAAGGGTGTTATTAAAGATAAAAACCCTATTTTCATTGTAACAGTATTTTAAAAAAATGTCAAAACAAATATTAAAATTAAAAGATATATTTAATTAGGTTTGATTATTTTAACCGCTTATGTTATAATAACTTTGATTACAGTTCTTTGCTAAAGGCATGATTGTTTATGAAAAAAAAATTCATGTTGCATCTTTTATTGACGATATCATTAACGTCTTTTTGCGTTACTTTTCTTATAGGCTCATATTCGAAATCTATTATTACTGAAATTTTAAATAATATAAAAAACGATACAGCGCGTCAGCTTGAAAATCATTTCAAAATTTACGATGATTTTTTACTTATGGTCGAAAATCAGCTCAAAGAAAAAAGCCGCGCCGCGCTTTTCGGTTTTAACGAAAATTTTTTAGGATATGAAGTCACGTTAAAGGCGTCCGCCGAAGAGCTGAAGCGCTTTGCAGGCAAGGCCGGTGTCGACGAAGTATATTTTATTAATAAAGACGGCGTGGTGTATAACACGTCTTTTGTAACCGATCTTAATTTAAATTTAAATAAAACAAGCAAAGATTTTGAAATTTTTTTAAATAGCGTCCGCGGGAAGAACGAGGTCGTATTTCACAGAATATCCAGTTCCACTCTAACTGGTGCGATTAACTTTTACGCTTATTTCAGCCCTGTTAATAGCGATTATATCATTGAAATTTCAATCAAAGTTAACCAACATTTAAATTCTATAACTCCAAATTATTGGGAAAAATTTAAAAAAGATATATTCCATGGTCAAGTAAAGTATATTTCTTATCTTGATTTTATGGATATATACGCTATAAACAATTATTCGGCGTGGTCGTTTATTAACGAAGGAAAAATCGTCAAAATGGATAAAACCCTCATGGAAAAGATTTTGAACGATAAAGAACTTATATATGAAAATGGCGATAGAACCGTTGTTTATAAGGCTATTACTTTCGATCATGCCGGTTATTCATGGTCGCCCGAAAGAATAATTCTTGAAATGAATTTTAACTTCGGAATATTGAACCAATTTGAAAAAAAGATAATGTTATATTCGGTAACGGTTTGTATCGTAATTATAATTATATTATTTTTATTTTCATCCATGAGGCTTAACCAATACATTGTAAAACGCATCATTAATATAAACGAAGCTTTAAATCAGGTTGCCTGCGGAATTTATAATGTAGAAATCAAAGACGGCGAAGCCGATGAAATATCTCAGATAAGCCGGAATATAAACAGCATGACGAAAATGATTGAAAAACAGGTTAAATCGCTGGAAGAGCTTTTGCCGATATGCGCTTCCTGTAAAAAAATAAGGGACGACAAAGGGTATTGGGAGCAGGTTGAAAGCTATTTATTAAAGCATTCCGGAATAAAATTTTCTCATGGAATGTGCCCTGAATGCACTAAAAAATATTTTCCGGAATATTATAATAAAAAAATGAGTATCGTTTCTTCAGAAATTGAAGAAAAAAAATAGCCGTTTTAAACGACAAAAAAAACTTTTAAAAATACTTATAATGTGATATAATTTCTCCTTGTAAGAAGAATTATTTAATTTTATTTTTAACAAAAAAATAATATAGTCATATATTAGAAGGAGCTCGCGATGAAAGAGGGTAAAATTGTTCAAATAATCGGCCCGACGCTCGATATCGAGTTCGGCGATGATTTTTTGCCTGAAATATATAACGCCATACAGATACCTTACGAGGCTGAAAAAACGACGATTACAGTCGAAGTCGCTTCGCATCTTGGAAATAATCAGGTCCGCTGCATTTCAATGCAATCGACCGACGGGCTCAGGCGCGGCATGAAAGCCATCAACACAGGCCGACCGATATCCGTTCCG